>JAEEGL014535540.1_pt1 | contig 23459 bp, 25 predicted proteins | sample 9134231 | NCBI WGS metagenome assembly JAEEGL01 (sample SAMN16246548, study PRJNA631951) | gut metagenome | biome: gut microbiome; feature: rumen; material: fiber-attached | host: Bos | place: Iran: Karaj | collected 2018-10
AACGGACACATGATTGTCCTTGATCATGGTTTCAACGGCTACGCGGCTATTCCGGTCATGCCGCAGGCAGTCAGTCACGATGGCATCCGAAATCTGGTCGCAGATTTTATCCGGATGCCCGGCGGAGACCTGTTCACTGGTAAAAAGCATGCTGTGTTTCTCCCTCCGAGTTTTCAGGTTGTCTACCCAAATGATCGCGATTATCATTATGATGAACACCGAAATGGGGACGCTGGTGTTCATGATTTCAATACTGTCTCTGAAATACAAATGCCCCCGCGCTTGTGCTCGCGAGGGCTCATGATCATTGCCGCTGTGGCCTATTGCCACAGCTTGATACTACCACAAAATTTTTCCGCACAACAGTGAACTGATGTGAATTAACGTGCACAGTTTTTCCGTCTGCGCAGGACAGTCCTGATTGCGGGCATAAGCTTGGAAATGTTCATGTTGATACAATCCGTTTTGATGCGAATCACTTCCCAGCCTTCACCAAACTTGTAACGGATCACGTCATCCCGTATCTGCTGTTTCTTTTCCTTGTCCCTTCCGTGATAAATCGGTCCGTCAATCTCAAGCAGCACCTTCATTTCGGGGAGAACGAAATCCACATGGTATTCGAATACCTTGACCTGATGATACGCCTTAACACCACAGCGGATAAGCTCCATCGTGACCATGATTTCCTCGGTGCTCTGGAACCAGCCGCTCTTATCGAGGTTGTCGCGGATGTAGGCAATCGCCTTCTCATACTTGGAAATATTCGTGACTGCTGACACACGCTTGATGGCGTTCTCCAGCTTCTTTTCTTTAGTCAGCGCAGCGCTGTCGTTTTCCTCTTCGCGCTTCTGCCGTACTGCCTCAGCGCGACAATCAGGGCAGGCGTATCTCATGCCACGAATGTATGTCCACGACTCCACGGGCTGGCCACAGTAATGGCAGGGGGGATAGTACAGGGTACTCACAAAGCTGCCATGCCCGCTTTTAATCGGGATGCCGTCCTCTTTGGCTTCGTTATAGCTCATTCTGACACCGCCTTTTCTTCCAGAATCCTGGCCACAACATCTACAGCCCTGTCGTGCTGGTTCAGCACCCAGCGCCGGCTGTAGTTCATGTCGGCAGCGATCTGATCCCAGGGAAGGAAACACAGATACCGCTTTTCCAGAATCAGGCGGTAGCTCTCATTGCGAACCTTGCCGATGGTCGCTCCTATTTCAACCTTCGTGCGCACTAGCTCATCAATCTGATGGTTCAGTTCCTCTTCAGCTTCCATCAGATGCAGGATGGCGTCCTGCAGGGAGTGAACGTTCCTGGTGTGAGAGACGACTTCGCCGTCATACGACGCTGTCACCTTCTGGGTCAGGGAACGGAGACTATCAATCTGCTGGAGCTTAGTGTTAATATGCTGATCCAGGCGATATGCCTGTCCGAGATATTCTTTTGCGGTCATTTTGCCGCCTCCCTTCTGAGTCTGTCGATCAAATAATCAGGGTCGATATCTGTCAGCATGCCGTACCACTCCGAGTGGAAAAACTTTTCAATCTCCAGAGCGTCTTTCAGCGCGGCCTTCGCGTCCGGATTCTTTTTCACCAGACGGATATCCGCTCTGTAATCCTTTGCCGCCTGTTCTACGATGGCGTTCGCCAGCGCCTGCCATCCTGTCATCCGCATTCCTCCCGTTGTGATTCAGCATACGTTTTCTTCTGCGCTCTTCACGCGTGATATTTGCCAGAGCCTGCCCGGCGGTGGGATCGCTGTAGCCCTCGCTGTTGCGCCACCTCATGCGGTATCACCGCCTTTTGCCCTGCATTTCTTCTCCAGATAGCCGTACAGGGCGACGCCCATATCCATAGCCAGCGGATGGTTGTTCCACTTTCCGCCGACAAGATCGCCGATATCCTTCGCAGCCTTCTCCCAGAAAGCAATGCCTGCCTCGTCGCCGACGGCGGGAGGGTCGTTGTGCTCTTTCAGATAAATCCACATATCCCGAATGATCTGCTTCTCAGTTTCCATTGCGCGCCTCTATTTCAATACTGCCTTCACGGCGTCCATGACTGCGTTCTGCGTTGTGTCCTTCTGCTCCAGGGCTTTGATGATCTGCCCGTCAATGGTGTCCCTCGCCACAATGCGGATAACAGACACGGACGCGGCTTTCTGTCCCTGGCGGTAAATCCTGTCCACCGTCTGGGTATACAGTTCCAGCGACCAGGGAACGGAGAACCAAACGATGGCGCTGCCGCCCTTCTGCAGGTTCAGTCCGTGTCCCGCAGATGCGGGGTGAATCAGGAGAACGGGATACTCGCCCGCATTCCACTTGCGGATATCCTCCGGTGTGTCCAGACGGGCAAAGGGGATCTTCAGCGACCGCAGCCGCTGACTGATCCTGCCCAGGTCATGCCGATACAAGTAAGCCACCAGGACGGGGCTGCCGTTCGCTCCCTCGATGATGTCCTCCAGGGCATCCAACTTCCGGTCGTGAATCACTGTGACGGAACCATCATCCGCATACACAGCGCCGTTGGCCATCTGGGACAGCTTTCCCGACAGAGCGGCGGCGTTGGCGGCTGTGACCTCGCCATCGGGCAGCTGGAGAATGAGTTCCTTCTTCATCCGCTCATACTTCGCCCTCTCAGTCTCATAAAGAGAAATCTCATGCTCACTGACGATTAATTCCGGCATTTTTAAATAATCCGTTGACCTCATACTGATGGTGATGTCTCCGATCCTGCGATAAATCTCATCCTCCGCGCCGGGCAGAGGCTTATAGCTGTACACGATAGGGCCGTTGCATCTGTCCGGCCTGAAAAACGCGGTGCGGTACTGACCGATAAACCTGCCCAGGCGTTTGCCCATGTCCAGGCAGCGGAATTCCGCAAACAGATCCATCAAGCCATTCCCCGTGGGCGTTCCGGTCATGCCTACCACGCGCTTCAGCCTGGGCCTGACCTTCATAAAGGCCTTGAACCGTTTTGACTGCCAGCTTTTAAAGGATGACAGCTCATCCAGGATGCACATGTCATAATCGAAGGGCAGTCCGCTTTCCTCAACCAGCCAGGGAACGTTCTCCCGGTTGATAATGTAGATGTCAGCGTCAGCGCGGAGCGCGGCCAGACGTTCTTCTCTGTTGCCGACAGCCACGGAATAGCGGAGATTAGCCAGGTGCTCCCACTTCCGGATCTCATCAGGCCAGCTGCTGGTACAAACCCGGATGGGTCCAACGATCAGGGTCTTCTGGATCTCAAACGTATCGTGGGTCAGGTCTTCAATCGCCGTCAGGGCGATAGCCGTCTTCCCGCATCCGCAGCCAAGGAAAATGGCCGCGACGGGGTGATCTTTTATGAACTGTATGGAGTAATTCTGGTACTGATGAAGGTCAGCCCTTTTTAATAAATCCGCCATCTGCTCCTCCAATCTCGCATATGATGCCGGGAATATCCCCGGCGCGATCCAGTACGTACACTTTGAAACCCAGCTGTGTCAGAAGCCGGTGTCTTGCGATCTGCAGGGGCCGGGGCTTCTTCCCGGGGGCCTTGACCTCCACGAATCCGATATGGCCGCCGGGCAAAAGAATCATTCTGTCCGGCATGCCATCTGTTCCAGGAGAGGTCAGCTTGGGACAAAAGCCGCCCGCTGTTTTCACGGCCAGGACGAGTTTCTGCTCAATCGTCTTTTCCCGCACACTCCCTCCACAGTTCCTCAAAGGCCTCAATCGCGCCGGAGCACGCACCGATGCGTTCAAGGTAATTCAGGATGATTCCGTAATCCGCCAGCGCGGGGAACTGAAAGTCCCGCTTCATATCTCCCGCAAAGTCTCCGCGGGGAGAAGCCTCATCCGCGAACTGTCCCACCCAGCGAAAGAAGGAACTCGGATTGTAGTTGATCTCGTGTGTCAGCACGATCCGGTACCGCCAGTTGAGCTCATTCGGGTCGACCGGCTTATAGCCGGCCAGCAGCATGGCGTCCTTGAACTGGTTGTTGGTCAGATAAACGCCGGTGTCATCCTGCAGGATGTGCTTCAAGCCGTAGCTGGCGCGTCCCGCAAGGATCGATTTGGCCGGACGGATGTTCTCCCTTATCCACTCTCCGACCAGACGGATCTCCGCCTCATTGCAGTCTGTGATAAGCGCTTCATCGACAGCGCCGTTTTCGTTGGTGTAAGGTCTGTTGTTCTTCAGCATGGTATTCTCTCCGTTCTCCCGGCCAGGCCGGGAATTCAGTTTTATGGGGCGTCGCCGCCCCGGAAATGGGGTTGTGTCGCCTTTGTCCCGTCCATGCGGATTGCGAATTGGGCGGAGAAAACCCTTTATTCACAAGGCCTCTGGACTTTTGTCCTTCTGTCACACCGTCTAAAGAGGTAAATACCTTTTGGCACGTTTTTGTATAAAGAAAGAAATTATCTTTTTTGGCTTTATATATAGGGTGTGTGACAATGTGACAAAAGTCCTTAAGGCCAGCAGTATCAAGGGTTTCTTTTGCCCATCGGGGTGTTTTCGCGCTCGGACAAATAGGACAAAGCCTTGGGATGAACCACATATTTCGGGAGCGGCGGTCTGCCGCCGGTCGGCCCTTTATCAGGGAGGCGGATGATGTAACCGTAATCATCCAGAAAATCCAGGACGGGCTGAATCTCCGCCACCGTTTTGAATGCGCGGCAGAACCTCATCGCCATCCTGCGGTCGAACTCGGTCAGACTTCTGTCACGGATCATCTGCAGAATCCTGGTGGCGTCCCTGTGCATGATTGACTCGGGCATCACGTCATACACCGCCAGCGCGTGGCTCAGAAAATAGCGTCCCAGGCGTATTGCGTTCGCCATCGTCTGTCCGCTGACCACAAGCGGCTCATTCTTATTCAGGAATTCCGGCGCACGGTAAACCCCAGCCCTGCACAGCAGTCCGGCGATCCGCAGTGTGTTGCCTACGAGCTTGCCCGCCCAGTCGGCAATTTCCGCATACTCGCCTTTCATCTTCGGTTCCAGCTCTTCCGCAAAATCTGTCAGCAGCTGTGACGCTTCGGGCGACAGCGTAATTACCTCAGGCTTTCTCGGGTATTCGTCCTCCAGCATGTTCACCATCTTCTGCTCATAGCGCAGATACGTTTCCTCCGACACGGACGCGCTCTGAAATTTACGGCTGCCAACTGCTGATTCGGGCAGGCAGTACAGGAAACGCGCCGTAAGACCGCGTCCGCGGAACGTGTGATTGCCGAGCACGTCCGCTATCACCTTCGGCTGCGTCATCAGCAGTATTGTCAGCGTGGGATTCATGATGCTCTCGCTCTCCCTGCCGATGCGGTCGACGCGGATGGTATCTCCGGAATAGCCTTTCAGCATGACGTCAATGTTCACATTGCGGGTATATATCCCGGCCAGTGTGTCAAAGATGCCGCCTTCGCTGGATACCAGGGCCGCCCGTCCGCGATTGCCCGCCATGACGGATACCAGCTTTTCAGTAGTGATGTCATCCACATACAGCTGGAGCGGCTTTTCCTCTTCGAAATTGGCGATCTCCTGTGCGATCTGATCCAGCTCACCCGGCACGTCGCCGCCTTTTGCGATTTTGTCCTCAAGCGCTCTCTGCCGTTTTTCGAGAATGCGTCTGCGCATTTTGCTGGCTTCCACACGGGAAGCGCAGCGCGTATTGTACTGAACTTCATAGTTGTCGTGCGGTCTGACGATCGCGTGGAGCACAGCAGACTTTCTTTCCGAGGGACTGGCGATGATGTCGAAGAAGGTATTCAACTGTTCAATCCAGTCAGGCTTGCCGCGGATCACGTATTTCCCCTGGATACACACGGAGATCATCGCGATTGCCGCGCTTCCCGCCATGTCGACCGGAGTCTGGGTGCTTTCGGAAACCTCCGATACGTAATCGGCGATATCGGCCGGCAGCGCGTCCACGGGGAAAGGCTCAAGTTCATATCTGCCAAACGGTATGGGATCCTCGCCGCTAGCGGCGGCCTCTTCAAACTCCTTCTGCGCCTCCGCCACCTTTTCGGCGTCAAGCGTTTCCTTCACAAGCTCGTCGTTTTCAAACATCCGGCAAGCCTTGATAAAGGAATCCTTTTCATCATCATTTCCGAAAAGGTGTATGCGAACCAGATCAAAGATGTTAAGCAGCTTTCCGCCGGCAGGGTCGGTAGCGTGATGGCTGTAGATGAACTTGCCCTCATAAATGACCACGCCGGACGAGCCCTCGCCGGGGATGTAGTCATATCTGTCTTCTACAGCTGACGGCGCATACAGGTGGGACAGGAATTTCGCGATGCCGTCCTGGGGCGTGTACGTCCTGCATACCGCGCCGACGATGCCCTGCTTCACGGTCGGATCTTCCAGCATCTTGCGTTCCCGCTTCATTTCAGCCTTCTCGTCGGGAGCGGTCGGCAGCTTTGAGTAATCTTTCCAATCATGGTGAGCCGCCAGGTATTCGTCCGGGTCGAGCCAGTCGCCATCATAGACTTTCGCGTAATAGTCACCATCAGAGGAGCAGGTCGGCCAGAACATCGGCTGGTTGATCTTGAAGGAACACTTGTCAATCATCTCCATGCCGATTTCCTGTGCAAGGAACCTGACAATGGCGTTGTATTCCTCCGGCGTCACATCGCGGGTCAGCGGAATCAGCAGTCTGGCTCTCGGCGCGTCCCGCCGATGTGAGTGTGTGGTGTACACGATGGTGTAAAACCTGTGCGAGACTTCGTAATCGGCAAAGAAGCTGAGAACCAGCTTGTCATAATCCATTGTGGCCATGGACCGAGATAAGACTTCGTCTCTTTTGCGCCGGGTGCCCTTGAGCGTTCCCGCAACAAACGCGCCCTTGTCCTTTACTGCTTCTCTCTCGTCCCGCGTCATCAGCTGATACTGTTCGTATGTCTCGTCTGTGCGCAGCGGCGTCTCGATTCTTTTCCAAATCGCGTCAATCGTCATCGGCGTGGGACGCCACGCGGCGGCCTGCCGGCTGCCGGCAACACACATCGCCAACGGACGATCCCTTCCTTTTAAAGAGGAAGCCTTAGCTTCATTCATTCTGGGTGTGTCCATTCGCTCTCTCCTCGCATTCCTCCGTGAAATACCTGATCGGTATCCCGCGCATCATCGCTCTGGCGATTTCCATCGTCATTCCCTCAGTGATCTTTTCACCGAACACCCACAGCTGCTCACACTTGCCCAGGAACACCATGTTCATGAACATGGCCTTGTCCCGTTCCGTGGCTTCGGACATGAACCGCGGCAGATACAGGTGCGGAGCAACCGGGATCGCGTTCCTGTCCACCGCGAACCTGCAGTAGCGAATCGCTTTTTCCGTGTTGCCCTTTTCGTCTCCCGAGAACGGGGACGCGATGTAGACAACCGGTTTCCACGAGCGCTTCTTTCCATTAGAACTGTTCATCATCGGCCTTCCCTCCTTCCGTTACAGGGTAGAGGCTTCACCCTCTCCGGTTCCTTAAAGAGAGCAGAGAGCTGATTTGACGAAAAAAACTCAGAAATATTTTGTCGCCGATTTTTCGGCAAAATGCCCCGCTGTTCTCTTTCAGGGTCTGGGAGAGAGCAGCAGGGCTTTTTGAAAAAATCTTCAAAAAGTTTTCGTCAAAACGGGCCGCTTTTCTCTTTAGGGAATCAGGGAGGCGGCAAGCCCTCCCGGAAAGGAGCGGCGGACATGGAGACGATTCAGAACAGACCGCCCGGCGAGCGTACCGACGAAGAACTGATCGACGTCCTCATCGCCATCAGCGTCGTGGCGAAACGTCTGGCGGAGAAACTCAGGAAACAGATGGAAATGAAAAAGCCGCCCGGACGCAGTGACGCGGCCGGACGGCGGGAGGAGTGAGAAAAGTGAGCAAGATGAGCGAACTCGCGCAGGTATTGGATGAGCTGACGGCATGCGGCGAAAAACTGACGGCCACAGCTGAGGCCATTCGCCGGATGTTCATGGAGACGGATGAGCCGGCGGAGGAGCAGCCGGAACAGAAGCCCGAGCCTGAGAAGAAGTACACCTTCGCCGAGGTCAGGAAGGCGTTCTCCGCTAAGTCCCACGCCGGGTACACCGACCAGATCAGGGAACTGATTGCCCGGTACGGAGCGGATAAGCTGAGCGCCGTAAAAGAGGAAGACTACCCGGCTCTGATGGCGGATCTGGAGGCGATGGCATGACATACACCGCGCCCCAGAATGACCCGGTTAACCATCCCAGCCATTACACGGACGGGATCGAGGTCATCGACTACATCGAATCGAAAGGCTTTCCCTACCACATCGCCTGCGCGGTGAAGTACCTCTCCCGCGCCGGCAAGAAGGATCCCGCGAAAACGGTCGAGGATCTGCAGAAGGCTGTCTGGTACATCAACCGTTACATCCAGCTTCTGCAGAAGGGAGGCAGGAAATGAGCGAACATTCCATTTTCTCGCCTTCCGCCAGCCACCGCGTCCTGAACTGCCCGCCGAGCCTGAGGCTCTGTGAGAAAGCGGACGAACAGCCCAGTCCCTATGCCGCTGAAGGCACATGCGCTCACGCGCTCTGCGCCTATCTGGTGGAAAAGGCTCTGGGCGGGGACGCGAAAGACCCGACCGAGGATCTCGACTACTACAACGAAGAGATGCGGGCCTGCGCCGAGGGGTACGCCGTCTTCGTCATGGAGGAGTACGAAAAGGCCAGAGCCGGCTGTCCTGACACACAGGTGTTCGTGGAGCAGCGGGTGGACATCTCCCGCTGGGTGCCCGGGTGCGGCGGCACCGCCGACTGCATCATCATGGCGGACGGCACGCTGGAGATCATCGACTATAAGCACGGACTGGGCGTCCCCGTAAGCGCAATATCGGAGGAGTTCGGAGGGAACCCGCAGCTCATGTGCTACGCCCTCGGCGCGCTGCAGATGTTCGATGGCATCTATGACATTACCACGGTGAAGATGGTCATCTACCAGCCCCGGCGCGAGAACGTGAGCGATTGCACCATGAGCAAATCCGACCTGCTGCATTGGGCCGATGAGGTGCTGAAGCCCGTGGCCGCCCTGGCGCTGGATGGCAAAGGCGACTTCAAGGCCGGCGACCACTGCCGCTTCTGCCGGGTCAAGGCTACCTGCCGCAAGCGCGCCGAGTACAACCTGCGGATGGCAAAGTACGACTTTGAGATGCCCGCAGAGCTGGAGGATCAAGAGATCGACGCCATCCTCATGATGGCCGACCGCATGATCGAATGGGCCGGTGACGTAAAGGAGTACGCGCTGGCAGAGGCGCTTAAGGGTAAGGACTATGAGCATTTCAAAGTGGTCGCCGGCAGGAGCAACCGCAAGTATACCTCAGAGGCTGATGTCGCCAAAGCTGTGGAAGACGCCGGCTTTGATCCCTGGAAGAAAGAACTCCTGGGCGTCACCGCCATGACCACCCTGCTGGGCAAGAAGCGTTTCGAGGAACTCCTCGGCGGCCTGACCTACAAACCGGACGGCAAGCCCGTCCTCGTACCCCGATCGGACAAGCGTCCGGCTCTGAAAACTACAGCACAGAACGATTTTGAGTAAAGGAGATTACCACAATGGCAAACTACGTTAATCCCACCAAGGTTATCACCGGCGTCTGTACCTTCAGCTACCTGAACTGCTGGGATCCGAAACCCGCAGCCGACGGCGGCAAGCCTAAGTTCTCCGTTTCCCTTGTTATCCCGAAGTCCGACACCAAGACGGTGGAGAAGATCAAGGCCGCCATCAAGGCCGCCTATGAGGAAGGCGCGTCCAAGCTGAAGGGCAACGGCAAGTCTGTGCCGCCCATGACCTCTATCCGCATCCCCCTGCGCGATGGTGATATCGACCGTCCCGATGACGATGTGTATAAGGGCTGCTGGTTCATCAACGCCAACTCCGACACCGCGCCCGGCATTGTGGACGCTGACCGTCAGCCCATCCTGACCCGCTCCGAAATGTACAGCGGTGTGAAGGGCCGCGCCTCCATCAGCCTCTACGCCTACAACGTGAACGGAAATCGCGGCATCGCCTGTGGGCTCAACAACCTGCAGAAAATCAGCGATGGCACTCCGCTGGGCGGCAAGTCCCGCGCCGAGGATGACTTCGACACCAGCGACGATGACGATTTCCTGGACTAAAAAACCGAAAAGGGCTGCGGAGACCATAACTCTGGCTCTCCGCAGCCCGGAAAGAGGTGAATTATGAACGTTGTTACTTGTGAGCAGGTCTCCCGCGCCCACGTTGACAAGGTCTGTGATCAGATCGCTGACGCAATCGTCACCGACTGCCTGCAGAACGACCGCGACAGCCGCGTGGCGGTTGAGTGTCTTTTCAAGGAAAACACAATCGTTATCGCCGGGGAAATCACCAGCAGGCATAATCCCGATTACGCGAAGCTGGTGCGCCGGACGTTCAATCTCTGCGGGATTGCCGATCAGTACGAGAATGTGCGTATCGAAACCATCATCACGCGTCAGTCTCCAGACATCGCCCAGGGCGTGGACAACGGCGGCGCTGGTGACCAGGGCGTGATGTACGGCTACGCTACGAACGAAACCCCGGAGATGCTGCCGATTCCGTTTGCGGTGGCCACCCGTTTCCTCGACAGGCTCCGTGAGGTGAAAGCGCCGATGCTCCTGCCGGATGCCAAGGCCCAGGTCACCTACGATTATGACGAGGGCTGCATTACCGTTTTCCTCTGTTCCGTACAGCACACTCCCGACAGTAAACCTGAGGATTTCCGTCCCATCATTGAAAGCCTGATGAATTTGACTGCCGCTGAATACGGGCTGAATACCGATTTCGACAAAATCATCAACCCCATGGGCAAATTCGTGGTTGGTGGGTCTCAGGCCGATACTGGTGTTACCGGGCGCAAACTGGCCTGCGATACCCATGGCGGCGCTGGCAGGTTCGGCGGAGGCGCGCTCAGCGGCAAAGATCCCTCCAAGGTAGACCGCTCTGGGGCATATATGGCGCGGAAGATTGCCCGTGATCTGGTAAAGGCCGGGTACTGTTCCCGCTGCGAGGTGGCCCTTTCCTACGCCATCGGTATGGAGGAACCCATCTCTGTGTCGGTTGAAACCTTCGGCACGGCACGGGTTTGTCCGGCTTGCATCGACAAGTATGTCAGCGAGAACTATGACCTCTCGCCGCAGGGGATCATCAAGCAGCTTTATCTGCTGGACGTCGATTACAACTACGTATCCTACGGCGGTCACTTCGGAAAAGACTGGCTGCCCTGGGAAATGGACGATGAAGAAGCTGATGCGTACTACGGAAATAACGAATGACCGTCATGGGGCGGCGGGAAACTGCCGCCTCTTTCCCCGGGAGGATTTGTGAATGCGCGAATTAGATATCGACATTGAAAGCTTCTCCAGCGTTGATTTGGGGAAAGCAGGATTATACCGCTACAGCGAATCATCGGATTTTGAAATACTGCTGTTTTCGTATTCCGTTGATGGTGGAGCTGTTATCGTTGTTGATCTGGCGCGGGGAGAAAAAATCCCTGATGCGATATTGAAGGCTCTGACAGATGAAAACGTAATCAAGTGGGCCCATAACAGTTCTTTTGAACGTGTCTGTCTTTCCGCCTATCTTCAGAAGTACTATCCGCAGTATTTTCGTAGCTACAGCATCCCGGAGGACTCCGTTGGCGATTACCTCGATCCTTCTTCCTGGTATTGCTCTATGGTGTGGGCGTCCTATCTCGGCCTGCCCAGGTCGCTGAAAGGTGTCGGTGCAGTACTGAAACTGGAAGATCAGAAAATGTCAGAGGGTACTGACCTGATCCGGTATTTCTGCCAGCCGTGCGCTCCTACCAAGCGGAATGGTGGACGTACCCGCAACCTGCCTGAGCATGATCCCGAAAAATGGGAACTGTTCAAGCAGTACAACAAACGTGATGTAGAGGTGGAACTGGCCATTAAGGCCCGGCTGGCAAAGTTCCCGGTGCCGGATTTCCTTTGGGATGAGTATCATCTGGATCAGGAAATCAATGATCGAGGCATCCTGGTGGACAGGACTTTGGTTGAGCAGGCCATTGCCATTGACGAGAAGACGAAAGACGCGCTCCGCGCCAGAATGTTCGAGAACACCGGTCTGGATAACCCCAACAGCGTGTCTCAGATGAAGGACTGGCTGGCCGACAAGGGAATCAAAGCTGAATCCTTGGACAAAAAAGCCGTGAAGGAAATGATGTCTGTGGCCGACCAGGAAGTGGCAGATGTGCTGGCCTGCCGTCAGCAGTTGGCAAAAGCCTCCGTCAGCAAATACCGGGCCATGCGGAACGCTGTGTGCGCTGATGGCAGAGCGCGGGGGATGTTCAAATTCTACGGAGCAAATCGTACCGGACGGTTCAGTGGATCAATCATTCAAATCCAAAATCTGCCTCAGAACCATATGGACGATTTGAAGGAAGCCAGGAACCTTGTCCGTGATGGCAATTTCGCCGCGTTGAGCATACTGTACGATAACATCCCCAATGTCCTCTCAGAACTGATCCGCACAGCATTTATCCCCAAACCGGGGTATAAATATATCGTAGCGGATTTCAGCGCCATCGAAGCGCGGGTATTGGCTTATCTCGCTGGTGAGCAGTGGGTGCTCGATGTGTTCGCCGCCAACGGCGACATCTACTGTGAGACTGCTTCCCGTATGTTCCATGTGCCCGTTGAGAAACATGGCGTTAACGCTGATTTGCGTCAGAAAGGGAAGCAAGCCGTTTTGTCTTGTGGTTACGGGGGCGGGGCTGGAGCTTTACGCGCCATGGGAGCTATTGAGTCAGGTATGAAGGAAGAAGAGCTTCAGCCCCTTGTCAAAGCCTGGCGCGAGGCAAATCCCAACATCGTCCGCTTCTGGTGGGATGTTGATGCGGCTGTCAAGAAGGCTGTTGTCAACAGATCATCCGTTGAAGTTCGTGGTTTCCGCTTTCACTGCGAAAGCGGGATGCTGTTCATTGATTTGCCATCAGGCAGGCGTCTTTCCTATGTGAAACCCCATATCGACACGAATAAATACGGCAGCGATTCTGTTACCTATGAAGGGCTGAACTTGGGGAAGTGGACTCGGATGGAGAGCTTCTCTGGGAAATGGGTTGAAAATATTGTTCAGGCGGTGGCCAGGGATATCCTCGCTTACTCCATGAAAACACTTCGACATTGCTTCATCGTTGGCCATGTTCACGACGAGTTGATCATCGAGTGCAGCCCGGACGTATCGCTGGAAACCGTTTGCGAGCAGATGGGCAGGACACCTCCATGGGCTCCCGGCTTGAAGCTGAAAGCCGATGGGTATGAGTGCGGATTCTACATGAAGCAGTGAGCTGTTTTCTGTATCAAACATGATGTTTATTCTTGTGTTTGCAATAATGATTCTTGACAAAATCAGATGCGATGCTGTACAATTGAATTGTTCGACAGGATTTGACTGGATTCCGCTTAAGCATTCACGCTGATTGAGTTTTGAGGAGATGACGTGATGTCAGCCAGTTATAAGAAACTCTGGAAGCTCTTGATTGATAAAGACATGAAGAAGAAGGATCTTCAAATGCTGGCTGGCATCAGCTGGGCGTCCGTCACAAAGATGTCCAAAGGCGAAAATGTAAGCATGGAAGTACTGCTTAAGGTCTGCAAGGCGCTCGGTTGCAACATTGGCGATATTGTAGATGCGATAACCGATTCGGAGGAGGCGTAGCAATGGACAACAAGCTTTCAAACGACCGGCTGACGCGTCAGGCTCAATTAGGAGAACGTGTCCGCCAGTACGCTTCCAGGATTGCAGAATACACCCATCCTACGTATAACGAAACCGAAGTGCGTGTGGACTTTGTGAACCCTCTCTTCAAATGCCTCGGCTGGGATGTAGACAATGAAATAGGCCTGCCGCAGCATCTGCGCGAAGTTACGCATGAAGCCACTGTTCTTGTAGATGAAGATGGGCGTCAAAGGAGTAAGAAACCGGACTATTCTTTCCGCGTCGGGACGGAGACGCTGTTTTATCTGGAAACAAAAAAGCCTTCGGTTGATATCACGGTGGATAATTCACCGGCATTCCAACTTCGCAGATACGGTTGGAGCGGAAACCTTAAAGTATCAGTCCTCACCAACTTCACGGATCTGTACATCTATGACTGCTCAGTACGGCCAGTTGAGACTGACGATGTTGGCGTGGCCCTGCTTGCGCATTATTCCTATACGGAATATGTGGAAAAATTCGATGAGATTTACAGCCTGCTCTCTAAGGAGGCTGTCCTCTCGGGAGCGTTTGCTGCGCGGTTTGATAATATCCACGGGGCTTATCGGCATGAGCCTTTTGACGAGTATTTCCTGAAGCAGATAAAAGACTGGCGGCTGGAACTTGGCGTGGACATACGGCGCAATAATCCTGCTCTCGATGAGGAAACACTGAATATCAGCGTACAGCGGATTCTGAACCGCATCATTTTTCTGCGCATCTGTGAGGACCGCAGCTTTGAGAGCTATGAAACTCTGAAACAGATCCATACATATGATGAACTGAAGCGCCTGTTCATCGCCGCTGACCGGAAGTATGATTCAGGCCTGTTTGCCATGCTTGAAGAAGACGAATTCTCTGTCTCTGACAGTGTTCTTCTGGATATCTTCCGGGCTTTGTATTATCCCAACAACTCATATGAGTTCAGCGTTGTTGACCCGTTTATTATCGGCCAGATTTACGAATTGTTCCTGGACGAGAAGCTGGACTTTGCCGATGACGGTTCTGTGGCGACTGTGCAGAAACCGGAAGCAGTTGATTCGCAAGGTGCCGTCAACACACCCAAAAATGTAACAGATATTATCGTGGAGCAGACGCTTACACCGATTTTCGCTGGAAAAAGCATAGAGGAAACACAGCCAATCCGCATTGCGGATATTTGCTGCGGTTCGGGGAATTTCCTTCTCTCAGCTTATGAATTCATCGTCAACTTCCATATCGACTGGCTTATCACGCACGACCGCGATAACGCGTTGCGTGACGGTAGGCTGATCTCTGTTCCCGGTGCTGACGCCTGCCGCCTCTCATACGCGATGCGCAGGGAGATTCTGCTGCGAAACATCTGGGGCGTAGATATCGATACGCTGGCGGTCGAAGTGACGAAGTTCAGCCTCTTCCTGAAATTGCTTGAGGACACCAGTCCCGATGAGGTTGACGCATTTGTCAGGGATACATCGGAATGCGTCCTCCCACGGCTGGAAGGCAATATCAAAAACGGGAACAGCCTGGTCGGAATGGCCTATGCTCGATACGACCCTGACGTCTACGAACGCGTCGGCGCATTGGAACAGATCCGTATGTTTGACTGGCATGCTGAATTCGGGGCCGAAGGCTTTGACGCTATCATCGGCAATCCTCCGTATATTCGTGTCCAGAACATGGTTCGGTATTCTCCCAGGGAGTACGCCTTCTATAAGAGCGCGCTCTCCGGCTACCAGACTGGCAGCTCAGAGCTTCTGGACAAGTATTACCTGTTCATAGAACGCGCGTGGGAACTGCTGAAAGACGGCGGGATGATCGGATATATCGTTCCCCACAAATTCATGAACATAATGTCCGGAGAAGCGCTGCGCAGATTTCTTGCTGCGCAAAAGGGAGTCCGGAAAATCATACACTTCGGCACGCATCAGGCTTTCAGGAACAGAAGCACCTACACCTGCATTCTGATTCTTGGCAAACCACCCAGGGATTCGTATGAGATCGCATTTGTTCAGGATTGGAACCGCTTCCTGTTTGAGCACAGAGCGGATTCTGAACGCTATCCTACTGAGACACTGGGATCCGCGCCCTGGACGTTTATTCCTGGCCCGGTCAAAGAGCGACTTGACGCTTTGAATGGGCGATGCAACAAATTGAGCGCAATGGCCAGAATATTTGTCGGCGTGCAGACCAGCAACGATAAGGTGTACATCGTTACTGCGGATCGTGAAGATGAAGCTTATGTATTTTTCCATGACAAGAACGGCATTGCCCGTAAGGCTGAAAAGGGCATCCTGCGCAAAAGCATCTATGATGCCCGGCTGCAGAAATACCAGCCTATCGTGCCAAACAGTTATATCATATTCCCCTATCGCAACGCCGGAGGGAAACCGCAGCTGATCGATATCAGAACGATGCGGTCTGAGTATCCCTGTGCTTTTGATTACCTTGCCGCTTACAAGGAAGAACTGGACAGGCGCAACATGACGCAGCCGCGAACAGAGAGCAACTGGTATGCGTATGGGCGCAGCCAGAGCCTGGCCCGTTTTATCAGCGGGGAGCATCTGATATGGCCGGTATTGTCGCTGGACTCAAACTATGTTTATGACAGCGACCTCGTCGTCTTTACAGGCGGTGGAAACGGCCCGTTCTACGGGATTGAAATGAAGGACGGAATAAAGGAATCGATCTTCTACCTGCAGGCAATTCTAAATCACTGGCTGATGGAACTGCTCGTAAGGAAAACGGCGAGTACCTTCAGAGGCGGTTATTATTCCCATGGCAAACAGTATGTCGCGGAATTGCCGATCTACAGGATTGATTTCTCAGATGAATCACAGAAAGCGGCGCATGACATTATCGTGGAAAAGGTTCACGCGATTGAAAGGCTGAACGCCCGGATGAGCGCATCCCAGAATTCGACAGGAAAAAGAGCCATCCAGAGAGCGGTTGAAGTCGCGGGAATGGAGCTTTCCACGATGATAGACGCTCTGTATGGTATTGAAGGATTGCGGGTGATGGAAACAGATGAAGGCGATTGACGGTTACGATAAGCTGCGCGGGGGGTACTATACGCCCGCGAATATGGCGGACTTTATCGCCAACTGGGCGGTAAGAAGTCCTGATGACAGCATCCTGGAACCAAGCTGTGGAGACGGGAGTTTTCTTGCCGCCGTTCAGAAAAGGAACCGGGCTCTTGGATGCTCTGGACGCGGATGCGTAATGAGTATTGAGCTTGATTCGGCTGAAGCCGCTAAAGCTGAGAAATACGGGTATCCCGTAGTCAACGGGGATTTCTTTACCTTCTACAGAGATTCAATCGAAGGTACCAGAACATTTGACGCCATTGTTGGCAATCCTCCTTTTATCCGGTATCAGAGCTTTGACGAGAAATACAGGTCGATCGCCTTCGACCTAATGAAACGGCATGGCTTCCATCCAAACCGCCTAACGAACATCTGGCTTCCCTTCCTGCTGCTTTCATGTGAGGCGCTCAGCGAACACGGCAGAATCGGCATGGTAATCCCGGCCGAACTGTTTCAGGTTGATTACGCGGCGGAAGCGCGGAGCTACCTGAGCTCCCATTTTGACCAGCTGACAATCATCACATTCAAAAGACTGGTATTTGATGATATCCAGCAGGAAGTTGTACTGCTCCTCGGCGAAAAGGCATCAGAGAGAAAAGGCATCCGCGTTGTCGAACTGGACGGTCTTGACGAGCTTGTGCAAAACGGCCTGTCCTGCCTTGAGAGGGCGGAAACCAAACAGCTTGACCACGGCAGCGACAAGTGGGTGAAATACTACCTCAGCAACGAGGAACTGGCTATTCTGAGAAGGCTGAACGCGGATCCCCGGATTTCTGAAGCCACGGACTTATACGAGGTCAACGTAGGGCTTGTCAGCGGCGAGAATGACTTTTTCCTCCTGGATTGGGAAACCGTACTCGACTGGGGCTTGCAGGAGGAAGTGAAGCCGATCATCAGCCGCGCCGAACAGGTGAAAGGCGTTACTCTGTCCGGAGAAGAGTATCTTCGTATCCGTGATATGGGAAAGCGCGTCTCTATTTTCATGCCACAAGACGTTCCGGTCGAGGAATTGTCTGAGAACGCCCGAAAGTATATCGCCTGGGGCGAAAGCAGGGATTTCGACAAGAATTATAAGTGCCGGATCCGGAAACGGTGGTATATCGTGCCCAACACGTGGACGGCGGATGCGTTTCTGATTCGGCAGGCAAACCTCTATCCGAAAATGATTCTGAATCCTACAGGCGCGCTCGTTACAGACACGTTGCATAAAGTGCGTTTTCACGAAGGTGTTAATGGCGTAATGGTAGCGTCCGCTTTTCTGAACACCTATACGCTCGCCCTGAGCGAGACGCTGGGCAGAAGCTACGGCGGAGGAGTGCTAACTTTTGAGCCGGGTGAGATGCGCAGGATGCGTATTCCCATGCGGGGCGCAGATCAGCTTGATTTGAACAGAATAGATCAGCTCCAAAGAGAGGGAAAGTATGAGGATATCCTGGCCTATACAGACCGGATTCTCCTTCATGACGGCCTGGGGCTCAGCGAACATGAGATCGCTCTGCTCCACTCGATCTGGAATAAGATGCGAGATCGCAGAATGTTCAGGAAGCAGAGCATTTGACATGAGTCAATGGATGCTTTCTCTGTTTGCACATCTATGAGGAGTCACCTATGCAAGACCAAAGTCGTAATTCTCTTGATCCTTAAATACTTCTACGATAACACCGATCAGGATTACGAAGTGTCCAGCTGAGACATCAAGAAAATGCTAATAGAGAATGGAATCCCTGTCATGGTAAAGGCTTCCACAATTCTCGATGCATTACGCAGGATGATAAAAACACCATTAATCTTGGGGAGGACAGCGATGGAAAAAGAAAAGAGCAGTACTGTAGAAGAGCATGACGAAATCCCGCTGGTATCGTTATACGCCACGTGTACATGCTGCGGGAGACAGCTCGGCAAGTATGAACCGCCCTGCCGCACACACACAACCGTTTGCCCGAAGTGCGGAGCGGAATTGTCGATCAGCGCTGAGTCGGGAAAGCTGCACATCGCCTTGCTGGCGACAAAGCAGCTTCGTCACCCGGTAGGCCTATAAATATCGTTTTCGACCGGAATGGTAAGAGAGCCGAGCGCGCCAGAGAGCGCGGAGGGCTCCATCCCAATCCCGAAGGTTTGCTGAAGGTCTGAAGCCGTCTGAGAGCGGCAGGAGCCCGGCAAATAGTGAGACCAAGCGATACAGATCTACCTGTATTGGCTGGCAGCTATTTGCCGGGCACGTTTGTCTCTCCAAAGTCAGCATTAAAGGATATTCCTAATAAAGACAATCGTCCTATAAATATGATTAACATTCATACTATTGACAAATGTCCTAAAACAGACTATAATCTTGTCGAAAGGAGTGATGTCCGTGTCGAGCGACCTGAACGCAAAGCGCATGATGGAGAACATCAAGTTGCTGATAACCAGCAGAAACCTCAAAGTATCCGACATTGAAACCAGCATAGGCATTTCTGCCGGGTATTTGGGACGTATGCTTCGTAAAGGTGAGGCTGCGAATCCATCCATCGAAATTATTTGGAAACTTGCCAACTATTTTGACGTAAGCGTGGAAAGGTTGGTCGATGGGGACGTTACCGACCCGAATGACAACCTGGCGCTGATAATCGCAACGATGAAGTTTTGCCGGATGGAGACACTATGCGGACAAATCGTCTGGCAGCCTATAACGATTGACGAGATCAACGCACAGCTCCACGCTTCGGAGAACACCGAGGCCACTATTCCCATCATAGGCTATAGGAAAAGGTGTATTCCCTTGGGTGAGCGGAATGCTGACAGCCTTCCCGCCGGAGTATCTGAGTCATGCGTTGGAGACAGAGCCATCCGTTCATATATGTTTCCCAACACTAAATTGTACGCCACTGCGCCGGGATATAGAGGGCGATTCCATGAAGGGTCATGGTTCCACATCTACAAACTTGGCGGTTTTTTCCTCCCCATCCAGTCTGAAACTGCAGCGATTGACCAACCGATATTCGAGAATTTTTACGATGTCTGGATTGAGGATGAAGCGACTCCTGACAAGCGGTTTAGTTATGTATGTACCACAAAAGGAGCTGATCTCCAGCTGCGGGAAACCATCAATGATATGTATGAGACGGTTGCCAAGGCAGAGACAGATGTCAGGCTCAAGCCGGAAATCCGCGACTTACTGAAGTCCTTTCTTTCGGCAAACAAGGCTCCAACATAACTTTGCTGTTCAAGCCATTGAGGAGGTGGCATGAAAATAAAGACTTGTGGTATGCTCACGGGAGGTGCAAACGAGTGATATTTGGGTTAATGGTCATCGAGGAGCGTTTGATCAACACGAAGCTTTTTGAGGAGTTGATTCTCCGGTCAGTCAATCAGAACAGACTGCCTGAAGACCAGCTCACCTGGGCTGAATACGAGCAAATGCTGGCAGAGGAAAAACGTCTGGCCGAGATTACCCGGCTGCTGGAAAAGGAAAAGCTGGTGAAGGCCAAGTACAGGACCATGCTTTCGGAGAAGACTGCTGAGAAGGCTTTAGCGATACGCGTCAATGAGATGACGATGCGCAGGTGGCAGACACCGATACGGCAGAGCTATGGTGATCCGAGCGTGATTCCGTTGGTCGAGTCGATTCCTATTCCCCCTACTGCTGTGAATTGCCGGGAGGTCGCGTAATTCAAATAAGCAGAAAGGAAAAACAAGGATGACTGAAAACACTGGCGTTAAGAATTCCGCTGTGAATCGATTCGATCCCACCAAAGGTTTATATGTCACATGCTGCGTTTGCAATACGAGCCTCGGCACCTATAAACCTCCATGCAACGGCCATCGGTTTCGCTGTCCCAAGTGTTCCTCTGAGCTGGAGATATATGCGGAAACAAGGCAGGATGGCATGAGCTCCATAGTTTGCAACGTAATCTCGACGAAACAGTCCCGCGCTGCGGGCTGATCAAAATAGATACTCCCGAAGGGCCAGAAAGCCGAGCGCGTCCATGAACGCGGAGGGCTTCACCCCAACCGGAAGATTTGCTGAAGGTCTGAAGCCGTCTGAGAGCGGCAGGAGCCCGGCAAATAGTGAGACCAAGCGATACAGGTAAACCTGTATTTGCTGGCAAGCTATTTGTCGGGCTCTGTTTATTTTTCGCTCAGATTATAAAAACAGCCGCTTTCAAGACATAGAAAGGTGAAGTTATTTTTCGATGAGACCGTCAAGTTTTGCCGTTTTCGTGGGCTACCTATGAGGAGCTTGTTCTTTCCCTCCATATACATGGGAAGTGTCTCTTTTTCCCAAGTATATGAGGAACCGCTCAAAAAGGCGTCTCATCTCCAGTGGTAACCGTGGGGGGTTGACTTTTTCGCCTTTATTTAGAGAGCCACTGTAAAACCGACCGACCTTTGGGCGTAGGAAGGTGAACGAAGGTACAAATCAGGGCAATTTCTTTTGACTGAACCTTAGAGGGGACTGGGCGCACAGAAAGTTTTCTTCAGATTTTATGACACCGTCTGTTGCCGGAAAGCCAATTTTCTTTGACTCCTCCGTGAGGGGGATGAATGTCGGGCCCTCATTCAGAACGAAAGTTTTCTGCCATTTAAGATGGATACCTGTTGCGGAAAAGACTTTTTTCTTCGACTCCTCCGTGAGGGGATAGTCCAAACTGACATTTTTCTTCTAGTGAGTAATGAGAACGTCCCTTTTCGCCTTCTGCCAAGGCTACTCAATGAGGGAAAAAGTGTTCACCACGGTTGCCAAACAAGCCGGAAATGTCCTGTGGGTACTGTCCGTAAGAGACTGAGAGGGAAATTTCACGGACTTTCGTCAAAACGGCTCTCTCATTTCCAGTGGATAGTGAAGGGCTGCTCTCCAAACCGGAAAACCACCCGGTTTGGCTACATAACCAGTAAGAGGAGACAGTAGAATGCTCATCAAAGGCAGACCGAGAGCCCCGGGGTAGCAAAATTTCAAGATTCCCGATCCAAATGGGCCCCATCCTTCTATTGGGTAGTGAGGGGCATACGACCGGAAAGCATCACAGTTTGGCTGCATAGCAAGTGAGGAGGTGAAGAATCGTGGAAGAGATCAGGAACTCAGACGGTAAGCGCGTGTGCGATATCAGCGCTGACCACAAGGCCGTGGTGATCGAACGCAAGGGCTGCGTCACCATCATCACCGCGAACCCCGACGGAACCCTGAACATCGTGAACGAACCCAAGGCCGCCTAACTACATATAACCCCAGGAAATCCGCCAGAGCGCTCGACGACAGTGCGGAATCCATGACACCCGATCACGGGTGAAGTGGATTCCAACTGCCGTCGTTTTTCGCTCTCTGGCGGATGTCGGCTCTGGCGGATTTCTCCAACAACGAGAAATTCAAAGGAGCTGACAAACAATGGCGAACTATGTACAGAAGAACCCCATCACCGGTGAACTCGATTACTATTTCCCGATGGAAATCACCGACCCGTCTATCAAGGAATATGCACACGTTTGCGGATTCGAGATTGACTATGCAACGCTCGGTTATCGCCGCTTTCTGGCTGTTTACGTTCCCTGCAAAGAAAAGACGATCGACCCCGATGGCCGTGAAGTCTTTCTTCCCACACCGTCCGATGTCCAGCATGCTCGTTACCTCGAAATGATCAAGGATGAGATGAACGAGCAGGAAGATGCCAAACAGGACGGTCGCTGCATGATCCCTGATGGCCACGGAGGCGTGAAGCGCTGCCCCCGCCGTGTTAAGAATCCTGACTTCGTACCCGGCAACGGTCAGCCCGCGACACTTGCAGTCAGTTGCCAGGGGTGCAAATATGAGCCTTACCACCAGGCGCATACGACCGTTCCGTTCACTACTCTGGATTTCGTGAACGAGGAAGGCGAGATCACGCCCTATGAGCCCGCGTCCCCGGCTGGATATATGGAGTATTATGATTACGAAAAGCTGGCCCGGCTGTTCGTAGCCTATGTCAGGGAGAGGAAACCGAAGCTGGCTAACCTGGCTGAACTGCTGGCGCAGGAGTATTCCCGGAGCGAAGCGGCGCGGGAGCTGAATATCCCTGCAAGTACTGCTCAGAGTCGCAGAAAAAAGCTGTACGAACTCTATCTGGAATTCAGAGCTAATCTGATCATTCCCGATTGAACCACTGCGTAGGCCCGATCCCTTTTCATCACCCCCTCGTCCTGTATATTGCGCCGTTGGTGGAAAACTGATCCTGATGACGGCTTATTCATCTGATTTTCGTCAAAACAGGCTGTTTTTCTCTTTAAGGAACCGGGAGAGAGCAGCGATTACGCCTCGCTGCCCCAGAATCCGGAGGTGAAGCGCTTCATGACCAATCAGGAAAAACAGCTTGTATCCGATCTTCGCGACGGGGGCCTGTCCTATCAGGCCATTGCCGATAAAACCGGAATCAGCCTTGGCTCTATCAAAATGTATTTCAAACGCAGCAGGGAAACAATCTCAACGCCTCGCTGCGAACAGTGTCAGAAACCGCTACGGCAGGATATGGCGAGGGTGGGCCGCCGCTTTTGCTCAGACACTTGCCGTACCCGCTGGTGGGTATCTCACCCCGAGACGATGAAGGGGCATCGCTTCACCTGCTCATTCTGCGGCAAGGAGTTTTCTTCCCATAAGCCCGGAAAATACTGCTCCCGCTCGTGCTATTACGCAGCCAGGAAAGGCGGTGCTGTGCATGAGTGATTTTGATTTCATCCGCTATCATTCTGCCATCGCCCAAGG
>JAEEGL011533127.1_pt1 | contig 23458 bp, 16 predicted proteins | sample 9134231 | NCBI WGS metagenome assembly JAEEGL01 (sample SAMN16246548, study PRJNA631951) | gut metagenome | biome: gut microbiome; feature: rumen; material: fiber-attached | host: Bos | place: Iran: Karaj | collected 2018-10
TGGCAGTTTAAGTACAAGCCAAAGCTTTACCGGGCCCTTAAGGAGCAGCTTTTCCAGAAGGCCAGCGAAATTGACCTTTTCTGCTACGACGACCCCGAATACTACAACGACTTTGTTCTTGGAGTTTCCGAATCCGAAGCTACGATTGACCGCTTTTTGAACATGCTCAACATGGGCATGCAGGCAATCACTGTACTTTTTACAACCGGTATTTTCTATCTTACTCTGGACCCAATCGGAATTGTTTTTGTTCTTGTTTCTTTTATCATGCGTTTTGTGATTTCTAAAAAACTCAACAAGGTAAATTACGAAAACCGCACCAAAATTAATCCTCATATGCGTAAGCGCGATTATGTAAGCCGTGTTTTTTACCTCAAGGATTTTGCCAAGGAGCTGCGCCTTCATCCAAACGCCGGCAGCCAGCTGGAAGAAGAATTTTCCGAAGCCAACGACAATATCATCACAGAGCATAAAAAAGTTTCGCGCATCCGTACCTGGCTTGGTTTTGTAAAAGACTACATGGTAAGTGACTTTTTGATTGACGGACTATACATTACCTACCTTGTTTATAAGGCGGCAGTGCTTCATTCCCTCAACTACTCCGACGCCGTTATCCTCTTTAACAGAACAGGAAGCCTGCGAGGTTGTATGAGCCGCTTTGCAGATCTTGGTCCTGCCGCCCACGAAAACAGCATGTACATAGATAAAATCCGTTCCTTCCTTGCCTACCAGCCTAGAATCAAACTGGAAGAAGGAATTGAAGTTCCGGCCGGAAACGGCGAGCTTGTGCTGGATCATGTAAGCTTTAAGTATAACGAAAAATCCCGCACGGTATTGAATGACATCAGTCTTACCGTAAAGCCCGGTGAACATATTGCAATTGTAGGCTACAACGGAGCGGGAAAAACTACCCTTATAAAACTGCTCATGCGCCTTTATGACCCGACCAGCGGTTCCATTAAGTACAAGGGGCAGGATGTAAAGGTCTACAAGCCTAGTGACTATCACAAAAAAATCGGTGTAGTTTTTCAGGACTTTCAGATGTTTGGGGCCAGCCTTGCAGAAAATGTTGTAATGGACGATTTGACCAAAGAAGAGCTGGATGCAGCCAGCCCAAAAATTACCGGAGCACTACAGGCAGCAGGCTTTGGAGAAAAGCTTGCAAAACTGCCAGACGGATTATTTACCCAGGTTACAACAGAGTTTGACAAAAGCGGCGTAGATTTTTCCGGAGGAGAAAGTCAGAAGGTTGCAATATCCAGAGCCTTTTACAAGGACGCAGACATTCTTATTATGGACGAGCCTTCCAGTGCCTTAGACCCGATTGCAGAATACGAGCTAAACAAGGCCATGGAAACCGCCGCCAAAGGAAAAAGCGTTTTCTATATTTCTCACCGCCTTTCTACAACCCGCGATGCCGACAGAATTATCATGCTGGAAGAGGGGCGTATTATTGAAGAAGGCACCCACCAGGAGCTGCTTGCCCTTGGCGGAAAGTACTGCGAAATGTGGAACGCCCAGGCCGGAAAATATAACTGATATCTTGTGGTGAAATTATTTTATAACCTTTGCCAGCCAGCCTGTTACTCCATCCGGCAGGCTTGGTTCCATAGGACTGCCATCATCAAACATAAGGTTACAGTGCATTGGATTAATAATACAGTGCTGCCCCATTTCTACTCCAAAATTGATTGACGCAATTCCGTGGTCTCCGTTATAAACCCAGTCCGGGGTAAAAATAAAACAGTTTTTCATGCGCTTCATTCTTGGCAAAAGAGGGACAATCTGTTTCTGGTAATCATTAAATTCATCACGCTTGCCCATAGCAAAAAAGAGGCTGATATTATTCTGGTCATAAAGGTCTAAGAGACTTTCATCAGGAATTTCTGCGGCCCCCATAGGCACCACAACATCAAAAAATTCGGGATACTCTGCCGAAAGTCTTAAGGCCATTCTTCCTCCGCTGGAATTTCCAAAAACAACCTTTTTACTCACACCGCCATTTGCCTGACAATGCTTTTGAATAAAAGCCTTTATAAGCTCGTAAACAGGGCCGACATAAGAATTGCCCCAGGCTCCCCGGCAATTTCCTTCTTCGTCGCGGTATTCATTGGCAAGTGGCAAAAGAAGATAGGCTCCTCCAAGAGTTTTCTGGTAATCTTCTTTTGAATAAAATTCTGCACCGGCATAGTTTATACAAACATCCCCTTCCAAAGCATTTGTTGTTCCGTGCATAAATACAAGCAGAGGGTACTGCTGCCCCTTTGGATAGCCATGCTCGGTCGGGTCATAAAAATAGTAACCCATCTGAGCAAAATCTGCAGGACTAAAGCAGTCTTTATGAAAGCGGGAAAAATATTCCCCCACCTTGTAAGTCGGATTTTCTGTAATAAAAGCTCCCTGAGGAATCTGCGAAGCCCAGGGGTGCCAGATATTGCTCTTAGGGTCATTAAGAGCTACAGACCAGAGGGCATTATTCTTACGGGGTTCAACGCCGCATTTTTCAAAAAGTGCCGGAAGATTTACAAAGTCATAGCCTTCTTTTAAAAGCTCCGGGATTACCCGGTCTACAGCCTCAAGCGTAGCCTTGTTTCCATCTGTTACATGAAGTAAGAAAATTGTTCCGTTCTGGGCGGCCTGCATAATGTGCTCATAGCGGTAGTCTGCATCCTTGTCAGCTTCCCAGTCATTACAACCGCAGCCGCAGATAAAAGGCACATCAATGTTATAATACATAGTCTGCGAAACATTTATATATGGAGGCCTGAAAAAAGAAGGTCTTACTCCGGTAATTTCAAAAACAGCATCATCACATTTTTTGTATTCTTCTTTAATTTCTTCCGGCGACATTTGAGCCATAAAAGAATGTGTCCAGGAGTGATTCTGAATGTCACAGCCCATATCAAAAGCCCGGCGGATTACCTTTTTATTTTCTTCTGTGATTTTATTTCCAATAACAAAAAAGGAAGCTGTAATCTTGTATTTTTCAAGAATATCCAGCATATCGCTCATTGTAGTATCGCCGGCAACATTATTAGGACCATCATCAAAGCTTAAACAAAGATATTTACTCATAATCACCTCACTCAAAATCATCCCAAATTCAGATTTTTAAAAATCCTGTACAAAATTTAATTATAACTATAACAAATTATAATTCTTTTCAAAAGCATTTCCAATAATAATTATTCTATGTTATAATAAAGATGGTGATTTTTAGGGGAAGGATAAAGGGAGTTTTATATGAATTTTAATTTTAAAGACTTTATTAATAAAAGCCGCAAAAAGATTGATAACAATCTTAAAAATATTTATTCAAGAAAAAATACTCCTATTATTTTTTACTTTATTCTCCTTATTCTTTATACCATTGTCTCTATTCTTTTAACTCAATCTGCAAAAGTAGCGGGAACTATACCCGTATTTGGGCAGATAATTCCTTATGGTATTTTTACGGGAGTTTTTTCTTCGATCGCAAACATCTGTATAATTCTTCTTGTAGTTCTTTTTGGAAAGCTGGGCTTTATTACTTCCATGATTATTCTTCTTGGCCAATTTCCTATACTGATTGTAAATCTAGTCATAATTCACACCCCAAACAGTATTCCTGGAATATTCACAAACATTTTTACTATTATTTCAATCATTTGTATTTATTTGATTAACCAGAGCATTCAAAAATTCCAGGAAAAACTTAGAAAACAAGCCATAACTGACGGGCTCACAGGCCTGCCAAATCGTCTTGCAGCTATGGAATACATGAATAAGTTTATAAAAAAGAATGAACGCTTTGCCCTGGTTTCTGTTGATCTGACAAATTTTAAAAGAGTGAATGATTCTGTTGGTCATGACATTGGAGATAAGATTCTTATAGAAATTGCAAACCGCTGGAAAAATCTGGCCGATTCCCTCAAAACAGGTACTTCTGATTTTATTGCCAGACTTGGTGGAGATGAATATGCAATTATAATCCGAAACTACAGCTCCAGTCTTGAAATATTAAGTTCCCTGAATATGTATGAAGAAGAACTGGAACGCAAAATAACCATAAACAATTATGACTATTATGTAAGGGCCAGTTTTGGTTTTGCAGAATTTCCTTTTGATGCAGAAACTTCGATTAATCTTTTTTCCTGTGCAGATGCCGCACTTCATAAGGTTCAGAGAGCAAATACAAATTATAAAATCCTCCGCTTTACTTCGGAGCTTCTCCAGCTGGAACAAAACGCAGAAATTGAACAAAAGCTTAGGCAGGCAATCGAAAATGAAGCCATTGAATGCTTTTTGCAGCCCCAGTATGACATTGCCCACAAGTTGTGCGGTTTTGAAGCCCTTGCCCGCATTAAGGACACAGACGGCACCTTTATAAGCCCATCAGTTTTTATTCCTATTGCAGAAAAAGCAGGCCTTATTGACCGGGTAGATGTTCTGGTTTTCAAAAAGGCTGCAAAATTTCTTGCAGAAATAATTGCAGAAGGAAATAACGATATAATCATGAGTACAAATATTTCTGTAAGACACATGATGAAGAGTAATTTTATTGATGAAATAAAAAGTCTTCTTAAACTTACAAATGTTCCGGCCAATCGTATTAAAATTGAAATTACAGAATCCATAATGATTGATTTTAATGAAAAAGCCGTTCGCTGCATTAATGAAATAAAAGAACTTGGAATGAAAATTGCCATAGATGATTTTGGTACCGGCTATTCTTCCTTAAGTTATCTTCAGAAGTTTCCGGCCGACATGCTCAAGATTGACAAATCCTTTATTGATGTTATGAATACAAGTGATGCCTCTAAAAAATATGTCGCAACAATTATTTCCATAGGCCACATTTTAAATCTTGAAGTTATTTCTGAAGGGGTTGAATCTCCAGACCAGTTAGATACCTTGCAGGAAACAGGCTGTGATTATATTCAAGGCTATATCTGGGGCAGACCAATGCCTTTAGAGGAAGCCAAAAAACTTATTGCTGTGGAGACAGGTAAAGAAATCTAAAAAAGCCTGAATATTAAAAATGTCTCTGAATTGTAACGAAATTAATCTTATTCTAGACGAGCTTGACCTTACAGGAGCCTTTATCCAGGAAATTGTTCAGCCGGGTTTTGATATGCTGGCTCTATACACTTACAAGGAAGGGGCTGCAAAAACCCTGGTAGCTTGTACGGCTCAAAATGCGGTGCGACTGAATGAAACCAGACGCAAGATTACCAGGAATGATAAGCCTCTTCGTTTTATGGAATTTCTACGCTCGCACATAAAGGGCTGCAGAATTAATTCCTGCAGGCAGCTGGGCTTTGAGCGGGTTGTAAAGCTGGAGCTTAGCAGAATAGTTGCAGCAGACGAAAAAAAGGCCAACCAGCAGACGGTCCACCTTTCTCTTGTGAAAAAGCCTGTCTTGTCCAAAGAGGAGCTGGCCGCGCAAGGTGAGGCTGAAGAAGTTGAAGAAAATTACATCCTTTACATAAAGCTCTGGAATAATGCAGCCAATGTAATTCTCTGCGATACAGAAAATACGATTCTTGAACCCATGTTCAGGCGGCCGGAAAGGGGAGAAATTAAGGGACAGAAGTTTGAGCCTGAAATTAAAGACCTTGATGAAGCTGAAATTCTGGACAAGTACCCTATTCGAGAGTGGAAGAGTGACGGGGGCCTTGCGGGGGTGTCCCCCGCTGGAAGGGGTAGCGAGCAACAGAGTGCGAGCGAGGGGAAGGCCTTCCCCTCCTTCAACTCCTACATCGACTGGTACTACAGCGAACAGACTTCTTCTTTGTCGCGGGCGGCACTGCTGGAAAAGGCAGAAAAATGGTTCAAGACGCGGCACTTCAAAATGGAGAATGCCCTTAACAAGCTTTTGGAGAAGAAAAAATCTTTTGAAAATGCAGAAGAGCTGCGCCACCAGGGAGATCTTATTTTGAGCTATGGCTACCAGCTGGACGGAAGCTCAAAATTTCTGGAATGTCAGGACTACGAAAGCGGCAAAACCCTGCGAATTTTAATTGACCCCAAAAAATCGGTCCAGGAAAATGCCCAGGAATATTATAAGAACTATAAAAAAGCCCTTTCGGGGGCAGAAGATTTGCAAAATGATATTGAAGCAGCCCGCCGTCAGATAGAAAAGCTGGAAGCCCAGTACCATCAGATTTGCAAAGAACAGAATCCGGTAAAAATTGAGCAGCTTTTGCGCCGTGACACTACCCCTGTCCAGCAAAAAAAGAAAGCTCACCCGGGGCTGGACTACACTATAAACGGCTGGTACATTCTTGTTGGACGGGATGCCAATGAGAACGACGACCTGCTCCGCCATCATGTAAGGGGTGATGACCTTTGGCTTCATGTAAGGGACTTTCCGGGAGGCTATGTTTTTATTAAAGCCCGCAAAGGAAAAACCGTTCCTCTGGAGATTCTGCTTGCTGCAGCAAACCTTGCCGTACACTACTCCAAGGCCCGCAACGATACAAAAGTAGACCTCTACTACACTCATGTAAAATATCTGCGAAGAGCAAAAAACGGACCTAAAGGGCTGGTGCTTCCAACTCAGGAAAAAAATCTCTGTATTACTGTAGATAAAAAAATAATTTCCAGACTCAATGCAGACAGGCTGGAAGAATAAAGTTCTATAAAGTCCAATAAAGGCCTGCAGCAAGCAAATCCAGGAAATAAGCCGGAAAGAAATCTCTGTAACTTTTTTTTTAAATACTATATAATTCACTTATGAATACTTTTAAATATGAAACTCACTTACACACAGCCCAGGGAAGCGCCTGTGGAAAATCAGGAGGGGCAGACTATATAGAAGCTTTTTACAAAGCCGGTTATTCCGGAATATTTGTTACTGATCATTTTTTTGGAGGCAACACGGCAGCTCCAAGAGAAGGCAGCTGGCTCAAAAGAATTGATGTCTACTGCAGTGGTTACGAAGCCGCCTTTGAAAAAGCCCAAAGCTTTAATAAAGAAAAGGGCCTTACCGGTACAGACAAGGAATTCAAGGTTTTCTTTGGAATAGAACAGACCTTTGACGGCGACGATTACCTTGTTTATGGGCTTGATAAAAACTGGCTTTATGATCATCCGGAAATTGAACGCATGCGCCATCAGGAGCTTTTTGATGCAGTTAATCGCGAAGGGGGGCTTATGATTCAGGCCCATCCTTTTAGACTGCGTGGTTATATTCAGGCAATACATGTCCATCCCAGAGAAGTTCATGGGGTAGAAATTTATAACGGCGGCAACAAAGCTACAGAAAACGAACTGGCCGAACTCTATGCCCGTCAATACGATTTTCCTGTTACAAGCGGAAGTGATATTCACGATATAAACTTCATTATTCCTGCCCCCGGAAAAATGCCTCTGGGAGGAATGGAGTTTGATAGTCCTGTTAAAGATGTTTTTGATTATGCAGACCGCATAAAAAACAGGCTTGGAAAAATCATACGATAAACATAGGAAGAGCAGCAGGGATTTATGGAAGCACGATTTGAAATAAAAGCAGAAGAACTTAAAGAACGATTCCTTTCAATTTACACAGACTCTGAAGAAAAGAGTAATCCTGTCCGTATTTTTGCTGCACCTGCAAGAATTAATATCATTGGTGAACACATAGATTATAACGGAGGAATGGTATTTCCTGCAGCAATAGACCGCTATCTTTATTGTGCTGTCAGAAAAAGAAATGACAGTAAGATTTTTTATAAAGACCTCTTCTTTGACGGCCAGTACAGCTTTGACATCAAAGACAATTTTTCCTTTGATCCTGCCAATGACTATGCCAACTTTCTGAACGGAATTCTATCCTGTATGAAAAAAAAGGGCTGCAAGTTACCCTGCGGCTTTGAACTTCTTATTGCCAGTAATGTCCCGAGCGCCGGGGGAATCAGTTCTTCTTCTGCCCTGGAATGTGGTTTTGCCTGGGCCATTAACCAGACCTTTGAGCTTGGGATTTCCAGAAAAGACATTGCCCTCATGGGTCAGCAAAGTGAACATGAATTTATGAATGTTAACTGCGGTATTATGGACCAGTATATAATTGCAACCGCAAAAAAAGACACGGCAGAATTGTTAGATTGTGCTGAAATAAAGCATGAATATATTCCTCTCAAACTCGGGGATTACCGCTTTATAGTAATGAATACCAAAAAGCAGAGAAAGCTTGCAGATTCCAAATATAATGAAAGACGAAGCCAGTGTGAACAAGGTCTGGAATTCTTGAGAGCGGCAGGCCTTCCCCTTAAAAACCTTTGCAGCATGAGTCTTGAAGACTTTGAAAAATATGGAAAGGCTATTCCGGATCCTGTAATTTATAAAAGGGTTAAGCACTGCGTTACAGAAATGGACCGCGTTTTAAAAGCTGTAGAAGCTTTAAAAGCAAACAGGCTGGAAGAATTAGGCCGTCTTTTATATGCCTCTCATGAATCCTTAAAAAATGATTATGAAGTTACAGGCATAGAACTAGATACCCTTGTAGAAAGCGCAGGAAAACATAAAGGCTGTCTTGGGGCCAGAATGACAGGAGCTGGTTTTGGCGGCTGTGCAATTGCCCTTGTACACAAGGATAGTGTTAACGACTTTATTACAGCAGTTCAAACAGAATATACAAAAAAGATTGGTTATGAAGGAGCCTTTTTTGCCTGCGGAACCGGTGACGGTGTAAAGGAAATTCTGTTATAAAAGATTTTCTAAAGAGGAGCTTATATGTCAAATTCAGAAAAAACCGTTTATATAATTGGACACAAAAACCCTGATACAGATGCAGTAGTTTCTGCCGTGGCTTATGCCCGCCTCAAAAATCTGCTGGGTTTTCCTCAGTACAAGGCTGCCCGTGCAGGCCATTTAAATCCCCAGACAGCCTATATTTTTAAGAAATTTAATGTTGCCCGTCCTGAATATCTGCCGGATCTGGTTCCAAAAGTAAAATACTTTATGCAATATAATGTAGAAACAGTTACTCAGGACATATCTGTCTGGGAATCAATAGCCCGCATGGAAAAATCTGAAAACAGAGTTATGCCGGTTGTGGATAAGGAAGGCCGTTATCTTTCTCTTTTACATTATTCCGGCTTTGCAAAGAGTGTCCTTACAATCCTGAATCCCGAAAAAAAGCATCGCTTTTCTACAACAATAAATCTTATTCAAAAAACTCTGAATGCCCAGCCAATAATTATAGCTGATGATGCCGACAAAAATTTTAAAGCTTCTATTCATGTCGGTTCTTCAAGTCCGGCCACCTTTGTCCGCCGTCTGGATGCCCATGCAAGCGAAGACATTGTTGTAATTGCTTCGGACAGAGACGACATTCATAAAATTTGTATTGAACATAAGGTTAAGCTTCTTATTACAACTTCCGGTCATGTCATCAATAAAGAACTTCGTGAGCTTGCAGAAAAAAACGGAGTAAGTGTAATTGTAAGCCCTTATTCAACCTCTCCAACTTCCATGCTCATTGCTTATTCCATGCCTGTAAGTGTAATGGGCGATACAGAAATTAAAACCGTTCATATAAATGATACTCTTTCCAAAATAAAGGAACTTTTGTCAGAAGCCCACTGTAAATATCTGCCGGTTGTTGATGACGATAACCGCGTAATTGGAATGATAAGTGAACATGACCTGATGAAGGAACCTAATATTGAAGTAATCCTTGTGGATCATAATGAGTTAAGCCAGGCCGTAGAAGGAATTGAACATTATAACATTCAGGAGGTTGTGGACCATCACCGCATTGGAGCCATACCGACTAAAAATCCAATTACTTTTATAAACCGCCCGGTCGGTTCAACTGCAACTCAAATTGCAAACCTTTATCGGGAATTCAAAATTCCAATTCCAAAGGACATAGCCCCTTTACTGCTTTGTGGAATTCTTTCAGATACCCTGATTCTTCAGTCTGCAACAACAACTGAGCTGGATAAAGAAACAGCAGAATATCTTTCTAATATTTCTGACCTTGAGCTTAAGGAGCTGGGCAATGAAATTTTAATTGCAGGCAGCAATATTTCCGGACGGGATGCAGGTGAGCTTGTAAGACAGGATTTAAAAGAATACACGGAAGGAAAGGTTAACTATACTGTAAGCCAGATAGAAGTTGGCAGTACAAAAGAAGTTCTTGAACGAAAAGACGACTTCTTAAAAGAACTGGAAATAGAAGCCCGAAGCCGCAAGGCCCTCTTTTCCTGCCTTCTTGTTACGGACATCACAAGTCTTTCCAGCCTGCTCTTAATGTCCTGTGATTCTAAGTTTAATCAGTTCATCAGCTTTCCAAAACAGGAAGAGAATATTTACTTTTTGCAGGGAATTGTATCACGAAAAAAGCAGTTAATTCCTTTACTGACTGAACAGGTTGTTAACTACTTAAAGTAAGAAGAAGGCAATATAAAGAATTTCTTCTAAAAGGGAATCTTCAACATTTCAAAGTAATTTGAATTTTTCCTTTTTTTGTGATATAATTATTTAATATGGAAACAAAATTCAAAGTTGACCAGAAGGTCGTTTATCCAAGCCAGGGCGTTGGAATTGTAACAGAAATTTTCGAGAAGAAATTTAAAGACGAAATGAATCTTTATTATAAGATTTATATTGAAGCGTCTGATATGATTGTAATGGTTCCTGTTGCAAAAGCAGAAGAGCTTGGTATTCGCCAGATTGTATCTGCAAAGGAAGCCGAAGAAGCCCTCAATCTGCTTTCTGATGATTTTGAGCCTCCTACTTCTGACTGGAAACTCCGTTACCAGATGAACCTTGATTTGCTTAAAAAAGGAACTGTAAAAGATATTGCAACAATTGTCCGCTGTCTTTACAACCGCAGCAAAGTAAAGGAGCTTCCTATTCTTGAACGCAAGCTTTACGATTCTGCAAAAAAACTTCTGGAAGACGAAATTTCCTTTGCTTTGGGAAAATCCAATAAAGAAATTGAAGCCGCAATTCACACAAAGCTTGAACCTCCTGGAGCAGCACCTCGTGTAAAACATACAATTCAGCTCGACGATGACGAAGATGATGATTTGATGGATGATGTAAACGAAAAATCCCGAGATTCTGACGACGATCTGGATGATGATGATAATTCTTCTGATGACATGGACGATGCAGAAGGAGATTTTGACGAGGATGACGACTCTTTCTAATACAGATGAGCTGACCAAGGTAGCCGTCATTATTACAGCTGCCGGTTCTTCTACAAGAATGGGCGGCAGTGTCAAAAAAGAATATCTTCCACTGGGCGATGGCACAGTCCTTTCTACCTGCGTAAAAGTTTTTGAAAACGCTTCCAAAGATTCTCAGCACCCTTTTGAAATTTCCAACATGATTGTTACCGTACCAATGAACGGTACTAATGAAGCAGCCGAAGCAGTTTCGGCTTTTTTTGCTTTTGATGATGCCATGAAAGAAAAAGTAGAATATGTTCAGGGTGGTTATACAAGGCAAAAATCTGTCCTCAATGCCCTGGAACATATTCAAAAATCTCCTGTAAAACCGGAATATGTCCTTATTCATGACGGAGCCCGCCCTTTTGTAACAGAAAGATTAATTTATTATGTCCTACAGGCCGTAAAAGAATTTGAAGCTGCCGCACCGGGAATTAAACCCGTAGATACGATTAAAGAAATAAACGAAAATGGTTTTATCACAAAACACCTGGACAGAAATTTTCTTACAGCCATTCAAACTCCCCAGGGCTTTGTTTTTGAAAAGCTTTATGCCGCTCATAAAAAAGCTGCAAGTGACGGACATGATTATACAGACGATTCAGAAATCTGGGGAAATTATGTCGGAGATGTAAAGCTTGTAAGCGGGGAAACAAAAAACATTAAAATAACATATCCGGGAGATCTGGAAAAAGGAGCTGCCCTATGATTCGTGTAGGTTTGGGTTACGATATTCACAGACTCATTTCTGGAAGATCCCTTATTCTGGGCGGAATCATCCTTCCTTTTGAAAAGGGAGAAGACGGACATTCCGACGGCGATGTCCTTTTTCATGCAATAACAGATGCTATTCTTGGTGCCAGCGGGCTTGGTGACATAGGTTCCTTTTTTCCACCTGAAGATCCTCAATGGAAGGATGCAGATTCTGCCCTGCTTTTAAAAACAGTTATGGAAAAAGTTTATGCTGCAGGCTGGATGATTGAAAACCTGGACTGCATAATTAAACTGGAAAAACCAAAATTTATTCCTTACCGCCAGCAGGTAATTAAATCCATTGCAGATACTTTGAACATAAGCCCGGACAAAGTCTTTGTTAAAGCAAAAACCGGTGAGAAGCTCCCACCGGTTGGAACATCTGAGGCTGTAGAAGCCCAGGCTGTCTGCCTTCTTTCTAAAGCTCAAGACTAAAAACAAATTCCCCTTTATAAGTCCGGCATCTGGAGCAGGAATTCAATTTCTGCTTCCTGACGACCGAATCTTTCTGCCAGCTGCTGAATTGTCCAGCCGTCTCTTTTAAGGGCACGAATTGTTTCCCTTACCTGAGGACTCAAAGTTTTATCCTGAGAAGGTCCTGCTTTTGCAAGAGACTCCTGGGTAATTTTTTGAAGAGTTGTAAACTTATTATTAATGTCGTGCTGAAGCTCCTGCTGGGCAATCATAGTTCGTTTCAGACCATCATTTGCCGAATTCAGATTGTCCATTCTTTTTGCAGTTTCTTCCATGGCATTGTCAAGCTTTTGAAGTCTTGCAGCTGCTTCAGAAATCTTTGGTCCATTCTGCAGCAGTCTGTCTACATCATTTTGTACAGACTTGATTTCATTTGGAAGAGAAGTAATCTGTCTTTCACAGTCAGAAATGCGCTGTTCCATATTCTTAAGATTGGCAAAGGAAGAATCAACATCCTTAAGAACGCGGTTAATTACCTCATCCTTCTTTTCCAGTCGTTCATATTGCTGGGAAACAATATCAAGCTTGTCGGTAAAGTCTCTGACTGCAACCTCCATGGTTCCAATATCATCAGAAGTTGTATTAAGGCTCTTAATTCTGTCGTCTATTGTATTTGAAAGAGCAATCATTGTTCCAAATTTATTTTCGAGTGCGACGACCTTCTGTTTCTGCTGTTCAACCTCTTCCAGTTTTCTGGTCATTTCATCGTTCATTCGGATAATTTCATTATATTGTCTGTTCAAATCCTCTGCAGTATCTGTAAATTGATCCAGCTTTTCAAAGCGATTATTCAAATCATCAAGATTTCTATCCAGTTCTCTTTTCATTGCATCAGCTCTTTCGAACTGCTGAATATTTGCATTAATGGACTGGAGTTCCTTTGTAAGCTCTCCCATTCTCAGCTGCATTTCGTTTGCATCATTCTGCATTTTCATTACAAACTGAGCCTGGTTCTGGCGGTTCTGGTCAGAAGCAGCCTGAATATCTTTTTTGAGCTGGGCCAGACTTTGGGCAGAATCATTATTCTGGGCTCGAACTCTATCTTCTGTTTCAGTGAGCATCTGAGTATAAGTCTCATTCAACTGATTAATAATCTGTTCAGAGCGCTCTTCATATTCTTTTACAGAATTATCTGTCTTGTTTTGAAGAGTATCAATTTTATCATTCAACTGATTCTGCTGATCCTGTATATTTGATGCATAGGCCAGCATATCTTCATTAACCTTCTGTCTTGCTTCCTCCAGAGTATTCTGTGAGCTTGTTTTAAATGCTTCAAGCTCTTCCTGGAAAAGAGAACTTGCTCCTTCAAACTGAGAACGAAGCTGCTGTTTCCAGGTATTAAATTCTGCAAGAGCAGCATCAATCGAAGAAGAACCTGTGTCCTGTCTTTCCTTAATGCTTTCTTCAAAAGATTCCAGATCTGCAAGAAGTTTTTCCTGAACATGATTAAGATTTGACTGAACGACATTAACGGTTCTTTCAATTTCGCCCTTAAGCTCCTTGTCCGTAGCAGTTGAAATTTGAGAAATCTTTGTTCTGGTTTCTTCCTGAAAATCGCCGAAGGTTGACTGGATTTCGTCAATATTTTTTTCCATTGCCAGTTTGGTTTCTTCAACAGCATCTGCAAGCTTGTCATACTGCTCAACGGTTCTGTTCTGAAGAGCTGCAAGTCCTGTTCTGAGTTCATCCTGATAACGCTGTTCAATGTCCTTTCGGCTGGATTCATAAGAGCTTTTGATGGCTGCCAGTTCAGAATCCAGCTTTAACTTCCAGTCAGAAATTTCTGCTTCTATTGCATTATTGGTTGTAAGAATATTATCGTTAAAGGATTTCTGGAAATCTTCAAGTTTGGCACTCATGCTGCCGGTTGCAGTAACTTTAAGGTCATCCAGGGACTTATCAATTTCGTGAAGCCGAGATTCTATGTTTTCTGAATCCTGTCTTATCTGAGCAGAAAAGTCTTCATGTCGTTTCTGCTGTTCCTTTGTAAAGGTATCAAAATCGCCAAGAACCTTGCCCTGGACCTCCTGCATTGCAGAACGAAGACTCTTTTCCAGAGAATCAACATCAGCACCGCTATTCTGAATCTGCATAAGCTTGTGTTCAATGTCCTTTTTGTAAGAACACAGCTGCTCATCAATACCTTCAAGAATATTAAGATGAGTTTGTTCACTTTCGGCAACAGAGCGTTTAACTGTATCAGAAATATACTTATTCATATTATTGAGCTTTATTTCTGCATCTGTCTTAAAGTCTTCAAGCTCTTTTGTTATGCTCTTAAGCTTTGCATCAATTTCAGGCTGCATTTCCTGAGCACGGCTGTTTGCGGCAGAACATTCCTTCTGTAAATCTGCAATGGCACTTTCTGCTTCGTGAATGGAGTTGCTGGACTGCATAGTTACATTTCGGATTTTTTCTGTAATGCTTTCTTCAAGGCTGTCTATCTTTTTCTGAATAAGGCCTTCGTACTCATCTACTTTTGCACTTACGGCAGAATTAAAGCTGTCGAGAGCATCCTTTTCTTTCTGTTCAGCAGAAGAAAGGGCATCCCTGTAGAGGCCGGCATATTTTTCCTGCATAATACGAATCTGTTCATCAAGCTCTGTCTGAATTGTTTCAAGACTCTTTGAATTTCCATCAACATCACGCTTAAGGAATTCGCTGGTCTCATTACATTTCTGCAGGCTTTGATCCAAAGACAGTCGAATCTCTGCAATTTTCTGCTTGTAGTCTTCATCAAGGGCGGCAAGGCGTTCTCCAAAGACTTTCTGAAGGCCTTCTTCCTGAGTTCCGTATCTTTCTGTAAGCTCCTGAATGTTTGACTCAAGGGCAGAAGTTTTATTTTCGTATTCATTTTCTACAGTAGAAATTCTGCTTCCGATATCTGATTTAAATTGCTCAAGGTCATGGCTGTATTCATTCTGAAGTCCGGTAATTTCTTCCTTACATTCATCACCAAAATTTGCAATTTCTGAATTAAGGCTGTTTTCCAGGTTTGTAATTTTACTGTTGCTTTCGCTGCTTATTCTGTTAATCTCAGAGTTTACTCCATTTTCAAGATCAATAATTTTTCCATTGCTTTCCTGAGTAACTCTGTCAATTTCGCTTCTTATTTCAGTTTCAAAATCGGCAATCTTTCCTCCGGTCTCCTGACTGATTCTTTCAATTTCTGACCTTATACCGCTTTCAAGGTTAGAAATTTTTCCTGTGCTTTCCTGGGCCAGCTGTGTAATTGCACTTTCATATTCTTCTTTGAGCTTTTGATGCTCTGCTACAAAGGATTCATTAAACTCATTAATTTTTTTATTGTTCACTGCTGTTGCTGTATCAAAGGATTTGCTGTAATCAGTTTTGAGTCGTGTAATATCTGCATTGATTCTGGCTTCAATTTCTGAAATTTCCTTATCTCCCTTAGCCCCTATTGAACCAAGCTGACTGTCATATTTCTGTGAAATTTTTGCAACTGCATCATCATATTTTGCAGAAAGGTTCTGAAAATCAGTGTCATATTTTTGATTAAGAGAAGTGTAGTTTTCTTCGTATCGTTCACTTATTTTTTCAAGATCAGATTTGCACTTTTGATCTATACGGGTAAAATCGCTGTTGAACTGAGTTTCCAGCTTTGCCATTATGCCTTCATTCTTGCCCGAAACAGATTCAAGCTGTTCGTTGTATTTGTCGTGAAGAGCCTGAACCTTTGCTGTGTAGTTGCCTGAAAGCTTTTCGATGCTCTGCTGAAAATTGTCGTTCATTTTTGCAAGATCTGCCTTTATTTCTGAAACAAGCTTTGTCTCTGAATCTTTAAAGGATTGAGATATCTTATTATCCAGCTCTGCATTTTGACTTTTAAGTTCAGAAATATACTGCTGAGATCTTTCTGTGGCCTGCTGGCTTAAATGCTCAAATGCAGTATTTTCCAGATTTTCTGCTTTGGCTGCTGCCTGATTATAAGCTTCCTGAATCTGCTGTTTGATTTTTGCAAGAGCGTTTTCGGCTTCGGTTTGAGAGCGTTTAATTTCTCCTGCAATTTTGTCTGCATAGTTTTTATATTCATCAAGAAGGGTGGTTCCAACTGCCTTGAGCTGTTCTTCGTTTTCTTTTGAAAAATGCTCCGAAATTTGAGGGATTTTTTTGTCTATGTTATCTACAGTCTGCTGCTGCTTGTCGAGACGGTCGTTGAGCTTGTTTACAATTCCGCTTTCTTTTTGAATTCGCAGCAGGTTTTCTTCTACCTGGGCTGTCATTTCATTTAAATCATTAAGAAGGCTGGAATATCCGTTTATCTGTTTTTCAATTTTTTCTACAGATTTTATGCTGTCATCAAGAGTCTTAATTTTTTCTGCAAACTCCTGATTCTGTTCGTTAAGTCGTTTTACTGCTGCATTTGCCTGAGCCTGTCGTGTATCAAATTCTGCTATAAGAATATTGAAACTTCCCTCCAGCTGCTTGAAGGATTCATCCATATCCTTTTTGCGGACATCTGCATATTGCTTAACCCGCTCCATAGCATTATTCTTTTTACTCATTTCATGAAAATAAATTGAAATGCCTAATGAAATAACAGTTGCAATGAGAATTGAAATTAGAATATCCACTTTTTTTCCCCACCCAATTTTATTAAAGCCCCGTATTACACGGAGATTGTTTTAGTTTTTACCAAACAGTTTTCTTTCCAGCTGAGAATAATCCCAGAAGGTTATGTCCGCTGTTTTGGAACGACAACCAAGCCTTCCTTTTATTGCCGGAATAAACCAGGCAGTTTTCATTCCCATGGAAGCAGGTGTTTCAACATCGTAAGAATGACTGTTCCCGACATAAAGAATGCGTTCTACCGGAAGCCCAAGTTTTTCTGAAAGAAGCTCAAAAGGCTTTTTAGAAGGCTTTAGAGCACCAATCTGTTCTGTTCCCAGAACAACATCGCAATTCTTTTTTATCCCCCATATTTCCCCTTTTTGTTCCGGAGGAAAATCAGAAAGCAATGCAATTTTTACCCCAGAGTTCTTTAACTTTTGAATGAGCTCCGGAGCACCTTTACACACTTTGATTTGTAAAAAGTATTTCTTTAGCCCTGTATAGACAATTCTGTCCAGCTTTTCCCAGGCTTCCTGCGAAGTACAGTTCAATTTTTGAGCAAGAAGCTCATTCTGAACCTTAAAAAGATCTTCATAGCCGGAATCATTTTCTGCTTTTAGCCTGAGTTCTTTTCTTACTTCGTTATACTTTCTGAAAAAATGCAGGTTACCCAGATAATGGGGAATCATCCTTAAATAGAAATCCCGGTTTCTATACAAGGTTCCGTCTATATCAAAAGCAACAGCATCTATTTCGCCCAAATTTAAAGTGTTCACATTTTATTATACTATATTATTGAAAATAAGTCATTCTTTTTTTGGAAAAGGCAGCGGATTGGTGATGCGGCCACCAAGTCCTGAAGGGCAAATGTATTATAAATAAATGCATTTAAAAAATGGCTCCCGGTCACAAAACGGGGGTCAAAAGCGCGGGCTAGCCCGCTTGCCGCTGTCTGTTGCAGTGGAACTATCAAATGCCGCTCGCGCGGCATCAACAGACAGAGTCATTTTGCCCCCCGTTTTGTTCCCTCGCGCCAGTTTTTTTATAAGGATTTATAATGCATTTGTCCTAAGATCATTCTTCCTATATACAAACCCGGCGCATTTATGTATAATTATTCATTATTTTTGTATAAATATTCATATACAGGAGGCCTCACATGGCAGATGTAAAATTCATTGACGGAGGAGTTTGTGCTCCCCAGGGCTTTACTGCAAACGGAATGAGGGTTGGGATTAAGGCCAGCCGTAAGATTAATGATACTGCCCTGCTTTACTCAGAAGTGCCTTGCAATGCTGCAGGCGTTTTTACAAAGAACCGTGTAAAATCAGAAAGCGTTAAGATTACTCAAAAGCATCTTGCCGACGGAAAGGCCCAGGCCGCAATTGAAATAAGCGGAAATGCAAATACCTGTACAGGACCTCAGGGGGCAGAAAATGCCCTGCGTATGGCAAAGGCTGCAGCCGGAGCCCTTGGAATTAAAACAGAAGATGTAATGGTCTACTCTACCGGAGTTATTGGTGCCCAGTTTGATGTAACAAAGGTAGAAAATAATATTGAGACTCTCAAAGCAGGCCTTTCCAAAAAAGGCCACGAAGAAGCCAGAGTTGCAATTATGACAACCGATACCCACTACAAAGAGTGCGCAGTTGAGTTCACAGTTGGGGGCAAAACCTGCCGCATGGGAACAATGTGCAAGGGCTCCGGAATGATTCACATCAATATGGGAACCATGCTCAGCTTTATTACAACAGACTGTGCAATTTCAAGCGCAATGCTGGACAAGGCCCTGCATTCATCAATCGAAGGAACCTATAACTGCGTCAGCGTAGACGGAGATACTTCTACAAACGACACCCTTATCATCATGGCAAACGGAATGGCAGGCAACAGCGAAATTACAGGCCCAGGTGCCGACTACGATGCCTTTCTTGCAGCCCTTAATAAAATGAACACCGTTATGGCCAAAAAAATTGCTGCCGACGGCGAAGGTGCCACCCGCCTTGTAGAATGTAATGTTCACGGAGCTGCTACAGTTGAATCTGCCCGTGCCCTTGCAAAAGAAATAATCTGCTCTTCCCTGGTAAAGGCCGCCATGTTTGGAGCCGATGCCAACTTTGGCCGTTTCCTCTGCGCCATGGGTTACAGCGGAATAGAATTTGATCCGGAAAAAACAAGCATCTGGTTTACAAGCAAATCCGGCGCCAACCGCTACTTTGAAAATTACGACGACTTTGAAGTTCACGGTGACAATGTGCTTCAGGTTTACAAGGACGGCGTTCCAACCGACTTTGATGAAGAAACTGCCAAGCGCATCATGAGTGAGCAGGCCGTAGAAATCCTTGTTCAGTGCGGCGAAGGCTCTGCAAGCGGCACAGCCTGGGGTTGCGACCTTACCTATGATTATGTTAAAATAAACGGTGATTACAGGACATAGACATGGCAAACGAAACTAATGATATAACTACAGAGCAGTGGTCTGAGGTACTGGTTCAGGCTCTGCCATATTTTAAAAACTGGTGCGGTAAGGTTGTTGTTGTAAAGTATGGCGGCAATGCCATGCTCAATGAAGAACTCAAACAGGCCGTAATGGAAGACATAGTTTTGCTCAGTACAATCGGAATTAAGGTTGTACTGGTTCACGGCGGCGGACCAGAGATTAACCACATGCTGGAACGAGTTGGCAAAGAAAGCAAGTTTGTAGACGGTCTTCGCTATACCGATGCCGAAACCATGGAAATTGTCCAGATGGTTTTAACAGGCAAGCTCAATAAAGAAATTGTAGGCATACTGCTGCAAAAAGGCGGTAAAGCAGTTGGACTGAGCGGTGTAGACTCCGGCCTCTTGCGTGCTGTAAAGACTAAAAAAGACCTGGGCTTTGTAGGTGATATAACAGAAGTCAATCCGGAAATAATAAACTCCCTGCTGGACAAAGGTTTTATTCCTGTTGTTTCCACAGTTGCCCTTGGAGAAGAAGGCGATAATGCCTACTACAACATAAATGCCGACACAGCTGCTGCCAAAATTGCAGTAGCTTTGCATGCCGAAAAGTTTGTTCAGCTTACAAATGTACCGGGAATCCTCCGTAATATAGACGACCCTTCAACCTTGATTAAACGAATAGAGCGCACAGCAATCGGCTCTCTCAAGGCAACAGGAATCCTCAGCGGCGGCATGCTCCCAAAAATTGACTGCTGCGAAGTTGCCCTTTCCGGCGGAGTTCCACGCACCCATATCATCGACGGCCGTGTTCCACATTCCCTTTTGATAGAAATGTTCTCTGACCGCGGTATTGGTACAATGATTTATTAAAATAAAGGGTAAAGACCAGATTCCGGGAATCAGAAATCCTCAGTAATAAAATTGACCAGCTTCGCAAGATCAAAATCATCCTCAAATGTAAACCAATAATCAGGGAGAACGCCTTTAGCATCTCCCTGCCAGCAGGTGGAATTTTTTATAACAGGAGCTTTTGTGCTGTCGGTAAAGGAAATAAGCATAGAAAGCTTTGAATCCGGTAGCTTGAATTGAAATACATTTGCATAATCAAGTGCGCCCCTTGAACTGTGGCCGAGAATTGTTACCTTATCCTTGAATACAGATTTTGCAGCTAAAATAAAATCCTCTGCTCCGGAACCGGTACTAACATCAGAAAGGAAAATTATTTTTCCTTTGTAAAGAGGAGTAATTGTTTCAAGATATTCAGCTTCGGGATTAGTAAGGACGGTGTATTTTTCTCCGGTATTTTCTAATAAATAGCGGGTCAGATTGCTGTCACCTCTGCCTTCCAGAGAGATTCTGTTTCTTGAAGTAAAGGTGTTTATACAGATGTCATCTGAATGAAGATAATTATAATATTTTATATAGTCGCCAAACTCTTCTGCATTTTCATTATCAGTGCCGGTAACAAGCGTTCCAAGTAATAAATAGGAAACAGTAGAATAACCGCCGCCGTTACCACGCAAATCAAAAACAATAAGCTCTATATCCTCTTCCCCAAGGGTTTTGCCTATGGTCGTGATTGTCTCAAGTATTTTGTTTTTTTCGGCTTCGGTATGCCACATAAAAGAGTTTGCCTTCACCGTTAGAACCTTGCCCTCTGTTTTTAAAGAAAAATTTTGAACCTCAGCTTCTGCTTTATTATTCAAGTTCAGCTTTATTCTATAATCTTTTCCTTCGATATTTGCCTTTCCATGTGTAAGCCATTCATTTGAATAATAACCAAACCTGTAGAGAATTTTGTCATCTATGATTGTTTTAAAAAGATTTTCTTCACTACCTGTATAAAGCATTCCCTCTTTAATCTGATTATTGTTTGTCTTGTAAACTTTGTATTTAGAATCCTCTTTTTCGAATAAAAGATCAGAAGCAAAGAAAACATAGGAAGTAAAAGGATAAAACATTTCATAAGGAGAGTTTATATAAAGGTGTCCGTTTGGTCGGGTAAGTTCTTCTTTAAGAACTTTGGATATAGACATTGCAAAACGGTTATCTGCAATTCCATTCTCATTTACACTCATAGACCTCTTATGTCTTTTTACCTGTCTGGCATATTCCTTTTTTATCCGGGCAATAAGCTCCTTTATATCAAGCCCTTCATCAATTGTCTGGGCAATATCTACCGAGGCTTCTGTAAAAATTTTGCTTAAGAAGTCACAGTCTTTATCGATTTTATTTACATCAAGGTGCTTATAAAAGAATGTATAAAAAATTATGGAAAACAATAATACTACAAGGGGAATAAATACTATAAACTTTTTCTTTAAAACCATAAGGATATTATATCACAGAATTTTTTTTCGTGTTACAATAAAAACATGACTTCAGAAACAAAAGAAAAGAAAGCACGGGAACATCATGTAAAATCTCTGCGGCTGCTGAGGCTGGAAAAGGCTATTCAGACAATTTCCTACCCAAGCGTTGCAAGGCTTATGAAGGAGCTGGAAGTTTCGCGCCGGACAATTTTGCGGGACCTGGAAGAGCTTAAAATTTACTACAACGCCCCTATTGAATATGACCGGGCAAGAGGCGGCTACTACTACACAGACGAAACTTTTTTTGTAAAGAACGTACTTGTCAGCGAAAGCGAGCTGGTTGCCATGGCGGGGATTCTTCCTCTTTTGGAACGATACGACAACACTCCCCTTAAAGATACAATCATAAAAGTTTACCAGACAATTAGCCAGATGCTGCCCGATCAGGTACAGGTGCAGTCCAGTCTTTTGAATAAGGTGCAGTTTATTTCGGACCCACTGCCTTCAATTGACAACGATGTTTTTACAAAAATTTTCCAGGCCATCAACCTGCATAAAACAATTTCTTTTGGCTACCGTTCCATAAGCAGTACCGAGCACAAGCCCCATTCCCTTGACCCTTATAAAATTTACTGTCAGAAGGGCGACTGGTATGCCGTTGGTTTTTGCCACACTCATAAAAGCTACAGCACCTATAACCTTTCTCGCATGAAGGATATTGTCTTATTGGATGAGTTTACCCCCGACCCGGATTATGAAAAAAAGGTTCACATTGACCCTAACTTTGGAATCTGGAACAATGAGCTGCCAAGCCTAAAGTTTGAACTTGTTTTTGACAAATCTATAAACACTTATATTCTTGAACGCACCTGGCATAAAAACCAGAAATGCTCCCAGGACGAAGAAGGAAATGTACACCTGACCTTTGAATCAAACCAGCTGCAGGAAACCCTTTACTGGGTTTTGCATTTTGGTTCTGCGGTAAAAATTCTAAACCCGCCGGAGCTCAAAAAGCTTTATAAAGAAGAAGTTGAAAAAATGAGGAAGTTGATTTAGATGGACAAGCCACCAAAAAAATCAGCCCTTTAGGTGGCCTGCATCATTCAAAAGTTCAATTACAGGAAGAGACAAGTTTCCGGGAGTACGCCCAAACTTCAAAATTGTAATTGTTGTGTGAGGATAACGCATAAGGGCCCCGCACATATAAGGAAACTGCTGGTTCAAAACCCTGGCCATAAAAGCGGCGCTGGAGCCTCCGTGGCAGAAAACTGCAATAGTTTTTTCTGTGTCGTCAGGACGGGTGTTGCGGTAATAAAGCCCCTCGCGCACATAACCAAGACCTGCAAGCCACCTGTCTGCTTCAACACCGATTTTATCGGCATCGACTGTTGCAAGGTTGTCTTTAAAAACCGGATATTCCCTCCAGTCTGGGGTCTGCAAATCCCTGCCTTCTTTTATAAGGGAATCAACTCCCAGCCAGGGGTTCCAGTCATTATTGTATAAAGCTTCTTCAGTACCAAAGCGGATTTCTTTTATAAAATCAAGAATCTGAACTTTGCTTATTCCCGACAGCTGTGAAAAAGGCTTTGCCGTCTGCTGAGCGCGTCCGTGTGGCGAAGAATAAATTTCTTCTATCCCTTCTTTTAAAAGTCTTTGGGCAACAATTGCAGCCTGTTTGTGCCCCAGTTCTGTGAGGCAGTCTTTTTCGTAATTCGGATCTCCGTGGCGGATTAATATAATTCTCATAAAGTCCTACTTAAA
>JAEEGL014053884.1_pt1 | contig 23458 bp, 14 predicted proteins | sample 9134231 | NCBI WGS metagenome assembly JAEEGL01 (sample SAMN16246548, study PRJNA631951) | gut metagenome | biome: gut microbiome; feature: rumen; material: fiber-attached | host: Bos | place: Iran: Karaj | collected 2018-10
AGGTAGTTATGGTTCAGTTCCTTCTCTTTATGTAGGAAGAGGAACAAATAGGGAAATAGAAAAGGGAAATAAAACAGTAAAAGAACTTCTTAACGGTCAGATGGGGATACTAATGTCTATTATGTCTGGAGGAGATTATACCACAGATGGTAATTATGCAACGCCAGTTCAGTTAGCATACCTGACAGACGGCGAAAAGCTATTAGGCCGATTACCAAATTTCACTATAAAAAGTTCTGTCTATGACATTTTTGGAAAAGATTATATCGGCATGAGTAGCGATAAGCTATATACCAATTCTAATAGAAGAATGTTAGTAACTAAAATGAATATAGAACCATTGTAATTATTCATTATTTTATAATTTAGATAAAATGTAAAAGAGGAGAAAAGAATGTTTAATTTTCCAAAGAACTTTTATTCAGATGTAAGAATTGAGCATAATTATAGTTCGAATATTAGAATTAAAGATGGGCGTTTAGAAGAAATAAAGGAGTCTACTAATATTGGTGCATTTATTAGACTGTTTGACGGGGAAAAATGGTATTATACTTCCACAACAGACATAAAATCTATCGACAAAGAATTAGCTAATTTGGCATCCTTTGCGACTCCCAATCCAGATATAAACAAACACCCAGTCGTTTTAAAATTTCAAAAAAATAAAGGTGACCATTGCCGCTTTGAAAAGAATAGTCTTAAAGATATTTCCTTGCATGATAAACTGGCTACAACTAAGGAATATTGTAAAATAGTTGAAACAGCTCCAGATATAAACTTTTGGACGATGCTTTATTATGATTTCAATAAAGTTAAGGAATTTTCATCAAGTATAGGCTGTAATGTTAAATTTGACACTCAACAATCAGGGATTACAATGGCTTTCAGATTTGGCAACGGTTCGGAAAGTTTCATGGAGTTTTACCAAGAAGCTTCACCCTGTTTTGAAGATTTGAAAAAAATGCAAAATCATGCAAAGGAACACATTGAAAAAGCCAGAAACTTCTATAAAAATGCCCAGACAATACCAGGCGGAGATTACACAGTTGTTCTGTCACCAGATGTTGCTGGCGTTTTTGCTCATGAAAGCTTCGGGCATAAAAGCGAAGCCGACGAAATGTTAGGCGATGAAGAAATGATTAAGGAATGGCAACTTGGGAAACGCGTCGGATCAGAAAAATTGAGTATTTTTGATGATGGCAACATAATTGGCAGTGGGTATACCCCCTTTGACGATGAAGGGAATCGGGCCTGCAAAACTACTCTTATAGAAAAAGGTATTTTAAAAGGTCGATTGCATAATGCTGAAACTGCCGCTGCATTGAACGAAGAAGTAACAGGCAATGCAAGAGCACTTGATTTTGAAAATATGCCAATAGTCAGAATGACCTGTACATATATTGATAAAGACCCTAATATGACCAAAGAAGAACTAATAGAAGGTGTCAAATACGGTATTTTTATAGACACATGCAAACACGGCACTGGTTCATCAACATTTACAATAGCACCTTCTATGGCTTACTTGATTGAAGACGGCAAAATAACTAAGCCTGTTAAATTTTCAGTAATAACCGGAAATGTTATGAAGACCTTAAATGAGATTGATGCAGTTTCAGACCAAATAAAAATAAAAGAATCTGTGGGCGGAGGCTGCGGGAAACAAGGGCAATTTCCGCTACCAGTTGGACATGGTGGCCCTTATATAAGAATAAGAAAGATTAATGTTCAGTAAAGTGAGAAAAAAATATGAAAGAAAAAGTAACAGAACAAAATCAAGAACTAACTTTGACAATACTTTCAAACAAAATTAAGTCTATATATACCAAAAACTCAACTAGAACTGCCTGCAGAATATATAAAGATGGAAAGATAGGTATTTCAGGATGCATTGGAGAAACCGATATAAATGAATTATATAAAAAAGCTGAACAAAATCTTGAATATCAAATAGATTATCCGGTTGAGCCAACTAAAAACTTAGAATCTCATATTAAGATAGATAGTTGTAAGATTAGCAATAGAGAATTCTATGGTAAAATTGAAAATATTCTCAAGGAATTATCTCGTTTACATCCTGATTATATTGTCAGTAATAAAGTTTATCTACGTCAATCAGACTATTCTATAAAAAATGAACTTGGAATGGATTTGAGTTATTCAGATAAACATATACTTAGTTCATTGTTTATGAAAGAAAAAAAATCTTCAGAAGACAATAACGCATACTTTCTTGCATTTCTTAGAGATTTAGAAACAGAAAGAATTTTAGAGGCCATTACAGAGCTTATGACTGCACATTCCAAGCCGCTTACATTCCCCAAGGAACCATTACCTTTGGTTCTTGACGATTATTTAGTAACCCAAATATTTAATACTGAATTAAGAGCAGATGTTTTAGGAACAGGTTCTTCATTATTTCAACATCAATTAGGGAAAGAGATTTTCTCTAAAAATTTCAGCTTAAAAATAAATAACAACCCTCTAGAATCTTTTAGAAGTAATTTTGACATGGAAGGTGTGATTACACCTGAAAATCTTTCCTGCTTAATCAAAGACGGAGTTATTATTAGACCTTTTTCAGACAAACGAACTTCAAAATTATACGGTTACGAAAACACAGGCTGTGCTTGCGGAGATTATGACTCTGTTCCAACTCTTGGAAGAGCAGACATCGAAATTCAACCAGGCAAAAAAACTATAAAAGAACTTCTGAATGGTCAAATTGGAATATTGGTATATTGGGCATCTGGAGGAGGTTTTACGCCAGATGGCAACTTTGCAACAACAGTACAACTTTCTTATTTAACTGACGGTAAAAAGCTTTTGGGAAGACTTCCAAAGTTTGTAATAAAAAGTTCTGTTTATGATATTTTTGGAAAAGATTTTATTGGTATGAGTAAAGATAAATTATATCTAAGAGGCGACCATAATTTGTTAGTCACCAGAATGGATATAAAGCCTCTTTGAGGGATTAGGGAAGAGGAAGCAGCTCTAATCTCTAAAACTATTGCTTCTTCACCCCATCAAGTTTATAATGCTTATATATAAACAGCACCAACAGGGAAGCAGGAAGCCTTTATTTCTTCCAGTGTTATCTCTTAAAAAATCTTCCAAGTGAGCAATTATTTATGAGTAAATATCATCGAAGACGTGGATTCTCTTTTTCTTCCTGCTTTGCTACTGCTTTTGGCATTTTTCTTTTGCCAATTACCATTTTGGGTCTTTATTATATAGAAGAGTTTGCATTGTCAGAATATCTTACCAAAGAGTTTGCCAAGAAAAACTATATTGAAACATCGGCTAATACTATCGACTCCGATAAAGAAGGCAAACTGCTTTTAATTCACGGAAATGCCACCACAACAGATATTCTTACTGATAATACATTTAATCAGAAAGTAGATAATAGTTTGAGCTTAAAAAGAAAGGTTGAAATGTATCAGTGGGAAGAAACAAGACATAAACACACTACTTATTCAGGTAAACATAAACGAACTGAAACTACTTATTCTTATGATAAAAGATGGAGTGAGTACAGTATAAATTCGAGTCATTTTTACAGAAAAAGCGAACATGAAAATCCAAATGTAATGTATCACCAAAGCTCAACTCTTTTCCCCAAAGAAGTAAAAGTTGGTGCTTTTAAAGTTAATTCAAAAGACTTAAAGGATTTAGGACCTGGCGAGAGCATTAATATTGATAAAACAACAGTAAACTTGCCTGACAGCGCAATAATATTGGATAATAAAATTTATTATAATATTTATCTTGAAGCCACTTGTAGAGGATTAAAATCTAAAAAAGAACAAGAAATCAAGAACGAAAATGCAAGCAATACTGTTGATACAGAGAGTAATACGCTGTTAGAAGGCTCCTTTGATAAAGATACAATCAATACTATTGAAAAAGAAAAGTCTAAATATGATGAAAATTATCCCAAAATAGGTGATGTGAGAATATCTTATACAAGACATCCTGTCTGCGAAGTGACAATGTTAGCAAAACAAAGCGGTGATGAGCTTGTTCCATACAAAACAGAATATAATAATATTTATGAAGTTGCATATGGAAATGTTGGTTTTGATGAAGTTTATAAACAAAAAGACTTGGGAATGACCATAATTGTATGGGTTGCCAGAATATTTGCCTACTTAGCAATAGGTTTTTCGCTTTTAATGATTAGTTTTAGTATAGAAAAAATCGGCTGCATGATTGGCTTTTCATTACCTCTGGCTATAACTAATGTAATTATTGCTTTTATTTGGCTACCTCATAGACAAGTCTTGGGCATTATCTCATTAGTTTTAATGGTTATCGGACTTATAATTGCCATTGGAGCAATTAATAAGAACAGATCAGAAAACGATTATAGAAGAAGCTATTAACTTTGATTAGTTAATAATCTAATTTTAAATAAAGCTCCAACTTTTTGTTTGTAAAATAGCAAACGATAGCATTTAGTTGCAAATATGGTTATACTTGCAACGGTACCCTTTTTTTCGTATAATAATAAGATGTATAAATATATGAAAATAGTATCTAAAAAATTTATTAACACCAAAAAGGGTGTCACATTAATGGAAATAATGACGGCACTCTTGATTTTGGCATTTGCATTTTTGCCAATAATAGGTGTTATCGGTACATCAACCAAAGATACAGATGTTGCAAACTCAGTGGTTTTTGCCCAAACAACGGCAAGAAATATTCTGGATACTTTGCTAGACGATGTTCCTTTTAACTCAATAATAATAACAGATAAAAGCAAAAATTACATAGCTAGAATAGAAGGATACAATGGTTACGATCCTGATTCATTTCTCGATATGATAGGTGCAAAAGACGCAGAAGCTACTGGAGAAGTTTTTGATGAACGAGGAATAAAATACGACGTCACAATTTATGCCTTCCCTATTTCAGCCAACCAAGGTAAAGAACATGATGTAACCAATGAATTACTATTTTCTTATATGCCAAGACCCCAATATGAGGGTGATACTTCCGAAAAAAACGACAAATGGTATACATATTCAGAAGGCGGAATCTACAGACAAAACGATTCTCCAGACCCTTATACAATTGAAGTGGCAACAACTACAAAAAATGCTTATGAACTTGGAGCCAGACAAAATAACAATTCATCAGAATACTATATAATGAAAAAAATAGTATTCCAGATGACTTGGACTAGCCGTGATGGTCATGATAGAAGATTAGAGCTTTATACTATGAAAGCAAATCTAGACTCGGACGGAAAACAATGAAGAATAATCAAAAAAAACAAGGCATGGCAATTCCTATAGTGTTAATCTTTGCAACTATTATGGGAATTGTTTCAACCTTTCTTATAAAAAATGCTCAAAATTACAACAAGCAGAATCAGACAAGTTTTGCCCAACTTCAATCCTATTTTATAGCTAGAGCAGGTGTAGAACACGCCATGATAAAGATTAAATATTTACATCGGGAACTTTACGATGCAATATGTCTTTCACAAGGCAGAAATCCACTGTTTGATTTTTCTCTTATAAATAATATGAATTCCCCTGGAGAAGCAATAAAACCTTACAATCCAGGTCCCATTTTCTTATACAAATCAGGCGAATACACTCCAGTTAATGGCACTGTATTTACCGACATGAGCCAAAAGACTGATTATGATAAATGGATAAAAGCCTTCGAAAGTGACTTAACTTCGAATCCTAATGATAATCCCAATCAAGAAGGCAGTATAACAACTAATACAACATTAGATCTTATGAATATGCCGGAAGATATCAAGAATCTACTGAAATCTGAGCCCTACAAAGCCGCTACCTATAAACTTTATGATTTGGGAATAGCAGCTTCAGAAGTAACAGAAGAAAGTAATAGTGGTAAAAGTAAAGTTACCAATAACATCATTGTTGAATTTAAAATCAAATCAGAAATCTTAACAGCAAGAGACGAAAATTTTAACTACGAAATCAAAAAAACTATAAGAATTAGCAGAGATTAATATGAAAAATAAAGGCTTTACATTAACAGAAGTAATTATAGCATGTGGTGTTTTAACCCTTTTCTTAGGAGGTTTATTGAGCCTTTATTCCAGCGGCAGTAAAATGGGAAATTCCACAATGTGGCTGCAATCTACAACAAGTCAATTAAAAGCAGCTGCAAGACAAATAAACTCCTCTATACGAAAAAGTTCATATCCAACTTTACTTACTTTTCCTAAAACAATAACTGAAAATAAAGAAGATTGCTTCAAACTGAAGTATTATGATGGGAAACTAGAAGCTAGCACTTGCCCAAGTCCGAATAATGCAGAATATGGTAAAATATTTTTAATTGCTACTGAATCAACCCCAGGGAAAACAGGATTTTCATCAACAGAAAACCAAGATGCTCAAATGGTTTATCATGTTTTTTCCTTAGCAAATACTGGCGATATGACTTATTCAAAATATCAGGATTCTGAATCAGCGAGTACTTTTACCTCTAATTTTACCAAAGCAATTCCCGGCACAGCAACAGGCATTTATAAAACAGTTTTAGTTAGAAATGTTGAATACATACAGTGTTCTAGAAAAGATGAAAAGAATAGAACAACTGAAACTGAACCCCAGCCAATTCAGATACTGATAAACTGTGTTATGCCTAGAAGTTCAACCAGCAGACAAGAGGTTGCTGTAGGAACTCCAAATGTTGATATATTTGCTATTAAATAACAGGAGAAAGAAATGAGAAGTCGAGTTTGTTTTATTCTATTAGTCTTAGCCACATTTATGCTTTGTGGAAATCTTTACGCACAAGCTCCGCAAAGCCAGTTCGGTTATGTAAATGTAGCTGATGCTATGTTGCTTCATCCTACAATGAGATACTTTGATCCTATTTCCAAAAGATTTAAATTGGAAGCTTTAAAAGGAGTAGACCCAGAAAAAAGAAGTGAAGAAAACAAAATTAACTTCAAAGCTGAACTGGAAAAACTTCAAGAAAGAGTAAAAGAATTAGAAGCTCAAAGAAGTGAACTAGGTAATAAATATTATGCTGAAATAGAAAAAATTTTTATTTCAGAAGAAAAACTAAAAAAGATATCGGTACAAGAAAAAAATAAGTATAATGAAAAGAAGACCAAATTAGATAACAAATTTCATAATGACTCTGATGAATTACGTAAAAAAATCTATTACGCAAAACAGAAAGTAGAGTCATTTAAAAATAGTTCTATCTATACTGGCTTAGCTACTCAAGGTGAAACAAATCAGCTCTTTTCATTGATGTTAGATGATGTTTACGATGCTATGGGAGCAGTTGCCAAACATTACAAAGTGTCATTCGTATTTAATAGTTCAGCAGAACTAAGCTTCCGAGAAAGTCGTATGACAGCCTCTAATCCAATGGGAGATTTCTTAGATAATTTTGAACAGAGTGTTCAAGATAAAGATGGTAAGAAAATAATGGGAGCTGCGTTTACCTCTTGGTTGCAAGATAAAAACACAACATTTTTAAACTGCAACGACAGAAGAATGACATCATTTGTAATGATGGGCGGGTTAAATATGACCCCGGCTGTTATTGATTATATATATCAAAAACATAAGGTCGGAAAAGAACAGCGGGAATTTATTATTGAGTATTTCGAAAAAATCGTTAACAGCGATGGAAACTGAGTTTAAGTATGCCTCATAAGAGTATAGGAGGAGACGGTATGTCGAATATAAAAAGCAGGAAACTTATAAACATTATGCTTTCAGCAATGATGCTTTTGGGCGTCAGTGCAGATCAAAGCTTTGCAGCTGAAAGAAACTATGGGAAGAACGGTGTTTCTTATGTTTTATTATCATCAGATTTTTCTTCACCAGGTGTTTACAGGTTTAACAAATTTGATGGAAAAATCAGAGAAGATTATTTAAATCCAAACCCCAATGTAAAATTACCTCTATTCAAAATCAATACAATAGAAGGTAAAGTAAGTGGTTTGGCTGCAAATCAGGAAAACAATGTTTTTCTACTTTCAGCAATAGAAGGGGTTGGATTTAAAGACGCAGACCCAGGTTGGCTTCCAACAGGAATAAAATTCGATGAAAACTCAGCAATATATCTTTCCGCAGCAAAACCTGATGAAGGCGGAGCAGTAGACTATATTCGAACAGGCTGTCCCCACATTTCAGATTGGAACACTCACACTGGCTCTTATTGGAAACATGACTACACAATCAATAACACAAAATATAAATATGTTGTAACCTTTGGTGGTCCTAAGGGAGTTAAATATTTTAATGGTGAAAGCGGAACCACAGGAACTCCAATATGGGATGGAACCTATACAACAGGTGGTATTTCAAAAGGTGCAGCAATAAAGCATCCAACAGATGAAAGAAAAATAATTCTTCCTTCACACTTTGGGGCTCTCTCCTATTATCTCTACGGAACCAAGAATGAACCAGCTATAGAAGGCTTGGTAATGGATGGTTCTAACGGTAGAGACACATATATATTTACCGATGCAACTGGTCGTGGTGTTTTCCCAGGCGACTCAAAACACGGTAATGCAACAATGTTCGGTTGTATTGTTAAAAGATTTTACCAGAAGAGAGAAAACTCTTTAAATCTTTATGCAGGCAACGACAACACTGTAGAAGGAAATGTTCCTTCAAATCAAACAATGGCTCAGACTCAGTCAAATGTTCTTAAAACAGTTGACGTAAAAGTTAGAGAAGCTTATGGTAAGCTTTGCGGTGACAACTGTATTGATGGTGGTGAAATCGCTGGTGCCGAAGTTGAAACAGCCCTTTCAACTGTTACAGTAGTTACTTCAACAACAGGTAATCGTTATGGTTTTAACCCATTAGGCGTTTACAGAAAAGCAGATACTCAAGATCAGACAAGTGCCGCTCTTAGAGTTGTAAAAACCAACGGTACTACCAAAACTGTTGATCTCTCAACAGACAAAGAAGGACAGACTTTTAGTCCAGAAATTACTAATAAGGCATACTTAGTTAATCAAAACATAACACCAGCTGAAATCAGAACAATAGGTATTTCTTCAAAATTCGGAAGTGACCTTGATTATATTTATGGCTCTGGTGCAGACTATTTCGTTGTTCAAGATTCCTGGTGGGGCAAAGGCGGTATAGCCTATGAATATTACAAAGGTAATGAAGAAAATCCTGGCAAAGTAGTTAAAATAGACTACATGAACAATGATGGACAAAAAAGTTCAGAAGAATTAGGAGATTTAACAGGTAAGGTTGACGGAATAGGCATAGATGGCGATGGTTACTTATATGCTTTGAAAACTGAAGAATATCCTAGCAACTCAGTTATGAGCGATGCTTCTCCAAATCCAGATCCATCAGCTACAGAAATAAAATTTGGAGACGATAAACTTGAAGTAACTTTCTCTGGCTGGAGAAGAGACATTAAGACAACAACAAACGATGAAACCATAAATGATGGCTATATAGATATTCCTAACGGTCAAGAACAGGAAGGTGACTATAAATTAGCCACTGTTAAACAAAATGTTTATAAAACAGTAAAAAGATACCCACAAGCAACAGGAAAGCTTGGCACAGAAGAAGATAGAGGCTCAATGTTTGCAGGGTATGATACCTGGACAAATAAACTAAAAATGACCAAAAGAGGTTATACTTGGGATTATACTCAGTGGAGAGAAGAAGAAGGCACAAGAACTTCTGATATGTTAGCAGAATTAGCAGTTGTTAATGTTGCTGATGCTCCAAAAGCTCTTCCTGGTACAACAGAACATTATGTTACAGTAATTGATGCTCAAAACGATATAGGTGATAGCGTAAGTTATACAAATGACCAAGTTATTAGCGAAGAAAATAGTTTAACATTTAAAGTTGAAGGTTATAAGCCTAAAATTAAAGGTGAACCTAGAGATTTTAAAGACATTGGCGATATTGACGGAACTAACTACAAAAATGTTAAATTGAATTCTATTCCTGCAGAAGACGGAACATATGCTCATGACGAAGATGGTGACGATAACAAGAGCGGCTTCCCATCTTCAATGTTTGAAGCTTCTGGCTTTGATACAAAAGTAACCTGGAAAATAGCTCAAGTAGAAAATACTAGTGCAGTCGCATTAGATTCAAGATTTGTAAAATTAGTATCTTCAATAGAATCTATTGAAGGCACAGGAAAATATAAATCTTTGAATTATAAATTCAAACAACCTGGTCGTTATATTATTCAGGCTGAAGTTACTTACAATTATTTTAATAATCTTGGACAATCAGGGATTAGACCAAATCAGCTTACTGTAAGCCAAGAAACCTTTACAACCCAACCAAAACTTGTTCAGGTTTATGCTAATGCACTTAAACTTAACCAAAGTCCAAGTTATATTACAAATATAAAAATGGAAAAAGTAGCTCCAAGCGATAATAATTCATTTGGAATTACTGGTGGTTCATCTGGTTCAACCTACGATGCCGTTGAAGGTTTAGCATCTAAGACAGTAGATGTTGACGCTGGTAAATTTGGTGCTCTTAAGATATCCTTTAATGCACAATTTGTTAGAGAAGTCGAAAACAATACAACAGGCAATTTACAAACATACGATGGTATTGGTGTTTGGGATTATAATTACTACAAACTGTTATATACTCAAGCAAAAGCTCAAATGCCTGGAATAATTGAACCTAACATTTCTGTAACTTCACGTGCTTACAACCATATTAGCGATGGAGATCCTTCACAAGCATATTCTCCAACCATTTATAATCCAGGGAAAGCTAAAGCAACTTCTGGCAGTGACTATACAGCTGGAACAAAAGTATCTGGCTCAATTAACGAAGCTGGAAATTTGGATAAACAATTCATTCAGTGGGCACTTTATCTTAGACCAGTTTCTCCACAAGGTGATGTTTCTACAGAAGCAAATGCTATTTATGATCGTGGTAGTTTAATTGTATCTGGAACTTGTGCAACAGCAACTTTCACTCCTATAGGAGATGAAAGCAACAGAAACTATAAAGTTTCATTCACTATTGATCAAATAGATAGCAAGATCAATACACCTAGAGATCCTAGAGATTATACAATTGACCTGGAAATTATTTATCCTCGTGTATCCTGGTTAAATAATGACTTAGGAGCCAACTTGAATGATGGTCATAATTATTACAGTAGCATAGTACCATATTCTCCTGTAAATCAGGTCACCCCAATACATGTATTAAGTAAGCTATATCTCAATAGTACAGACAATAAAATTAACCAAAGTTACAAAATCGAAGAAGGTTCTTTATATGCTGACGACAAACAGCCATATTTTACTCTTTGCGTAAGAGATAAAGAAACTCCTGGATTTAATGATAACACTTCTGGATTACCATTTATTGAAACAACTGGTGAACCAACAATTGCTGGTAATTTCAAGTATCAAGTAATAGATAATAATCCTTATTTATCTTTAACTGAATTTGATAATGCATCAGCAAGAAAAATTACAACAGAAGAATTGACTAATGCTGCTGAACCAGCAACCAACATCATTATACAAGACTTGGTAGAAAACAAGTTCCTTACCAATGATAATGTATCAACTTATGAAAGTAATATAAAATTTACAAAACTAGAACCTGGTGAAACATCAGCAGAAATCAACCAGACTTCAGATGAATCTAAATTGTCAGATGGCACTAGCTTCTGTGCAACCGATAGCTGGAGATTATGGATAGATTTCAATACAAAAGTATCTTCTCTAAGTCCACAAAAATTTACACCACAGACTAGTCAGGAACCTGCAGTCAAATATGAAACACTAAGCATGGAAAACTGGGTTGGAACATTAAAATATGCTGTAACAGGTAAATTCTATGATGGTCTTGGAAAAGATGGTAATTATACTGCTCATAACTTATATGATACTGATTCTGCAAGTAAACCTGGTTATCCACAAATTACAGATTCTAAGGAACTAGAAGAAATAATTCCTGCTCCTGCTAAAGAATATTTGAAGAGAATAGATAATGACCCACCAAGTATTCAAGTAGATTTAGTTTCTCAAAGTGATAACAGAAGATGGGTTTACAAACTGATTGAAAATGTTAACGACATTCAAGTATCAAAAGAAACAGGTAAAATTTCATTAGCTCCAAGCACTTTGGTGGTTGAAACCTATAATCTGAATACAAATACTAAGATTAGTAATATAGACCCCAAACAGGATATTCCAGGAACAACCGCCTATACAAATAATGTGTTTGACTATGAAAATGATCCTACTAATGTTGTTGGTACTATGACAGTTAATGTAGAAGATCAAAAGTCTATTGCTGAATTCAGACGTGCTTCCAGACTTCTAATAAATGTTGATATCTTCGACAACTGTGGTTATTTGCCATTACAAGCAGCATCCATAAAAGTAGAAAATCTTTCAACAGTTGATGGTGGAGTAATGTTAGATAAACCTATTAAATGTGATGTATCACATGATGAACTTGGGAACTTATCTAATTACAAAAACAAACCAAGAGGAGCATTCACTATTGATTTGCCAATGCAAGTTGACAATTCAGTAAATAACCAACTCAAAATTACTGTATATGCCAAAGATAATCAAGGCAATGAAAGAGAACTGATTATCCCGGTTAAATTGGTTGAAAGTACATTCGAAACTCGTGTTCTTGAAACCAAAGAAGAAAGAAAATAAAGGATAAATGATTCTTTAGTTTCTAAAAACCACCAGCTATTAATGCTGGTGGTTTTATTTATTAAATAAATAAATTATCAATGTTAATCAAATTAAAATTACAATATATTTTATTATTAATGGTATTAGGAATCGCTCAAATATCATACAGCTGTGATATGAGTGCGTTTGACCAAACTGATTTTTCAAACAGATGTCAGCGATTGATAGATTTATGCCAAAAAGCTTATATTACATTAGCTTCTCAGCATCCAGATGCAGATAAACGTTTAAGTGAAGTATCAAAAGATTGGGTAGACTTCTATTTATCTCATGGAAAAAGAGAAGTCCAGCCTCCGAATATGAGTTTTATTTCACCAGATATCTGGGAAAAAAACTTAAAAGATTTGGGAATAAAATTTGAAAATTTTATACACAAAAAAATAGATTCTAAGACTTATCAGAAGATTGTATTAACTCTAAATCTTTTTAAAAACGAAGAAACTCTTACTCAACTTCACAATAGTTTTAAAGTATCAAATCTTTGTGAGCGCCAATTAAACAAAATAGATAACCTCGTTTTATGGGTTAATGCAAGATTAATGACGCCATATAACCTAGTATATAATTATGAGAAAGATTTTTCTGATATAGTATTAGAGACCAATGTAGTTGTTGAAGATTATTTAGTTTCCATAGAAAAATTGAGAAATTATATCAACAACCAAGAGAAGTCCCCGGAAATTCTTCAAATCTTTTTTGACAACTTAAACCAAGAAATTGACCAAACCATTGCTGAATGGGAAAAACGTTACTTCTATAAATAAGTCTTTTTAACAAAAAAATAAAACACCCATATAAAACCATACAGGTGTTTTGAACAACGTACATATAAACAATAAACTATTTTACAACATTATAGTCGCTTTCTTTCTTTTTATCTGTATCATCAGAGAAGAGAGCTTCCAAGAATTTTTCAGGTTCAAAAGGCATTAAATCATCCATTTTTTCACCCACACCAATAAACTTAACTGGTGCATTCAATTCTTCTTCAACAGCAAAAAGAACACCGCCCTTAGCTGTTCCATCAAGTTTTGTTACAACTAATCCAGTAATAGGAATAATTTCATTGAACTGTTTAGCCTGCTGAACAGCATTTTGACCAGTAGTAGCATCGAGAACAAGGAATATTTCCTGAGGACCGCCATCACTTTCTTTTTGGACAATCTTCATAACCTTATTGAGTTCTGCCATCAGATTAGCTTTAACATGCATTCTACCAGCTGTATCTATAATAAGAAGATCTGCTTCACGTTTCTTGGCAGCATGAATAGCGTCAAAAACCAATGCTCCAGGGTCTCCGCCTTCCTGCCCTCGAATAACTTCAACTCCGGCTCTTTCGCCCCAAATAGAAATCTGATCAATAGCAGCAGCTCTAAAAGTATCACCTGCGGCAAGAATAACTTTTTTACCATCTTTCTTATATTTATTGGCAAGTTTAGCAATAGTAGTCGTTTTTCCGACACCATTAACTCCAATAATTATAAAAACAGTTAGTCCATTAGGATTAATTCTAGGAGCTTCAGTATATTTAGACAGTTTATTTCTAAGCTGTTCTTTAAGATTATCATAAATGATATTAGGATCTTTTATTTCTTCTTCTTCAACTTTTTTTCTTAAATTATTCAATAATTCTTCAGTAGTTTTAACTCCAACATCAGCTTCAAATAATGTTTCTTCTAATTCATCCATTAAATCATCGTCAATTTTAGTAGTTCCAAAAACCAGCTTTTTAAGCTTTCCAATAAAGCCAGTTCTAGTTTTTGTCAAACCTTTTGTTAATCTTTGGAACCAGGTAAGCTCCGGCTCTGGTTCCGGCTCCGCTTTTTCAACTATTGCAGAGCTTTCGGTTTTAACCTCTTGTGTTTTTTTTTCTAAATCTTCTGGAGCCTTAGTTTCTTTTTCTTCTGGAACTACTGTTTTAGCTCGTTTTTCGGTAATCTCATCCTTTTGAGAAACAGAAGTACCAGTAATTTTTTTCGCTGACGAATCTTGAAGTTTTAAATCTTCTTCATCGGTATCATCAGATTCTTCAGTTTCATCTGATTCATTTTCTTCAAAAGGAAGCAACCATGCCATAAGCATCATTACCAGACCACCAAGTCCGGTAACGCTAGACACTAGAACTTGAGAAGAACCAGCTTGATAGTATATAAGCAAGCCTTCTATCAACAAACAAATACCAATCAAAAAGACCACTACCCTAGCTTCATCCCAAGGCTTAGCAGTGACAGCAGGACTTCCTTCCTGTTTATTTTCAACAACTTCTTTTTTATTATTAGATTCTTCAATTATCTTAGGTTCATCACCCATTTTAAACTCCTCTATGCTGCCTTTTCATCAGAAATCTTAATATTTCGTTCCTTAGGCTGTCCTTTTCCATCAAAAGTAAATTCTTTTATCTTTTCATTATCTTCTAATCTAATAGAAATTGGCTTAGAAATACCACCTTTTTGCATTGTTACCCCATATATAACATCAACAGTTTGCATAGTTTCTTTATTATGAGTAATAATCAAGAATTGAGTCTTATCTGCAAAATTACGAAGCATACGAGTAAAACGCTTAACATTAGCTTCATCCAAGGCAGCTTCAACTTCGTCCAACAAACAAAATGCCGGTGGTTTAACTTCAAGAATAGAGAATAAAAGTGCTAATGAAATCATAGACTTTTCACCACCAGAGAAAAGCTCTAAGGTAGTGAGCTTTTTACCTGGAAGTCTACAAATAACATCTACATTAGAATTAAGAACATCATTCTTATCAGATAGTTTTAAGGTTCCACTTCCACCAGGGAAGAGAATTTCAAAAATATGTTCAAAAGCAGTATTGATAAGATTAAATGCTTCCATAAACTTTTCTGTAGAAGTCTTTTCTATTTCATCAATAAGCTCAACCAAAGAATCTGCGGCTTCTTTAAGATCTGCCAACTGAGAATTTAAGAAGTCGTATCTTTCTTTAGTTTTTTCATAATCTTCAATAGCCAAAGGATTAACAGTACCCAAGGCCATCTGTTCAAAACGTTTTAAATCTATACTACCAGACAAGTCTTCACGGCTTTCATATTTTTTGGGGTTAAACAAAGCAGGATCTTGATTATATGCATAATCACCATTCAAGATTCCTTCTTTTGTCTGAATATGAGTATTGACTTCAGCAAGTTTAACATCAAGCTCACTAAGCTTTTTATTTGTTGATTCAACAATTTTGCTTCTGCTCTGATAAGTTCTGTCCAAAGTTTCGATTTCTTTGGTCATTCTGGCATATTCTTCCTGAACAGCTTCCATAGCATGACTGATTGAATCACGTTTATTAGCAAGCTCGTCTATTTCTTTCTGGAAAGCAGCTACCTTTTCTTCACCTTCCAAACTCTTCTTGTCTAATTCATTTACTTCTTCAGTAGCTCTCTTCTTTCTATCTTCATAATCTCGTCTACGTTTATTAGCAGCGTCTATTTCTTTTTGAATTGCTTTCTTCTGAACTACAGTCTGGCCCATTTCAATTTTCTTATTTCCAATCATTTCATTAAGAGCATTTAAACGAGTCATAATAGCTGCTTCAACATCTTTTTGGCTTTCTAATGCTTCTGTTAAATCTTTATTTTGCTGTTCTAAAGTCTTTAATTCAGAGGAATTATCGGATAATTCTTTCTTATAACGAGAAAGACCATCTGTTAAACCAGCTCGGTCAGCAGTTATATTATTGAAATCATTTTGTTTAGAAGAAAGGTCAGAAAAAGAAACTTCATATTGTGACTTAAAGAAATTAAGAGAAGTTTCACGCTGATTAATAGTTGTTTCTCTAGACCTAATAGTTTCAGACAACTTCTGACGTTCAGCCGTAAGCTTACTATACTGCATTTTTATACTTCTCTGTTTACTTTCTAATGAAGTAATCAAAGAAATAATATTTTCTAATTCTCTCTTACGACTGAGAATGCCTCCAGCCTTCTTTTCTTCTCCACCACCAGTCATTGAACCAGATGCGCTAACTGTTTCCCCGTCAAGAGTAACAATACGGCTGAAATTTCTACTGGTGCGAGTATAGGCAACAGCATTATCAATGTTGTCAAAAACCAAAACACGACCTAAAAGATTGCTTAATGCAGTGTAATACTTGGCATCAAATTGAATCAGTTCAAGAGCAACACCAAGACAGCCTTTAAAACTAGGTTTAGCAACAGTTGGAGGAGCAGTCATTAAGTCTAATGGTAAAAATGTAGCTCTACCAGCTTTGTTTTGCTTTAATATTGATATAGCAGTCTTAGCAGTATCTGCATCTCTAGTAATAATACTTTGAATACTACCACCAAGAGCTGTTTCCATTGCCAGTTCATAACCATTAGGAACTCTAATTAATTCACCAACTATACCGCAGATTCCAGGCAAACGACCACTTTCTTTTAAAGCTAATGCAGCCTGAACACCTCTATATATACCGCTTTTATCGTTATGCATCAAAGCTTCAACGATTTCTTTTCTGCTGGTATTTAACTTTATCTGATCAGCTATACCGTTCAATTCTTCTTCTGTTTTTTTACATTCTTTTTCAACAACGGCAAGCTTAGTAATTTCACTATTTAATTGATTTTTATTGAGTTCTATTTCGGATTCTATGCTTCCGATATCTTTTTCTAACTTGCTAAGCTTTTCTTTTATATTATCTATATTAGCCTGAGCATTAGCAACATTAGTTTCGCCCTTGGCAAGCTGAAGTTCTAACTGTGAAATCTGCTGATTAGCCAAATTAATATTAGTTTTTAATTCAGCCATTCTCATTGCAAGCTTCATAGAAGATTCTTTATCTTTTGCAACAGCAGCCATATGAGAATCTAGTTCGCCTCTAACACTAACAGCATTAGATTCTAAGTTTTGCATTTCGTCAGACAAAGCAGACTCTTTAGCTTCTTCATCTCTAAGTCTGTTGACTGCATCTGCAACTTCTTCATTTCCAGCCAATAATGAATCTTCGATAGAGTTAAGTTCTTCTTTTATAGCGTTACTACGTGCCTGTTGTCCTTTAATAGTCTGAAGAAGCTGACTAATATTATCTCTTCTTGAATCAATCTGACCTGTAATTTCACTAACTTCTGACTGTCTAGCTTTTAAAAGAGAATCAAATTCATCAAATTTAATTCTAGCTCCAGCCTTCTTTTCATCTACTTCAGACAAGAATTTATTTATTTCTTCTATTCGAGACAACAAACCAATTCTCATAGAATTGATGTTTTCTCTTTCACCATAATATGAAGTAAGGTCGAACAAAATAAGGTCTATTTCAAGTTGTCGAATTTCAGTAGCTAAGGCTTGATATTTGCGTGTCTTTTCTGCCTGTTCAGCCAAAGGTCCCAACTGACCTTCTATTTCAGAAATAATATCTGTAATACGAGTCATATTGGTTTTGGTATGATCAAGTTTATTTAAGGCGTTGTGCTTTCTATGTTTAAATCTTGTTATTCCAGCAGCTTCTTCTATAAGAGCACGTCTTGGTTGAATTCTCTGGAAAATAATATCATCTATATCGCCCTGTCCAATGACTGAGTATCCATCTTTACCTATACCAGTATCCATCAACATTTCTTTAATACTGGTCATTGTAGTTCTTGTATTATTAAGAATATAATTGCTTTCTCCAGAACGGAAAAGCTGTCTGCCTATACCGACTTCGTTGTAGTCCACAGGCATTGAATGATCTTCGTTGTCTAACAATAACTTAACTTGAGCAAAAGCAGAAGGTCTATATTCCGAAGAACCAGCAAAGATAACTTCTGACATCTTAGTTCCACGCAGTGTTTTTGCACTTTGTTCACCAAGAACCCAACGAATTGCGTCACAAACATTACTTTTTCCAGAACCATTAGGACCAATAATAGCAGTAAGTCCCGGTGTAAAATCAAAAACAGTCTTACGCCCAAAAGACTTGAAGCCCATTAGCTCAAGCGACTTTAAATACATTTATTGTTGCCAACCTTAAATAATAGTAATTAATATCTTATGTTTTACGTTATATATATTTATAGAATTCATAAAAACGTAATCAAGAACTTTTTGTTAAATATGCCATAAATTACTTTAAATATCAAGAGTAATGGGATTAGTAAGAATAGTATAAAAGCATTGATTTTTATTCAAAAGTACATAAAAATAAGTCACAAGACATGAATTACAGAGTAAATCAAAGATTAATTACAGGGTACTTGCACGAAAAACACGAATATGATATTTTTTTAAAGATATTAGTGAAGGACAAGGTAATAGATGGATAATTACGAAAACAATAACAACAACGAATATTCAAATCCGACAGAAGAAAACTCAGATCAGCCAACAAAGTATGATCCTGCTAGCGATGTCAAAAAGAAGATTATTTTCTTTGTCGTATTAGTTACAATAATGGTCGCAGTTAAGTATTCACTAGGATATTAATTTATAAGGCTAGAACTCTAAATTTTAAACCCATCAGGAGGTTCATCATGCCAACAGTAGGTACTGCAGTTCCCCGCAAGGACGCTTATGACAAGCTCTTAGGCGTTTCTAAATATATTGACGACTACAATTTCGATAACCAAGTATATGTTTATACCGTAAGATCAAATTATGCTTATGGCAAACTGCTTGGAGTTGATAAATCAGAAGCAGAAAAGATGCCTGGTGTTTTAGGAGTAGTAACTTATGACCAGATTCCTGGTAAAAATACTATTCCTTTGGTAAAACTTGATGAACCTTATTTGGCAGAAGGCTATGTACATTTTCACGGTGAACCAGTAGCATTAGTTGTTGCTGAAAGCTATGAACAGGCAGAAGAAGCTGCTAAGCTTGTAAAACTTAATATTGAACCTTTAACTCCAAGTCTTACAATAGAAGATTCTTTAAAGCCTGACGCTCCAAAGATTTTTGGAGATGACAATATTTGTTCATATTTTAATATTGAACGTGGTAATCCTGAAGAAGCCTTCAAGCAATGTACCCATATTTTTGAAAAAGAATACAGAACTCCATATCAGGAACATGCTTATCTAGAAACTAACGGTTGTATAGCTGTTCCCGGCATTGAAGATTCTATAACCGTTTATGGCAGTATGCAGTGTCCACATTATGTTCAAGATGCTGTAGCAATGGCTGCTGGAGTTGATAAGAACAAGGTTAGAATCATACAAACTACTACTGGTGGCGGTTTTGGTGGTAAAGAAGATTTCCCATCAGTTGTATGTGGTCAAGCTACAATTGTAGCTAAGATTTTTAATAGACCAGCAAAACTCATTTATAAACGTGATGAAGACATTATGGCAAGTTCTAAGCGTCATCCCGGCAAAGTCATAATGAAAGTCGGAACAGACGATAATGGTAAACTTATTGCTGCCACAATAAAATACTATATGGATGCTGGTGGCTATACTACTTTAACTCCATTGGTTCTTCTTCGTGGAGCAATTCACGCATTAGGTCCATATAAATGCGATAATGTTCATATTCAGGCTTATGGTGTCTGCACCAATAAAGTTCCTTGCGGAGCCTACAGAGGCTTTGGTTCACCACAAACAGTATTTGCAACAGAAACTATGATGGACGAAATATCAGAAGCACTGAATATTAACCCATTAGAATTTCGCAAGAGAAATGGTTTCAGAATTGGTGACACAACAGCTACAGGCCAGGTCATAAACGAATCTTGTGGTTTGCAGGAAACTTTAGACAAAGCTTCTAAAAAATGTAACTGGGAATACAAATGGCAGAAGCCTTCTGAAAAGAAGGGCAATATACGTAAAGGTATAGGTATGGCAAGCGTATTCTACGGTGTAGGTCTTGGAGCAGGTGGAAAAGCAATAGACAGATCAGCAAGCAGTATAATGCTTCTACAAGATGGCTCTGTTAGAGTTGCTGTAGGGAATGTTGAAATGGGGCAAGGTGCTAGAACCGTTCTTGCTCAGATTGCTGCCGATGCTCTAGGGGCTCCATACGATTTAGTTAACGTTATCGAAACTGATACTGCAATTATTCCTGACTCTGGTCCAACAGTAGCTAGTAGAACTACATTTATGTCTGGTAATTCAATTATGCTTGCTGCAAAAGAAATGAGACCAAGACTTCTTGAAGCTGCAGGTTTACTCTTAGGCGTTCCAGCAGACAAAGTTGAGCTTATAGATGGTCAAGCTTGGATAAAAGACAAAACTGATAGCCAAAAAGTTCCTTTCACTGAAATAGTTAAAAAACTATATGCAGAAAGAATGCAGCCAATAGCTTACGGTTGGTTCAAGGCACCTTACACAGACCGTAATCCAGAAACAGGTCAAGGACAAGCTTACTATGTCTACAGCTACTGCACCAACATTGCTGAAGTTGAAGTAGACATGGAAACAGGTACTTATAATGTTACCAAGATTACTTCTGCACACGATATGGGCAGAGCTGTAAATCCTCAGCAGGTTGAAGGACAAATTGAAGGCGGAACCATGCAAGGTTTCGGTTATGGAACAACAGAAGAAATAACCCATGACGCTAATGGAAAAATGCTTAACAATTCGTTCTCTACCTATATATTGCCAACAACAATTGATGCACCAGAAGTAGACCCAATTATAATAGAACATCGTTATAGCGAAGGACCTTATGGTGCCAAAGGTTTTGGTGAAGTTCCTCTAATGTGTGTCGCTCCAGCTGTAGTCAACGCAATATATAATGCTACTGGAGTCAGAATAAGAGAGCTTCCGGCAAAACCAGAAAAGATTCTTGGATTAGACAAATAAAATCTAACAGGGAAAAAGTTGTTAACGAAAAAAATAACAGAGGACTTTGAAAAACCAAAGTCCTCTAGAGAACCTATTGAATGGAACAGGATTACAACTATTGTTGCAACAATAGTTGTTTTGTTGTTTTTTACACGTTCTGCTCCTTTCCCCGCCACAACCTATTGGGAACTAACTATTGCCAGAGACTTTATTGATACTAGTATTCAAGGAATAATTCTACCCGAAACCTTAGCACTTAAAATAGCTGATTCTTCAATTTCCCTACTTGGCTTAAAAGCTATTTATCATATTTTATATTTCTTCTTTTGTTCATTGCTATGTATTTGGATATTTAAAAACAAAGAGCCTTTACCGGGATTAATAGGTCTTTCTTTTTATGCTTTTACAATGCAGTCATTCTTAAATTTAAGAATGTTAATCACGCTAAATTTCATTATAACTTTACTCTTATTGTTAGATAAAAACCAAATGAAAAACAAATACGGGGTGATACTTGTACCCATATTTGCAGCCATTAGCGGGTTAGGTTTAAACAGTATACTATTAATTTCACTAGTAATCTGCTACGCCTTTTGTAATCCAAACTACAAATTATCATTAATTGTATTTGCAATGATTGGAGGCCTGATATTTCCTGAAGGTTTAATATCTTCTCTAGATACTGATTTATTATTGAACTGGAACTTCATGCCAAAATCAGAAATGGAAATATTATATGTTTTATCTGGCATCTTTTTATTGTTTAATCTTGTATCTTTAGCAAGAGTAACTGTTCAAGATATGCCATATGTCGTTTTCTATGCAATAACAGGATTTTTTGCTTTAATATGGCCAATAACCACCCCGGTTTTCGTCACTATGGGTTTATTTGTATTAATTAAATTATATTCGGATTTAAAACCACTACCTTTAGTATATCAAATGCTTGGATTACTCTTGATTACTACAATGGTTTACCTATATCTGTTTATAAATCCATTTGGAATAAAACTAAATTCCAATATAAAAAAGCAATTAAATACAGATTTATATCCTATTATGGAAGGTTTCAAAGATAATATACCTATAGAAAAATACAATATTGGTGAATTGGTTTGGAAAGGTTTTATACGTTACGACCAAGAAAAAATTCGTGAAGTATTTCAAAGCAATAGTGATTTACTCTTAATTAGACGAGGAGTAGATGATTATATAATAAAACAAGAAAACCAGTTAACTCACACAAAACCTAAGCCCCATAAAGCAATTGAGTTCTAATATAACTCTAAAAAAGCCAGAGCGTTATACTGTAAAATATAATGGAGTGAAACATGTCTGACGTTTTTCAAAAAATACCACCACATAGTCTGGAAGCAGAACAAAGTCTTCTTGGTTCTATGATGTTAAGTGAAGATGCAGTTGATGCTGCTTTAGAAGAAGTAAAATCAGACGATTTCTATCAATCATCACATAGATTTATTTTTTCAGCTTTAGTAGACCTTTATAATAATCAGAAACCTTGCGACATAGTTACACTTGTTGAAGAATTAAAAAAACAGGAGCATTTAACAGAAGCCGGTGGAGCTAGCTATCTTTCACAACTTTTAAATGTTGTACCTACTTCCAAAAATGCCAAGTATTATGCAAAGATTGTCAAAGAAAAATCTATGTTGCGCAGTCTTATTTCGGTATCTAACGAAATCGTCGACAGTGCTTATGATGCTCAGGCAGAAGCAGAAGTTCTTATAGACTCAGCAGAACAAAAAGTTCTCCAACTAAATAGATTAAAAACAACCAGTCCTTATCATCATATAAAAGAGCTCATAAAACCAACCATAGATGAGCTTTCGATGTTATATGAAAATAAACAAGCAGTAACAGGTATTCCTAGTGGTTTTACAAAACTAGATGAAATGACTTCCGGCTGGCAGAATTCAGATCTTATAATAATTGCAGCCAGACCATCAATGGGTAAAACCGCTTTTTGTCTTAACGTTGCTCAATATGCTGCTTATCAGCAC
>JAEEGL017341099.1_pt1 | contig 23456 bp, 24 predicted proteins | sample 9134231 | NCBI WGS metagenome assembly JAEEGL01 (sample SAMN16246548, study PRJNA631951) | gut metagenome | biome: gut microbiome; feature: rumen; material: fiber-attached | host: Bos | place: Iran: Karaj | collected 2018-10
ATGTCATATGGATTAAACCTTTTCTTTGAACTTTATGGCGTAACTGATGATATTACTTGTTTACGCACTCCTAATTTTATAATTAAAATATTTGGCAAAATAATTAATTATTTTGTTAGATTAACAAAGAAAAATAGGGCGGTCGCCGGTAAACCGGATCCAGTTTAACGGAGTCCCGCCAGAAAGGAAATACAAATGATAAAAGAAAACCCGAACTTGTATTATACAACTCCGGTTTATCATATGCCTATTGATGACACTGGTTCGGCTGTTGAATATATCGAAGCTGAGCGCACTGTTGTTCCTGATACCACGCAGCAGATTATTGAAGTCAATGCGCAGCATCTTGTTGGACAGGTTGTAGTAGAGCCAATACCCAATGAGTATGTAAATGTTTTAGATGCAACAGCAGAGGAGAATTCACAGGTAGCCGATGGTTATATTGCATATGGTAAAAATGGAGTGAGACTTGTGGGTACTATGACGCCATCCGGAAGCGCCATAGATTTTTCAGATCTCGACTATACCGATGAAGCGGTTCCTGGATATTATGTTTCTGCGGTTAATGAGACAGATGGAATTATTGAAGTTTCGCGCGAAGCCCTTCCCGAAATTCCTGAAGTGCCAACAAATATAAGTTCATTCACCAATGATGCGGGTTATATTGATCCAACCTCACTTCCTACACGGGGTGTGGCCGCGGGATTTAGCACGAGCGCAGATATAGGAACACTTCAGGGTGAAATTGATGATATTGTTTCTACTATTGAAAACTTAGACTTAACAATATCTGAAGAAGATAAAGCGGATATTATTGCTGAAGTAGAAGCTTCTATAGAACCGCCTGTAATGGATGAAACAACAAAAGCAGAAATTATTGCACAAGTAACAGAAGGATTAGACATCCCAGATAGCACATCTGATTTGATTAATGACAGCGGTTTTATTACTTCTGCTGATTTACCAGAGGTTCCTACAAAAGTATCTGATTTAACTAATGATTTACATTTCATTGGCGCAGATAGTGATATCGAAGAGCTGGTATTTGATGGCACCTATAATAAAGTTACAAACAAAGCAGCAACAGAGAGTACAGTATCTGATGCAATTGCAGCCCTTGATATTCCAGATAGCACTTCAGACTTGACAAACGATAGCGGATTTGCAACAACAACTTATGTTGATGAAGCTATTGCGGCAATTCCAAGTGGCGGCGGAAGCGCGGTAAATCCTACTACTACACGCGAGCAAGATAGCGGTATTGGTGGATATATTCTTTATTCTGGATATAGCGCAACTCGTGAAAACGATTCTTTATTTAAAACCAGAGATTTTTCAGTAAGTAATGTTGGTACTACTACAACTTTATATATTGGTAATGCTACAGATGGTAGCCAGAATCAGGTTGGCACAGTAGCATTACAAGGTGCAGCAGACCAGACCGCGAGTTATTATAATACGGTGAATACTGCAACATTATCGCGGAATGTAATAAATACACTTCCTGCAAGTAGTGGTACTATTTTAACAAGCGCAACCACAAGTGTTACGCCTGTGTTAAACTCTGGCACTAAGATTGCTACGATAAAAGTTAATAATGTAGACACAGATATTTTTGCTCCAGAAGGTAGCGCTAATATAACCAAGGTATCTGAATTAACTAATGATGCGGGATATATTACCGCCAATGATGTTCCTTCAGTAGGTATCATGGCAATTCCAATTACATATGATGCAAACACAGAAACATATGTTTCACCTTTTACAACTTTAAATATTTCACGTTTTGATTTTCCTATTGTAAGTTATGAAAATCGTTATTATTACTTAGATAGTATTGATGATACTGATAGTTTAATGACTTTTATTAATCCGCAATATCTTGTTTATCATATTGCTGATAGAGATTTGGGCGATGGCTATATTTATGGCTTTACTATTGGCGCAAGCTATGATTCGCTTACAGGCAATCCTATTGAAGTAATTACGCCATTACTACATGCTGGTAATCCATCGGTTTAAAAACTTTGACATATTAAAAAAATTTTGATATAATATATATAGAAAATAAATAAGAAATAAATACCTTATTTGTTTCTGATGTTATTTTTGATACCTCCTTTCGTTAATGCGTTGGGTGACCGCTAATTCTAAATAGTCACCTCCCCTAAAAAAGTCGACAAACTATGTTCTTGTCGTTCATATAAAAAAAGAGAAGCTCCCGAAATGGGAGCCTCTTTTTTATTGTTCAAATTTTGGTGGTTTGGGATTATATCCCCAAGCATAAATATCAAGCCGTGTGTCCCAATGGTCTTGTGCGCGATCGTAAAAAATATAGCCTACTTTTGGAAATGCGAACTCATCAAATGCAACTATATACCAGCCGTCTGCTGGAGGCTTTTGAATTGGATATTTGTGCCAAACATATAATTCAATTGGGTTGTTCATCTGCGACTCCTAATCTTATCTAACATAATCATTACTATATAACCTACTATAAAAACTGTTGCAAAAGCACCAATAACTGCAAAAGCCATGATTGCAGTTGTAATTATTTCTTTCATGATAATTTGCCTCAAAATTTTATTCTCTATTTATTATATCATAGTTTTTGAAAAAAGGCAAAAAAATAAGAGGGGTATTTACCCCTCCTTTTATGTGTTATGGCAATAATGTTACAGTTTTCGCAAACAGTTGTGCCCCTGTACCTTGATAACTGTAACATACTAAAAATAATCGTGCCGTATTCGTTACTGAGCTAATGTCATATGTAATTGTCCCCCGTTGGTCTATACCATTAGTGGTATAGCCTTGTGACCATAGCCAGTTATTACCATTTTGTTCGGTGCAGCCATTGTTATTATAAACTGCAAAATCTGTAGAATTGAGAATACCAATTTTAGCAGTTGACCAAGTGCCATACTGCGCACTAATTAATTTATCATATTCAACAGTTAATGTATTATATTGGGAAAAATCAATTAAAGCTGTATATGCATATGCGCAATTAGCATTCCAATAATCATTCGATGCACCGCCAGAACTCTTCAGTTGTAACACACTATTAGAAAATGCTGCAGATTTACTGCCATCAGAACCGCCTTCAGTAACTAAAGTCCAGTTTGATGTATTCATTGGAATTACATAATCTGCTTCCCAAACTAACTTCGGACCATTACTTTCTTGCACCCATATTTTACTAATCGGTACTGGCTGTCCAGATTCTTGTACCCAGACTTTGCCAATTTCCTGAGGGCTACCACTTTCTTGTACCCATATTCCCATATTATCACCTCTTATGCTTTTAAAGTTACCGCATCAGCGAATAATTGTGCGCCAGTACTTTGATAACTATAACAAACTAAGAAGATACGTGCAGTTCCTGTTACGCTGCTGATATCATAATTAATTGTGCCCTTCTGATCGGCTCCATTGGTTGTATAACTTTGTGACCATAGCCAATTATTACCACTTTGTTCTGTACACCCGTTGTTATTATAAACAACAAAATCTGTTGCATTTAAAAGGCCTACTTTTGCAGTTGACCAAGTGCCATGTTGAGCACTAATTAATTTAGTGTAATTTATTGTTAATGTCGAATACTTTGAAAAATCAATTAAAGCTGTATAAGCATAAGCACAGTTTGCTTGCCAATAATCGTTAGAAGCACCGCCGCTACTCTTTAATTGTAATACTCCATTTGAAAAAATAGCTGATTTACTACCATCAGAACCGCCTTCTGTCTTTAATGTCCAATTAGAAGTGTTCATTGGAATTGATCTATCTGGAATCCGCGTAATAGTCAATGTTCCCGGTGTTTTTGTACCTAAATCATAATTAGCTGTAACATTAGTATTACCACTCATAACTTGAAAGTTAGTACCAAACGAACCCGTGTAGCTACCTACATTCGTACCACTGGCCGCAGTATAAGTAATTGTAGCAGTATGACCTGATACAATGCCATTCCAATTTAGTGTTGTATTACCTGAAATCCGAGAACCTGTATATTCTGCGGTTTTATTTGCAACAGAAACTGTTACCGGTCGCGCTGTAATAGTAAGTGTACCATTGACTGTATTAACTGTAAAACGATTTGTAACCACATTATTACTAGAATCTTTAACCACAGGTGTGCCTGAAATAGTGTTTGCGCTTGAACCGACAGTCGTACGGCTTGGATTGCTTGTGGTTAATCCACTTAAAGTATATGTTTCGCCATCAAGAGTAAAAGTATTAGTCACTAAACCTGAAACGCTATGCGCGGAACCATCATAAACCATCGACCCGCTCTTTGCGGTTGCGGTAATTATATAGGATGGCGGAGTTTCAGCTTCAATAACTACCAATTTGTTACCAAACTTAATGGCTTTATTATTAAAAACAACTCTTTTATGAGCCATATTAATTCTCCTTATATAACGAAAAAATGCGGCGGTCAGTCGCTCAGGCATGCTTCCCGAGCAGCTGCCGCCGCCTTATTTTATGTTTTATTACATTATATATTTAAAAATCTTGAATAAAGATTGCGATATATTGTCCTTATAACAATTCAATTTTAGTCACATAGAAAGTTTCATTGCTTGGACCACTATCATAGGCATTAGCTGTCCAATCGAAGCATAGATAATATGCTCCCGATATACCTGATATATCGACGTCAATAGTGGTGGAAGTGGTACTATTAGTCAATGATGCTGAAGCTCCCCAAGTTAAATACGCAATTTGTGAACCATTTGCCGTATTTGCCGGGCGCGCTGTAACAACTCCTACCTTGGGCAATGCACCCGTTCTAGTGCCAGAACGATAATATGTAAAACGTAATGTTGAGGCACCTGTCACTGTAATTGTTTCATTAGATTGAATGCATGTCCAGTTACCACCAACTGTAGAGTGGTTTGTCATAAGCTGCATTTTATCTGAAACCATTTCTGGTTTAACATATACGTTGCCATTTGTGGAATTGGTAGAACCAGTAGAACCAGTATTAACAGTTATATTATTCCATGAGGTTGAAGAAGCCCACGCATATAATCTCCAAGCCTGAATACTACCAGAAGACGTGTTATTTATAAATAACACCTCTTCACTAGAATAAATTAAACTGTTTGTCGTGCCATTATTATCATATACTTTACCTATTTGATAACTAGTAGTTCCATTGTTATCATATAACTTCCCAATTTCATATGAAGTAGTTCCATTATTATCATAAATTGGCATAAGGAAACCTCCTTATAAAATACCTAATTCATGAAGTTTTTGTTCGATTACTGTTCTTTTACCTAATTTTAAAATAATTCTATCAACAGTAGAATTCATCTCATCGCCAGTTGGTTCAACCTCATGGCCTATTTTAAGTTTAAGAACATAACCATCGTATATATTTGTCACAATATTACCATCTTCCATCTCAGCAGAAAGTGTTAATGAAGTTAAATTAGCTTCATCATTACAAATTGTGTTAATCTGGTCAACAGAATACTGCGGATCTATTTTAAAAGTTAATGTGCGGCGAGAGGCTCCGTTAAAATACTCTTCTGTCTCCAGAGCATCAAGATACTCCAGCTGTGCGCCATTTGTAAAAGTTATTGTCATCATAAAATAAAAAACTCCCTTAAAATTATTACCGCCAACAAGTAATCCATCGTATTGTGCCAAGTTGTATTCCTGTTTGAATACCGACTTTATAAACCCCTGTCATACTTGACACGTCTATAACACCAAATCTATTACCTGTGCTCCTTCCCATATCGACCATAGTGGTTAAACTTTGGCTATTGGCGGCAATAGTTGATTTGGTTACAATGCCTTTTATCTTATACGAATCTGAGCCACCGTTCGTAGTGACATTCATTGAGAAGTTTACAAATCGATAATCAGTGAGGTCTACTTCGACCCATAGACATCCCTGTGTGCTACCGGTGCTCGACGTAGTTCTACCCTTAGTCCAAGTACCATCGGCATTTTTGGTAAGAGTGGCATTTGTTTCGAGTGCTGTTTGCACATTGTCGGCACGAAGTACATCAAAGCTCTTCAAACCTTTTATCGGGTCTACTGCTGTTATGGTGCTTGAGTAGTTATATCTGAGACTGTCCAACTGTGCATTGTGTGCAATCTCTTCACGATTCAACCCACGGTTATATGCTCTAAAACCAGTGCAATGACCGTTAAACCGTTCAGCGTTAGGGTTTCGGCTGAAAATATAGAAAGTATCAACCGATGTTGAGGTATTTGTTGTTGAAAGAGATTGCACAAATTTTCCATCAATAAATACATTTAAAGTAGTAGAATTTGCACCCATGGATATTGTATATGTGTGATATATACCAGTAGCATAGGCATTATTTACAGTAACTCTAGACCCAGTTTTTGCTTGGGCATTAAACGCATTGTTTAGCATATACGATTCGGTTTCTGCAGAATTTGGATAACCTTTATAAATTGTCATGGCACTTGTGTACCAGGTAGTAGCACAAAACTCTAATGTAAAACCAGTGGTATGATTAAACGGATCAAAATTATCACGATATATTTTACAATTGGCAGACTGTCCTTTTGGGTCAATATAATGTGACATATACCCATAACTATTATAATTGATTTTTGTTGGATCAGAATTCCAAGCTTCTCCCCACCAAGTATTACCAACCGTAGAATTGATGATAGTAAAATCGTTATTATTTCCAGAGAGATCTTCCCAAATAACTGTATTATCATCAAAACCATGTCTAGTATTACAATTACCATCAAGCCAACAAATTAAGCCATCTTTAATATAGTCTGGATAAAGACCCATACCAGTATCAGTCACAACAGTTTGAGCATAAACCGCCATAGTACCATCTGAAATTTGTATTAACTTAGCTCTTTCATTTGTATTTGTTTGAATTGCCATATAATACACCCGATTAAGATGGAAGTTGAATAGTTAAAGTACCAGTTGTTGAATCAAAACTAAATAAATTATTTAACTGTGTTTCGATCTGTGTAGGAATACCATTAATCCGTGTGTTCACAGTGTTTTGATAATTTGTCCAAGAAACATTGAGCCTTTGATTACCATCAATGACCTGATCAATAGTAGTCAAAGGATAAACATAATCTGAATCTTTTAATTGAATAGGTGATTGTGGTTTTAAATAAGCCATTATCTCCCTCTTTTCTTTTTATGTCTAATATATTATATCATAAATTTTTAGAAAAGTAAAGCGCGGACACCAGCTAAGGAAGTGATCCCAAGCTGATGTCAACCGCACATTATTTTCTAACCATTATAATCTTGTTTGTTGATTGAAGTGTACCTGTTGCAGACGTAGTACGTACTTCAATGTTACGCAATCCTGAAGCAGTTCTGTTAGTACTATAAGCAACAGCATCACCAGTAAATGTGCCACCCGACTTAGGCATTAGTGTTGATAAAGCGGATGCAGCTGCATAATAACTTGCGGCTTGTCCATTTAATGTATCCGCATTGATTGTATTGGCGCTTCCCGAAGTTGCGCCCGTTGTATCAACAGTAAGATAATCATCAATAGTCGGCGCCGCGCTCGCCACATAATTTACAACTGCGGCGGTCGTCGGTAAATTGGTGCTAGTAGACCCAGAGCTAATAGAAGTATCAACGCCCTTACTTGCCGCAGCACCAGATGGAATTGTAATTTTTGAGCTATTAGTAATTTTACCATCGGTTATAGTAATTGCAGAAATAGCTTCATTAGTAGTTGCGGAAATTGATGAATCTAAGGTAGCTAATGCTGCCGCCACTCCAGTTCCTGTAATAGCAGTTGTACCCGTCGAGCTATAGGTGCTTGTTACCGTTGGAACACTAATTTTACTACTACTTGTAATTTTACCATCTGTAATGGTAATTGCAGAAATTGCTTGATTTGAAGTTGCAGAAATACTTGAATCTAATGTCTGTAACGCTGCATTTACCGCTTTTCCGCTCATTGCATTAGAACTAGTAGAACTATATGTATCCGTTACTGTTGGAATAACTGTTGTATCTGGCAACGCCCCGACTTCACTTGCAGTATAAGTAGGTTTAGTTGATGCCTTTGCCCAGCTTGGCACTGTTGGATCTGTCTCAGTATATGATGTCAGATATCCTGCGTCATTGGTAAATGCACTTACATTCGTTGGAACTGTAGGAATATCACTAGTTAAAGCAATTGTTCCAGTGGCATTTGGTAAGGTTACTGTATAAGCAGTTGAACCGCCTGATGGAGCAGTAATTGTATGTTGGTTTATATATACTGAACCAGGACTAGATGAAGAACCTAAATCAATTTGCCGAGCATGTAATGAACCTGTGCTTGCGGTATAATATAATTGATTATATTTTCGAGTATAATTTGTTTCAGTGCTTGAACTATTGATATTGCTATATCCCATTAATAAAGGATATTGACTACTATTTGAACTAGTTAACGCTTCTTGTTTTACTTTTTCATCTGTATTTACAGGAATGACTGTTGTATCTGGTAAAGCGCCAACCTCTGCTGCCGTATAAGTTGGTTTGGTAGAAGCTTTTGCCCAAGCCGGTACAGTAGGGTCGGTTTCTGTATAACTTTGTAAGAATGTCTCCCAAGTACCTTTTGGTGTTAATGCTTTGGTTGTAGTTGAACCATCAAAAGTTGGACCGTTAGTAATTTTGCTTGCACTATTATCATTTATAACAATCTGGTCTCCATTAGCAATAGTAGGAGCAGTAGCAGTAATATCACCGCCATTTGTTATATTACCATGTGTGTGAGTTGCTGCTGCGCGCGAGGTATCCGTTGGGTGGACATGGTCACCGCGAGCAAATGCGTTTGATGAACCCGCTGTAGCAGTTCCATCCATTAAAGGCGTTGCGCTGGATGCGGCCGCGCCCTCTGGAATATCCGACTCGGTAATATATCCCGCATTAGACACATCTTGCAGTGTTATAAAATTACTATCATTGGTTAAATCAGATGTACTGTCTGGTATGGAAATCTTACTTGAGTTCGTAATTTTACCATCTGTAATTGTGATGGCGGAAATTGCTTGACCAGATGTTGCGCTAATTGAAGAATCCAGCGTACCCAAAGCTGCGGCTACGCCCGTTCCCGAAATAGCATCAGTACCAGAAGCACTATATGTATTAACAACAGTAGGAATTACTGTCGTATCAGGTAACGCGCCTACTTCTGACGCAGTATATGTCGGCTTAGACCGCGCTTTCGCCCATGCGGGAACTGTAGGATCTGTTTCTGTATAACTTGTTAAATAACCAGCATCATTAGTAAAAGTACTAACATTTGTTGGAGTATAATATTCAATTGCGTCCTTTAATCTGGCTGGTGTCATTAATCTTGCCGTTGTAGAAGTGCCCGCCTCATATTCAGCAACTGACATGGCAGAATAAGTAGTATTATTGAAATCCGCCATCTGCCAATAGTCGCCATCATATACTAAAAAGACTACCGACCCTGCGTTCCATGAAGCAGCTGCGGATGTTCCTGGCGCTGTTGTACCATAACGCTTGAGTGCAACCGCTGTTCCGCCATTAATCGATAGGGTAGGATTAGCTATACTATTATAATTAGCAAATCGAATAGCGACCATGGTTCCTTCGGTTAATGTAGTAGGGAAACCAGTAATAGTTACAGTTTTTGCGGTAGTATCTCCAGCGGTAGAACATTCACCATAAAACATGGTGACCCCACCCGGCCAATCACTTTGACTTGGCGCATAAATATCAAAATCATCGCCATCAACAGTAATAGTAGCTATCTTCGTACCAGTGTCATAATCAGGGTCAACTATAACATTTGTAGTACCTGTAGTCGCTGGCGTCATATACAACTCATTTTCGTTTATTTGTCCACCAGCTATTGCGGCCGCATACTGTTCAGCTGTTAAATAATTTATTTTAAGAGTTGTCAAATTTGTGACCGAATTTGCCATTTATTTGCTTAACTCCTTTCTCTATCTTTTAAATATAAGTGGTTTATTTTGGTTTCCAAACTGCTATCCATTTATAAGTCCTTCCACCTCGCCAATATCGTGATGTGCTGTTGCTATATGGGTGAAAGTCTGTAGGCGATGCCCAATATCTAGTATATGATGTGCCACTATTGGTGGTACTGTCCGAGTTATGCGATATCATTAACGATCCCGCCGATGTACTGCTCGTGCCTCTATATGAAAAATAAGCTATAGCATATCTAAAAGCACTTGCGGTGTAGGGATAGCCCGTTCCGAATATCTTGTATGGATCAAAGTAGACAAATAAAACATTCGTGTTAGCGGTCGTGCTGTTCTCTGCATTGGAGTCAGATAGTGCAACCAATATAGGTGCTTCTGTATGCGTATTTGTAAAACTTATAGCTCCTCTTGCAATGTCCGATTCAGGTTCCCATGTGCCCGTCTCATACTCAAGACCGCTGCCACCGCCTGTGACATTAATAACAGCCTGAGCCAATGTTGTCACGTCAACTGTCCCATTCTCTGTAAATGTTTGTGATCCTGAAACAAGCTCTGATGCACTTACAGTAACTGAGGAACCTGTTTTTGTGTCGCCAATAATATAACCGCTCGAACTGGTTACACTTGGAGTTATAGCAATAGCATGATTAGAAACTGTTCCTTTACTTGCAGTCGGATTGTTAACTGAACCAGACCGCACACTCTTTGTCTTTTGTTCTGCATAATAGCCTGCGGGAACCGTTACGGTAGCTCCGCTGGCCGAGAGATCGGTTTCATCACGTTGTGTAATACTTGATCCTATATAAGTTGAAGAAATTGCTCCTACAGTTACAGTTCCTAAACCATAGTTTCCTGTATCTGCGGTAATTTGCTGTGATGATTCTGTAGGAGTAACATTTTTATTTTGTAAGGTGGCGGCAGCTATATTAATCCGACTCATACCATCATAACCAGCATCTGGCAGAATGCGCTGAGCTGTAGTTGCCGCACTCGCGTTTTTCTCTTGTAAATTTGCCGTCGTTGAGACTGGCTGTCCGCCTAAAACATCAACTGGGTGCGAACCTAAGAAAACTCCCATTATTCTCCCCCTTTAAGCATTTGGATCCCAGCGCACGATCTGAACTTGCGTTTCATAATAGAACGCTAAGCTATTCCATGCGGTTGTTCCATCGCCAATCTTAATCTTATTTACTGTGGTATCTAACCCGATCTCACCATCCCGTAAGACCGGGTTATTTGTTGACCAATTTGTAGAAGTATCACGGCGAATTTTTATCTTAACTTTATCAACAGTTTTTGCCATTGTGTACTCCTTTTATCTCTTTATCTATTACCGTGAAGGAATTTCCTGAGTTGAATCTCCACAATCTAAAATTAATTCATCTGATGAATCTAATGTTGTGGCTGGTAATCTATAAGCCTGAACCTGTGTGGTTGTACCATTCTTAGTAACTGCAATGTCGCCATTAAGAGTTCCCTGTGCAACCGCAGTAATATAATTCTGGCCAGCAGTAGAAATAACTCCAGCAACAGCTGCTGTCGTTGGAACATTTGTACTTGTAGAGCTGGCGTTCATTGAGGTATCAACACCCTTATAAGCAGCAGCTCCTAAATTTAATCCATTTGCGCCAACCAAGTCAGCTTTAGAAACAGTTGCAACACCATTAGCGACTGTGCCAGCAATACCAGCTACATTAATATTAGTTAAGTAACCACTTAAATCAATAGCTCCACCAAGTGGTTCCCAGTGAGCGGCTTCTCCGCCAGAGACTGCGCCAACCCATACATACTCATTATCGTCTGCGGTTACGTGATAAACATCACCAATAGCAGGGTTAACAGGTAATGCGGAAACCGTAGCAACTGTGCCTTTATACTCAAAAACATTACCTAATCCCGAAATTGCAGTACTAATTGCGCTAGCAACTGCGGCAGAAGTAGGAACATTTGTGCTTGAAGATCCGCTTGCTATTGAAGTATCTACGCCCTTTTCTGCAGCCTCACCAAACTGATGAACATTTGTTGCGGTGCCGCCATTTTTAGCCTGTTTTAATGTATGTGTAGATGTGTCATAAGTTACATCTGTCACACCGACATCCACCTCAGAAACATCAACAGAGATCGTTAAATTACTACCAGACTCGGTAATATCAACACCTGTCCCCGCAACTAATGTTGTCTGTGTGTCCGGGACAGAATCTAATTTTGCTTTATCGGCGGCAGTCATTAAACCGTTAGTTGCACCAGTCTGTCCAGATGCTACTGCATTAGGAATTGTAGCAATTTTGCTTGCAAGAGGTAAAGTATTTGTCCGCCCCTCAAGTTTAACACCTTCAATAATGTTAACTTCACCGGAACCAGCAACCGCGTTTTCAACGGATGTGCTTAATCTTTCAATTTCTGCCTGAACTGTGGATGCTGCTATTGATTGGCCGCCTCCTGTGGTGAATGCAGAAGTAGCAACATCTGAAGCTGCGCCGGTAGTAGCAACATCAGCTAAACCAGTAACATCTGCTGCTGGAACACTTGGTACTGCGAAAGTTACGCTATCATTAGTTGCATTAGTAGTAATTATAACATTATCTCCACCAACAAAAGTTACTGTGTCGGTAGTTGTATCGGCGGCAACAGTCGTCTGCCCAGAAACTGCAATATTGCTAAATGCGTTTTGATTAGGTGCACCATCATAGTCAGAAATTTGTGATTTAGTAATACTTATATTACCAAATGTTGCAGATACTTTACCATCAACTTGGTCAAAAGCGGTTATAGTTTTACCCGCTCCAGGAGTACCCGTTAATGTATCAACTAAGCTTGATAAATCAATATCTGCTGCGGAAAGCGCTAATTCTGTCTTATCAACAGCAATCTGTAAGCCCGCTGCGGTCGCCGTTAAGTCGATACCCGTACCCTCGGTAAACCGAACTATATCAACAGTGCCGTCATCTTTAACTAACTTCTTATTGGCGGAATTCCATGATACGTCTGCTGCACTTGCATATGGAAGCTGAGTCCAAGTTTTAGTACCATCACCAAATTTAAATTTTCTGGTATCTATTTCAATACCAATTTCGCCCTTGCCCAAAGTTGGATTATTACTTGTCCATCTCCGAGCAGTGTCATTTCTCAGTAATACTTTCGTCTTTACTGTCTTTGCCATTTATTAATCCTCCTCTGAGCCGCCGCCATAAATTGTATCACGGTTGGCGACACCAATGCTCGTATAGTGCGGTCTGCCATCAGCCCGCCATAAAAAGATATCACCATTACTTTTGTCTATATAAAAGAAATTCTCTTCTCCAATATTAGGAAATTCATAAATACTCTCATAGCTCTTGAATAGGTCTACAACACTTTTTACAGGATTGAGGCATATTCTTGAGACTATCCCCTGCCACTTTGAGTCGATATACAGTGACCCATCCTCAGGAGTAAAATACATATATCCAGTATGGAGAGGTTGTCTACCTAAATCTTCTTTAGAGCCATAATGTATTTTAAATTCTGCCATTATATACGACCCCTTTCCTAATTCTATGTCTTAAAATTTCAAAAGTACCCTTCATTCATTGAATATATTTGCCCAACTATTTCAATCGAACTTGACAAACTAAAAAATAAAGGATATAATATATAAGGAAACAAAATCAAAAACAAACAAACAAAAGCAATCTAAAACTTAAAAACTAATTAAGGGGGGAAATAAATGAGTGTATATGCTGTAAGTGATTTACATGGCTGTTATGATATGTGGAAAAATATAGAAGAATTTTTAAGACCTGAAGATGAATTATATGTACTTGGAGATGTAATTGATCGTGGAGGAGATGGCTTTTTAATTTATGAAGAAATGCTACATCATGATAATATACACTTTTTAAAAGGTAATCATGAATGGCTTGCGGAATTAGCTTTACCACACTTGATGCGCGGAGATGTTAATCATAAAGATGTACAATTTTGGTTTTATCCCGAAAATGGTGGGCAGTGGAGTTGGGATTTTATCAAAGATGAATCTGATGAATATAAGCAACTGTTTATTGATTTTTTTGCACAATTACCTACTTCTTCAATTTATATTAATAAAAATAACCAGTGTATTTATTTAGACCATTGTGGTTTTACTCCTCACAAAGAATGTTATATACTTGAAGACCGCAATCACTTTAAAGACCCTTATATTTCACGGTTTTGGCGCGATTGGGAAGATGTGATTATAGTACATGGTCACACCCCTGTAGATAGTTTGTTTGATTATTTTGGCTATTATACAGATAAAAATATAGACACCACTGACCCTTATAAGAATAAGCAGCGTAGTCCTCATAAAATAACCGAGATAATTACTTACTGTGAAGGGCATAAAATTGATATTGATATGGGCTTGCCATGGACTCATGTTTGTTGTCTGTTGGATTTAGATACATTAAAGCCGTTTTACTTTGAGACCCCTTAATATAGGGGTCTTTTTGATTTTTTATAAAAACTATGATATAATATTTATATAAAATATAAAGAAAGAAGGTTTATTAAATATTGAATAATGATTAGTAAAATGTATTGTACTAAGTGTGGTCACGAGGGAATTAGTATAGTACGTCCAGGTAGGCAGCGAGAACCTGGCCACTTAAAAAAGCTGTATTGCGTGAACTGTAAAGAGGAAGTTAATCATGTAGAAATTAAAGAAAAGGGCGCGTATAATTATACGACTTTTTGGTATGAATATACATTACATAACTTTGATGAAGAAGGTAATCGCAAACTACCGTGGCGTCAGTTTATGTTAAAAGCGCGCAAGGAGGGAGAATTAAATGGCTAAATTATTCTTAATTGGGGGAGTTCCTGGCGCTGGTAAATCTTATTTTTGTGAACATTATATGGAAGAAAACAGTGTCCATATTTCGCGCGATCAAATTCGTTTAGATGTAGTGCAAGATGAAAACTATTTTGGTCATGAGATGGAGATTTATCAAGAGTTTTGGAGGCGTATTAATGAAGCGCTGGCCGCAGGACATAATGTATATGCGGAACAGACCAACTTGACCTATAAATCGCGTAACCGGCTTGTGCGCAATGTACATGGTTATGATGAGTTAAATTTTGTTTGGGTGCGCGTTTCCTATGATTTAGCTATTGAACGCAATAAAGCCAGAAAGGGTACTCCCTTCTATCTTCCCCCCGATGCAATTGTAAAACTTCTAAATCGTTTTAGTTTTCCTACCAAAAAAGAAGGATTTAGTCATGTTTACATTTTTGAAAATAATAAATTAAGAGAAGTTCATTAATAAGGAGCGATGCAAATGCATAAAACAAGAATCGAATCCCATTTTGATAGAGAAAATGGATTATCGGTTGTTCATCTATATACACCAGAGGGCGTATTTTCAGGAGCTGCCTGTTGCGCAGCAGAAGATATGGAATATATCTCAAGTTACTTTGGCTGCGAATTAGCCGAATTGCGCGCTTGGATTCATTACTACAAGTTTTTAATTCGAATAGCTCATAGTAAGGTAGAAGTTTGTCGGCATCTCTATAAGACAACACCAAGAGATGTAAAGAGTTCAGGAATGATTAAAGAAGAGTTAGAAAAATGGCGCACAACAGTTAAGGATTTGAAAGAGTCTATTCATGATATGAATGAAGAGATTACAAATCTTATTAAACAGCGCGACGAATTTATTGATCGAGTTTATAAACATCCTATGGAACCAAAGCCTCCTCGTTTTCAGCCAATTGTACTTGGAGAGGGGTCAAATAAAGACAATAGCATCTAACTGATTTTTATATCCTATATGGAATAAAATCCAAAGGAGACTATTGCGTATGAAAAAATTTATTTCCGGGATGTTATTCGTTATTGTTGGTTGGCCTCTTTTAGACAATACGATGCAAGTTTTTGCGCAGTATACCGAATGTCTGAAAGCAAAAATGGCATTAAAAGTGTATGAAATGAATGAAAAGATGGGGCTGTCACAACATAGTGACGAAACCCGGCATCGGATAGGATTTTCTGCTCCCACCGAAAATTACTACGACGATGAAGAAGGGGAGAGTAATTAGCTCAAATGCAATATCTTTTTTATGACACTTGTAGTTTACTCAGCTTAGGAAAAAGGGTTTTTGAGAATGAAAACCCTTTTTATATTAGTTCTATTACTTTAAGAGAATTAGAGAATATTAAAACTTCTTCTTATAAAGATAGTCACACTAAATTTCAGGCTCGCAAATTACTACAATTATTAAATAAGTATGCGGACAAATATAATTTAGTACATTATCAAAAAGAATGGGATGCACTAATATATGAAAGCTCGGTGTTAGATACAACAAATGATGCGTGTATCATTATAAGTGCAAAAATGTTACAAGAAGTATCTCATATTGATATCCTCTTTGTAACCGAAGACTTAAGTTGTAAAATGTTAGCAATAGCGGAAGGACTACAAGTTCAGTATATTGCAACAGAAGAACAAACATATACTGGTTATTCAGAATTTTATTTTAACTCTGATGCGCGGTTAGCGCAATTCTATAATGATGTTTGGGCAAAGGATAATTTTTTGAACTTGCGCGAACATGAATATGCTATTGTGTTTGATAAAGATAATGAGCCAGTAGATTGTTATGTTTTACAAGATAATCATTTAGAGAGAATATCCGAATACCTCTCTTTGGATACGAGAATGTTTGGTTTAATCGAACCAAAAGATTACTATCAGTTGGCCGCATTAGATTGCCTTAAGCGTAATCGTTTAAGCGTATTGCGCGGACCTGCTGGTACAGGTAAATCATTACTTGCTCTTGGGTATTTATTTTACTTAAAAGAGCATCATAAAATAGATAAAATTATTATATTCTGCAATACAGTTGCAACAGTAGGTTCTGCTAAATTAGGATATTATCCCGGATCTAAAGATGATAAACTCTTAGATTCACAAATTGGTAATTTTCTAATTAGTAAGATAGGCGATCGCACTATGGTTGAAGAATTAGTAAATAGAGGGGAAGTAGTGCTGCTTCCAATGTCAGATGTGCGTGGCTTTGATACTACAGGTATGCGGGCTGGTATTTATATTACCGAAGCGCAAAATATGGATATTGAATTAATGCGATTAGCACTACAACGTATTGGCGAAGATTCTATATGTATTCTCGATGGAGATGATAACGCGCAGGTCGATTTAGGGATGTACGCTGGTGCATCTAATGGCTTAAAGCGTGTTTCAGATGTTTTCCGTGGGGAGGATATATATGGCGAGGTACAATTAAAGAAAATTTATAGAAGCAGAATTGCTGAAATTGCTCAAAAAATGTAGCAACAATAAGGGGGGCCTAAAGCCCCCCTGTTTTTTATTGACAATTTTAAAAATCTATGATATAATATATTGAATACTAAAGAAAGGTGAAAAATAAATGGCTAATAATTTATACACCGAAGACAGTATACAATCGTTGTCGCCATTAGAATTTACGAGGTTGCGCCCAGGCGTATATGCGGGTTCGACCGAGTATTCTACTCAGCTACTTATTGAAATTGTTTCCAATGCAATAGATGAGTTTAAAGCTGGTCATGGCTCTAAGATTGATATCACAGTAGATACGCGCAGAAATGTTTATACTGTACGTGACTATGGACAAGGATTCTTAGTTAATTCAATGCGCCCGGATGGAAAAACTATCCTTCAGGCCGCCTTTGATACTCTTAATACATCAGGTAAATTCTCTGATGATGGCGTTTATGAAGGAACTGCGCTTGGATTAAATGGTATTGGTTCAAAACTTACAAACTTCTTATCTCATGAGCTAACTGTTGTAACTTATAGAGATGGAGAAACTGAAACAGACGTATTTCATGAGGGCGTATTCAAGAGCCGCAAAGTAGGTAAAACTACAGAACCCAACGGCACGGCGGTCCAGTGGATACCATCTGAAGAATTTTTCACGCATCCCGAAATTGAGTATTCGCGTGTGCGCAAGTTACTTCATGTTCTCTCTTGTTTATGTGTAGGATTAACAATTAATTTTACAATAGACGGTAAAACTGAAACATATGTATCAAAGTATGGATTAAATGATTTAATTGATGATGAAGTAGATAATACTGAATTAATTGCAAATCGTATGTCTATGTCATTTGATAAAGGGCGCAATAAGATGGATATGGTTATTACATATACATCACGCTACTCATTAAACATGATTTCGTATGTTAATACGGGCGAAACTGATGCAGGCCCGCACATTACACAGATTAAGACTATTTTAACAAGAGAGTTTAACAAATTCTTTAAAGATAGGAAATGGTTAAAAGAAAAAGAAGACAATCTTTCTGGTGATGATATTCAGGAAGGTCTTTGTATTGCTTTTAATATTACAGCTCCGGGCGTTGCGTATGATGCGCAGACCAAGAGCAGAGTAGTAAAAATTGATATGACACCTTTTACCGCAGCAATAGTAGAAAATCTTCAGAATTGGTTTATTATTGCGGAAAAGGATATTAAACTTATCTTTGACAAAGCTATTGCGGCCAGACGTGCGCGCGATGCGCGGAAAAAGGCTCGTGATGCTGCGCGTGAACAAAAGAAAAAGAAAGAAAAGGCAGTTCGCTTCGATAGTAAATTGGCGGATTGTTATGGGAAAAATAGAGCACAGTGTGAGATTTATATAACTGAGGGTAAGTAACTATTGCCCTAATCCTTTTTACCACTAATCAGTGGGGTCGCCAATAGGCGGCTAACGGGGAAACCTGACCGTTACACATAAATGTCAAAATATGTTTAGGCGAAGGTAATCCCGTGGCAAGATTTTATATCAGATTTGGTCAAGTGTAATAAAATCATATTCATACTCCTTCATAAATTAATAAGAGGGTGACAGTATATGATAGGAATTTACAAATACCAAAACAAAATTAACAATAAAATTTATATTGGACAAAGTATTAATTTAGAAGTTCGTAAATATCGGCATGAGCATAGCGCTTTTTATGAAAAAAGTAATGATTATAATACACAATTGCATCAAGCTATGCGCAAATATGGACTTGATAATTTTTCTTATGAAATTATTGCAGAGATTACTCCTGAAGAGTATACTCCTGAATTATTAAATCAATTAGAAAAATTTTTTATTCAGTATTATGATTCCTTTAAAAATGGTTATAATGCTACAGAAGGCGGAGATGCTATTAGTAATCGTATTCATAAAGGATCAAAGAATGGACGAGCGCTTTTAACAGAAGAAGATGTTGAATACATTCGTGAATGTTATAATGCTCATATTCCATTTCGCGAAATTTATACAGAATATCAAGACCGTATTTCTAAAAGAGGTCTACAAAAGATCTGGTGGTTTGACACCTGGAAAGATATTCATCCAGAATATCATACTGAAGAAAATCGATATTGGCATTCTCATAATGCAAAAGTCGTACCTCCAGATAAACATCAATCTAAAAGACTTTTTACCGCAGAACAAGTTCAAGCGATGCGCAAAGATTACGACAATGGTATGACTCCTAAAGAAGTTTGGTTAAAACATTCACCAAATACAGCATGGAGTACAATATATAATATTATTACACGTCAAACTTATCGAGATATAAAATAAGCTGTATCGACTATCCTGAGTGAGATCGGGAGTACACCTACTATTGATACGTAGATGGAAATAGAGGACGCGATGACGAGTTGACAACTTAGAGCGAAGAGATAGTCAGTACTTATAGAAATATAAGAGAATACGGATAGCGCCAGCGGCAACCTTAAGGAAGCCCGCAACGCAGAAACACAAGCTATTTTGCCTGTTCGTGGTAAAATACTGAATGTGCGCAAAGCAGGTTTAGATAAGATTCAAAAGAACGCAGAGATTATGACAATGATCGAAGCTTTTGGTCTTACTGTTGATACAAAAACTATGAAGCTCACTTACGATCCCGAAGACTTGCGCTATGGCAAGATCATTATCGAAAGTGATGCTGACGTCGATGGAGCGCATATCAAGAATCTATTTTACACGTTCATTTGGACTTTTTGTCCACAGCTGATTATTGATGGTTATGTTTATGGCGGCGTTCCGCCTCTTTACAAAATCACTGAAGGCAAAGACAATTATTTATATCTCAAAGATGATAAGGCGCTATTTGAATATCGTCAGAAAAATCAGGGTAAGAAATATCAAGTTAATCGTTTAAAAGGACTTGGTGAATTATCCGCAGAAGAAACTGAAATATTGGTTGATCCCGCACAACGCATCATTAGACAAATTACTGTCGAAGATGTAGATAAGGCTAATAAGCTTTTTGATGAATTAATGGGCGATCAAGTAGTTCCAAGAAAGAACTTCATTAGAGAACATGCACAGGAGGCGGTTTACGATGTATAAAGTGTTAGTAGCTTGTGAAGAAAGTCAGCGCGTATGTATGGCATGGCGCGAACTTGGACATGAGCGGTACTCCTGTGATTTGATTGAGTGCTCTGGCGGCCACCCCGAATGGCATATTCAAGGAGACTGTTTACCGCTATTGAAAGAAAATATTGATTTTACAACAGTAGATGGTACTCCTCATCATATTGATCGTTGGGATGTAATTATTGCGCACCCGCCTTGCACATATTTAACTATTTCGGGAAATCGTTGGTTTAATGTAGAAAAGTATGGTGAAAAGGCAATAGAAAGAATGAGGCTGCGTGAAGAAGCAATTGAATTCTTTATGAACTTTACTCGCGCAGAGGCAGATCATATTGCTATTGAAAATCCTGTTGGGGTTATGTCAACAAAATATCGTAAGCCCGATTGTATTTATAATCCATATGATTTTTATCCCGAAACTGATAAGAAAAGAACTTGTTTGTGGTTAAAGGACTTGCCGCCATTAAAGCCAAATCAAGTATTACCAAAAGAACAAAGAACAACAGATAAGGCTAATGCACTAATTGATGGAAAATATTATCGCTACCATGACCCGTATGTAGCGCTCATTCGTAGTAAAACCCCAATAGGAGTAGCTAAGGCAATGGCAGAACAGTGGTCAGCATATTTGGAGGGAAAAGATGTCAAGTGAATTAACACATGAATTAAGTCAAAACTTTATAGAATATGCGGTCGCCGTTAACTCGGATCGTGCAATACCTGATGCAAAGAGTGGTCTTAAGCCAGTCGCGCGCAGAATTTTGTTTGGCGCTTTGACAAACCGTTACACATCTAACAAAGCACATGTTAAGTGTGCAAAGATTGTGGGTGATGTAATGGGTCAGTTCCATCCACATGGCGATAGTTCAATTTATGGCGCTCTGGTGCGTTTGGCGCAGCCATGGGTGATGCGTTATCCACTGATTGACTTCCATGGAAACATGGGTAATATTGGGGGGGACGGCCCGGCTGCTTATAGATATACTGAAGCCCGCCTTAACAAACTTTCTGAACAAGGTATGTTGGCGGAATTAGATACAGAAAATGTAGATTTTATCCCTAATTATGATGAAACTCGTACAGAACCTATAACATTACCAGCGGTTTTCCCGAATTTGCTGTGCAATCCTAATAGCGGAATTGGTGTAGCGATGCGGTGTAGTTGGGCGCCTCATAATCTCAAAGAAGTGTCTGATGCAATCATAGCTTATCTTAATGGTGAAGAGCCAATGCTTCCTGGCCCAGACTTTCCAACAGGCGGTATTATTATTAACAAGAGTGATATTCCTGCTATTATGAAAACTGGACATGGCTCAGTAAAGATTCGTGGTAAGTATCATGTTGAAAAACAGAACATAGTTTTTACCGAAATTCCATATGGTACAACAATAGAAGGTCTGATTACTGAAATTGGTGAAGTTGCAGATAAGAAAGAAATTGATGGAATTGAAGAAGCCCGCAATGAAAGTAGTAAGAAAGGTCTGCGCCTTGTAATTGAATGTGAACGTGGGGTGCGGCCAGAGACAGTGGCGCAAAAGCTCTTCCAGAAAACCGATTTGCAAACATCATTCAGTTATAATCAGGTTGCTCTTGTTGATAAAACACCAACAGAGCTTAATCTTAAAGATTGTATTAAGATTTATATTGAACATAATATAGATTGTTTAGTTCGTGAATGTAAATATAAATTAAATGAAATTAATGAGCGTATTGAAGTAGTTGAAGGATTACTTAAGGCTCTTGAAGATATAGATAATATTATTGCTCTTATTAGAGCATCTGCTGACTCAAACGCAGCAAAAGCAGAGTTAATTCGTAGATATCGGTTTACTGAACGTCAGGCAAAAGCAATTTTAGCTATGCGTCTGAGTTCTTTAGCAAAACTGGAAGCTGTTGAATTAAATGATGAGCATATGGATCTGTTAGATAAACAAAGTAAGATGAACGCAATTATCAACAGTGAAGTAGAACAGATTAAAATCATTAAGGAGCGCCTCGCTGATATTGTAAAAAAGTTTGGAGACGCGCGCAGAACAGAAATTATCCAGATCGATACGCCAAAGGAAAACAAAGAAATTGCAGAAGTTGTACCAGAAGAAGTCGTAGTTGTAGTTACACAAACTGGATATATTAAGCGAGTCCCTAAAAATGCGTTCAAAGCACAGAAAAGGCGGGGAAAGGGTATTAAAACTATAGATGATGCTATTCTTACCACAATTAGCACCAATACTGTAGATACCTTAATGATATTCACTAATAAGGGTAGAATGTATCGTCTCCTCGTTGACAAAGTACCTGTGGGCGCACAAACTATAAAAGGACATCCGCTTCTTGCTCTTGTAAATATGGAGCCAGATGAAAAAGTGGCGGCGGTTACTTCGCTGTATCGTAAGACTAATGCTGAGTTTGTTATATTTTTCACAAAGAACGGATTGGTTAAGAAGACCCCGCTGAGTGAATATACAAGTGGCCGCAAAAATACAGGAGTGCAAGCAATTAAGTTTAAAGAGTCAGATGATTGTGTAGTAGCTGTGACTTTCGTAAAAGATGAAGATCTGATGATGGTAACTAAAAAGGGTTATAGTATTCATTTTACGAGTACAGACATTAACTCAGTTGGTAAATTGGCGGCCGGAGTAAAGGGCATTAATCTGACTGAGGATGATGAAGTGGTTTATGGTTTACCTATTAAACCTAATAAGTTCTTAGCAGTTATAACAGTCAGAGGTATAGGTAAATTGGTGCCAATTAAAGAGTTCGCTGTACAAGGACGCGGCGGACGTGGAGTAACTATCGGTTGTAATCATAGTGGCGGAGATGCGGTAGCTGGAGTAGCATTAGTTGATTTGTCTGATACCCTATTTATAGTAGGTGAACCTAATTCAATTACTGTGACTTCTACTGAGTTCCCGCAGCTCACAAGAACTTCGATGGGCAATATGATGATTAAAGATAGCACAGTTACTGCAATGATAAAGCTTTAATTGACTCTTATAAAAAAATATAGTATAATATAATAAGAAAAGAAAAGAAAGGAATGTTCTATGACACCTGAAGAGAAAATGAAAAATCTCATAGAGTTTTTAAAC
>JAEEGL016994977.1_pt1 | contig 23455 bp, 15 predicted proteins | sample 9134231 | NCBI WGS metagenome assembly JAEEGL01 (sample SAMN16246548, study PRJNA631951) | gut metagenome | biome: gut microbiome; feature: rumen; material: fiber-attached | host: Bos | place: Iran: Karaj | collected 2018-10
CGGATCGTCGGGGTTTTCGCACCAGGTCGTACAGTGCATATCGAGCATTTTGCGCCAGCCGTCGAGGACCTTGTCGACTCTGTCGTAACAGCCCGATTTTTCGAGGGCGCGGAACATATAGTGATTCATCGAAAACGTACAGCGCGGCACGTCCGCGTTAAGCGTCCGCTCCATCAGTTCGTGCGCCTCTTTTCCTTCAAAAGCGCCGGAGAGCACCGCCCAGAGCGTCGTATGCTCGGAATACTCGGCTCTTTCCGGCGTGTTTCTGAACAGACCTTTTTCTTCGTCGTAGCAGTATCTCACCGTCAGCTCGTTTATTTTGTCGGCGCGTTTCAGATAATCCGACGCGGCGCCGGGCTTACCGCAGGTCTCGCATATTACGGCAGCGGCTTTGAGCGCGGCGGCGTACATGAGATTCGATACCGTGAGCGGCTCTTCGTGCCCGCCCAAAGGCGTGCCGCCGGGCCAGCCTGGCACCCAGTCAACGTAAGGCCAGTAAGGCGTGGTGCCGAACAGACCTCTTTCGTCTTCATAGGAGCGGAAGCCTTCGAGAACCTTGTCGACGTTGCCTGTCAGACTTCTTACGAATTTCAGATCGCCCGTATAGATCATATAATCGCGGAGCATGAATATGAAAAACAGCGAGAAGTCGGGTATTATCTGTATGCGTTCGGACGGGTAATTCGCCTGTATCATACCGTCCGGGATCTGTGAATGGGCAAGATCGGTAAGGCATTTTTTCTGCATTCGCGTATCGGTTATGAATCTGTACGTGAACATCGCCTCGAGCGCCGAGTCCATATCGTACTGCTGCTGCTCGTAATACGGGCAGTCTACGTATATCTCGTGCATACAGCATCTTACCGTGTTTATGCTGACGTCCCACATCTTATTGAGCACGGGATCGGAGCATTCGAATTTCGCGATACCGTACATCGGATAAAAGTATTCGGAAAACTCAGCCGAAACGACTGCGAACGGTTTATCGGATTCGAGCTTTACGAAACGGAAGGCTCTGTACCAGAACGGTTCGAAAACGGTGTTCCCCTCTCCGCATTCGACCTCGTCGTAAACTCCGTCGATAATACCGTCCGGCTCGTCGCGCATGTATTTATACGTGCCGCCGTTTTCTCTTACCGTCCTCTTGCATTCGGCGTACGTGATCTTTATTTTCGTGCCGGGAGCGGCTTTGAATACGTATTTTACCTTTGACGTCGTATATTTGCCGGAATCGAGCTCGACGAAGCCGTCCTTCTGACAAATCGAAAACGGCTTCGGCGCGTAGGTCTGCATCTGAGGTATCGGGCGCTTCTGCAGTATATACGGCTCATTCAGGCCGCATCCGTCGTAGCAGTCGCGGTCGAGCTTCGCCTCGTACCACGGTATCGCTTTGATTTTCGTATACTTCTTTTCAGCCGATACGATCTCGAATTCGGGTATCGAGGTATGAACGTGACGTCCCTGTATGAACGAGACGGAATCGTCGCGTAAGCATTCCCAGCTTTCATCAGCGCGAAAATCGCGGACCTCGCCGTCCACGGTGTATGATGCGCGGCAGAACAGCGCCGCTCTGTCTTTTTTGAACATCGAGATAAACGCGTTTTTGTGTGAAAACATCACCTTGACCGTGATATCGTTTTCGCCCTCGTGCAGTTTATCCGAGCAGTCGACGGTTTCGTAATATCTCTGATACCACGAACCGGCGCACGGTCCCTCGCAGCAAAGTATGCCGTTGACGTAAAGCTGATACCGCGTGTCGGCGCAGACATCCATAAAGAGCGAGTTTTCTTTGCCCGCTCCGATCTTCTTTTTGAAATAATAGAAATACGTTCTCTCCGGGCGGTCGTCCGCTCTGATCCATGATCCGTTCATAATACCCTCCGTGATCTTTTATTGATATAAGTTTATCATAACGGATCGAATATGTCAATATCGCCGGCGCAAAAAGATCTTCACGCAAACGTTTTTACCGTTACGCGGCGACCGGTCGGCGCGTTTATTTATCTCAAAAGACTTGACACGGATAAAGCGTTATGGTAGAATATACGTATCTTTAAAAGAGGTGTTTATATGAAACAGGCGAAAGCGATATTTCTGAAAGGCAAACGCGAAGAACCGAACACGTTCGCCGTATTCTCTTCTTCTTTTGAAATATGCGAAAACTCCGCCGTCATGATCAGAATAACGGCGTGCTCGTATTACAGGTTTTACATAAACGGAACGCTTGCCGCACACGGTCCGGCGAGGACCGGCAAAGGTCACGCGAGAGTCGACGAGTTCGACATTTCACGCCTTACCTTACCAGGCAAAAACGGTATCGCGGTACAGGTGGCAAGCTATGCCGGCGCGTTTCTCACGGTAAACGAAGACACGTGCGAACCGGGTTTCCTTTTCGCCGAAATAACGGAAAACGGCAGCGTCGTCTGCGCGACGGACGATCGCTGGATCGGCAGACTCGACACGCGGCGGCAGAGGTACGCGCGCCGTCACACGCACTGCCGCGAGGTGACGGAGATCTGGGATATCAAAGCCGGATCCGGCTTTGACAGTCTGCCGGAATGCGGCGTCGAAGAAGTTCCCTGCCCCGTTCTGATACCGCGCGGCGTGCCTTACGCCGACTGCAGATACGTCTGCCCGACCGGCGCGGTCGACTGCGGAAAAATGCTTATTGACGAGACCAAAAAGATCAAGCCGACTTTTTTTGACAACTGGAACGAAGCGTACGCGCAGGGCGCCGATATCGGTGCGGAAGACGCGAAGCTTTACCGCGCGCCGTCGTCCGGGATATTCCCGAAAGGCGGATCCGTCGTTTTTGATAACGGCGACGAGATAAAATACGCCGTTTTCGATCTGAAAACGATGCAGACCGGTTTTATCGATCTCGATTTCGAAAGCGAGACCGGGGGCACCGTGGACGTCGCGTTTGCGGATCATCTCGAACCGTCGGGCGAAGTCAGTCCGCGTCCGGGCTATACGTCCGCGATACGCGTCAACTGCGGACCGGGGCGCATAACCTTCACCTCTTTCGAAGTCTACGCGATGCGTTATATAAAAGTCATTGTCAGATGCAAGGGAAAATGCACGCTCCGAAGCATAGGCGTTCTGACGTACACAACGCCGGACACGGGCGGCGGCACGTTTTTATGCAGCGACGAAAACGTCAACCGCATATACGAGGCGGCGAGGCGCACGCTTATAATGAACACGCTCGACGTGTTTATGGACTGTCCCGACCGCGAACGCTCCGGCTGGCTGTGCGATTCGCTCTGGACGGCAAGAGCCGCGAGGATGATGCTTGCGGACAGTTCCGTCGAGCGCGCAATGATAGAAAACTTCATTTTCCACCCGTCCGAAGAATGCTTCCACGCTTTCTTCCCCGCCTGTTATCCCGCATGCGGCGACTGGAAAAACGCCATCCTCACGACGTGGTCGTTCTGGCTCGTCATAGAGATAGGCGAATATTACGCGCGGACGGGCGACCGCGAACTTATCGACCGCTTCAAGCCGCGGCTCCTTGAGTTTTTCGACGGCGTTGAATCGCTATGCGGCGAGCACGGATTATACGAAACGAAAAGCGTCGTATTCATCGACTGGTCGACCTCCAACGACGCCGATCACGTCAGCCCGATATCGTCCGCGGCTAACGTACTTTACGCCTGCGCGCTCGAAACGATAGACCGCCTCTACGGCAGCGAAAAAGCGGCGGCTCGCGCAAAACAGATACGCGAAATACTGAAAAGCAAGGTAATCGACCGGGGCGGATACGATCCGAGATACATAATGCACGACAGTCTAGAGTACAAAGACGGATCGCTTCGCGGCAAACCGTATTACAGCGAGGCGGCGCAGTACACTATGCTTTGGGGCGGACTGTTTACGGAAGCCGAATGCGAAGGGCTGATCGACGCAGTTGTGAACGAGCTCGGTCCGTGCCCCGTCCGCAAACCGCCGACGCTCGATATCGGCACGGCGAATATGTTCATCGGGTTGTGCATAAGGCTCGATATGCTTTCCAAACTCGGAAAATACGAAACAATGTATAACGAGATCCGTTATCTGTGCGACGGAATGATAAAAGAAGGTCCGGGAACGCTTTGGGAGACCGTAGCGGGTTCGAGCCGCTGCCACGGCTTTATGTCTCATATCGGCGTGCTTCTTACAAGAGATATCCTCGGCTTGCATACGCCCGAAACGTACCCGAAAAAAGCGGTGACGATAGCGCCGCACACGCTCGGTCTGCGTTTCGCTCAAGGCTCAGTTATGACGGAAGACGGCGTGATCTCGGTGTACTGGAAATACGACGGCAAGCGGTTCGAGCTGAACGTCACCGCTCCCGAAGAATATGAAATAACGCTCTGCCTGCCGAAAGAAGCAAAATGCTTTGATAAGACAGAACTGAACGGCAGACGAATAGAAAACGGAAAGGAGATCGGAACAATACGCGGACCGTTCACGGTATCCGCGTCCGACTGATCGTATGGACGGCAATAATATAAAGTACAACGCGCTGCTGAAAAGCGTATACGAGAAGGTATTGAAACCGGCGGGATTTCGCAAATACGGCGGCAATTTCAGAAGATTTTTTAAATCGCAGATATTCACGACCGGTCAGGTCGTGAGCTTCGTAAAAAAAGAAGTCGACGGAGCATTCACGTTTACCGTACTGCTCGGCAAAAAGAGCTCGTTCAACGGCGAGCCGACCGCTTCGTTCAAGACAAACGAATGTACGATCCCGGAGCGGACGTATCTTACCGAGTTATCGGGCGACGGATTCAAACGTTTCGTCATCGGCGGCGATACCGAACCGCTCGAAACCGAACTCTGCAGGCTGATAAAAGAGTACGCCCTGCCGTGGTTCGGACTGATCTGATCGAAGGTACATTATGAAACTGATAAGAAAACTGTGGTCACCGGAAGAAATAAAAGAATACTATCCCGTACCGAAAGAGTACGCGGAGCGCAAAGCCGCGGAAGACGACGGGATCAGGGCTGTTTTTGAAGGCAAAAGCAAAAAACTGTTGCTGATCATCGGTCCCTGCTCCGCCGATCGCGAAGACGCGGTCGTCGATTATATTTACCGCCTGCGCAAAGTGCAGGATAAAGTCGCCGACAAGATCCTCATCGTACCGCGGCTTTACACGAACAAACCGAGAACGACGGGCGAGGGATATATGGGAATGCTCCATCAGCCCGACCCGGAAGACCGCCCCGATATGCAGAAAGGGCTTATAGCGATACGTCTGCTCCACCTCAAGGTGATGGGCGAGACCGGCTTTTCGTGCGCTGACGAAATGCTGTACCCCGAGAATTACCGGTATCTGTCCGACGTGCTCTCATACGTTGCGGTCGGCGCACGCTCGGTCGAGAATCAGCAGCACCGCCTCGTTGCGAGCGGCGTTTCCGTACCGGTGGGTATGAAGAACCCGACGAGCGGCGACTACTCCGTTATGCTGAATTCGATAACCGCCTCTCAGCATCCGCATACGTTTATCTACGCCGGCTGGGAAGCCGAAACGGAAGGCAATCCGCTGTCTCACGCCATACTGCGCGGCTACGTCGACAAGCGCGGCAATTCACACCCGAATTATCACTACGAAGATCTTATGACTCTGTACGAACTTTATTCGGAACGCCACCTGAAAAACCCCGCAGTCCTGATCGATACGAACCATTCGAATTCCGGCAAGCGATTTGAAGAGCAGATACGCATATCTTTCGAGGTACTGCACAGTATGCGATACTCTTCCGTTCTTTCTTCATTCGTCAAAGGACTGATGGTCGAAAGCTATATCGAAGACGGCGCGCAGAAGATCGGAGAAAACGTATACGGCAGATCGATAACCGACCCCTGCCTCGGTTGGCCGAAAACGGAAAAGCTGATATACGAAATAGCCGATCAGCTCTGACGGGCGTACACGCATATATATTGAAAAGGCTGTCCGGCCTGTACAGACAGCCTTTTTTTGCCGCGCCCTAAAGAGAGTGTAACGACTTTGGGAGGGTTAAGAGGGGTTTGGGGAGTTGTAGGGTGGGCAGTCCCCAAAGGTGGCGCGGTACGCGTCACACAGATCGTCGGCTCCGCCGACACCTTAACCCGGCGCAAGCCGGATTTCACCGCAGAGCGATTTCACCCGACGAAGTCGGATTTCACACGGCGAAGCCGTATATCACTGCGACTCTGTCGCTTGCGGGGGAGCCCCCACCCACCCCCTAAATCCCCCGCACTCCCCCTCCTCCCCGTATTATCCATACGGGGGCGATGCGCCCCGGATAGAGCAACGCGGATCCGGGAGGGGTTAAGGGGGTTTGGGGGGTTGCGAACGAAGTGAGCGCAGGGGTGGGAATCCCCAAGGGCGGCGAAGCCGCAAAGAAAGTCGCAAAGCGACACCTTGACCCGACGCAAGCCGGATTTCACACGGCGGCCGTATTTCACTGCGACCCCACCACTTGCGGGGGAGCCCCCACCCACCCCCTAAATCCCCCGCACTCCCCCTCCTCCCCGTATTATCCATACGGGGGGCGATGCGCCCCGGATAGAGCAACGCGGATCCGGGAGGGGTTAAGGGGGTTTGGGGGTTGCGAACGAAGTGAGCGCAGGGGTGGACCGGGGTTCCCCGAAAACGAGCTTGTCGAGTTTTTGGGGGTTCACGGTGGGCGACCCCCAAGGGCGGCGAAGCCGCAAAGAAAGTCGCAAAGCGACACCTTAACCCGGTATAAGCCGGATTTCATCGCAGAGCGATTTCATCCGACGAAGTCGGATCTCACACGGCAACGCCGTATATCACCGCGACACGTCGCTTGCGGGGGTTCACGGCGGGCGACCCCCAAGTTACAAAAAAGTCTCTGCAGACGTCAACTTAATTTGCAATTATCTTAAATCTGGCACTGCGCCGCGAAAATCCGTGATAGAATACAGACAATGGCAAGCCGGTACGGGAAGAGCCCGGCCGCAGTGGGAGCCGCGTATGAGGGTGGGGCGAGCGGCATTTTTCGATCACTGATTCAATGACGGCGGCCGCGTTACTGAATTGTGAAATAAATGACCTAAGGGGCAATATGGAAAAAATAAAGAAAATACACAACATAAGCCTGTCGACCGACGCAAAATATTTCGCCGAGGAGATATCGATCCGTCAGCACGATTACGGCACGAACACGGTACGCGTGCAGATCACCGATCAGCCGGATCTGTCGGGGTATGAAAACAGAGTTTTTATCATATTCCGCAAAGGTTCGACCGTGACGGAAGAATACGCCTGCACGACGGATAAGAACACGGTATCGTTTGAAGTGCCGAACGCGGTGATATCCGACGCGGGTTACTGGTGCGCGGAGATAAGGTTTTACGGAGAAGACGGCACGATGCAGCGCGCGTCGTCCGCCATCTTCTCGTTCAACGTCATGCCCGACATCGAGCCGTTCGACGGGCAGATACCGCCCGAGCCGGTGCAGACGCTGTATGATCGCATAGCGGAATACTGCCGCGCAAAGCTCGACGAGATCGCCTCCACGCGATTCTCAATAGTCGACGGACATCTCACGGTCGTATTCTCCGGCGGCGAGCCGTACGATCTCGGACTCGTCAAAGGCAGAGACGCCGTGACCGAAACGGGCAGCGTCACGCTATATTCGGAGCTTTGGGATCAGTCGTATAACTCATACACGTTCACGCTTGCCGGTCTCGGTACCGACGGCTCGGCGTTCTTCAAGCCTGCGTCGCAGACCGACAAGACGCTGCTCGACGACGCGGACTGCTTCGTCACCGCCTCCGGTACAGCCGTGACAGTTATAGCCGCGAACCTGCCGGAAGACGATATAGCACTCGAATACGTGCTGATAGGAGGCTGATCATGTCGACGAAAGCATTCTTATTCTCAGGCGTGAGAAAGCCGCGCGGGCAGATCGAGATCAACGATAACGGCATAACGGACGTATCCGGTTACGCCGAAGCGTACGTGAACGTCGATACCGCGCCCGATCTTCAGAGTCAGACGGTTTCTCCCGAGACGGTCGACGTAACGGTGTATCCCGATCCCGGTTACGACGGCTTGTCCGACGTGACCGTAAACGCCGTGACGTCGGATATAGATCCGAACATATCCGAAGAAAACATAAAATACGGCGTGACGATACTCGGGGTCACGGGTACGCTTGAAGCGGGCGGCGATCTGCCGGATTACCTTGTGCAGGACGGCGATACGGTAAGCACGCTGTATTTCAACACCGAACTGTCGGACGCCTTTATCAAGCCGTTCCTCGCTTCTCTTTCGTACGGCAGCCCGGAGCCGTCGACCGGGGTCAGCTACTGTTATCTCGGTCCCGGCAATCTCTCTGCGGCTGATCTGACAGGCGCGGGTTATACCGGCGAATACGCGCTTGTATGGGCGGATATCAACGATCCGGCCGTCATATATTCGACTGTCGCTTCATCCGCCTACGGCGTGTTTACAGCCGGCTGGCAGATGACGAGCTTCTCGCCCGCTCATCCGTTCACCGCCGATCTCAGCTATGCGAACCGCTCGATACTGGCGGTCAAAGACTACGTGATCGCAAAGCAGAGCGTCGCCTTCGGCTCTCACGGAGGCTCGGGCGGCGGCAAGGCTCACACGTTTGCCGTGCCGGTCCTAAACGGCTCGTACACCTATAACGGCGCGGCGCAGACGCCGTCGTTTACCGGTTTCTATTCCGATTTCATGACGAGGACCGGCGATACGAGCGCGACGCACGCGGGCGGTTACTCGGTGACGTTTTCGCTTACCGATACCGCGAACTGCCAGTGGGGCGACGGCACCGTGACCGATAAAACGGTACAGTGGAGCATCTCGAAAGCGGCTCTGGCGACTCCGGTCTGCACTCCCTCCGCGTTTCAGTTCTCGCCGGCGGGCGTTACCGATTCGCTGACCGTCAGCTTCAGCGGCGACGGGGCGGTATCAGCCGTATCGGGCGATCCGTCTCTTCTGACGGTAAGCGTATCCGGCAGAGTCGTCACGGCGACGGCGCTCTCGTTCTCAGCGCCGGCATCCACGTACGTCACCTTAACGGTCGGCGAGGGGACTGACTATTACGCCTATCAGGGCGTGATAACGGTCAGCGCGCAGATCATGTCGGCGGCGACGAGCGTATTCAGGATCAGAACCGAAGCGGCAAACGTTTCCGTACCGCTCGCGATCAAGCAGTCGACTCAAACGGGTATGACGATCGACTGGGGCGACGGAAGCGCGCCCGAAACTCCGACCGGATCTTACAACCAGTCGACGGCGGGAGGCCTCAACTACAACGTCGTCAAGACGCACACCTACGCGGCGGCGGGTACGTACGACATATCGCTGACTCCGGATCAAAACGTCATATGGAGTCCCGGCAGACAGTACGGTTCGAACAATTATTACAACGTCTTCAACAAGGACTGGCAGTCGATACTTTCGGCAGGCACGGGTGAACCGGCAAACGTCAAGGCTGTCAGCTTTGAAGGCAATCTCGGGTTGAAGAACACCGGTATGTGCGCGTTCAAATCCACGAGTCTGACGTCTTTCAAGGTCGCAAGCGGCGTTTTCGACTTCATTACTTACTCTTCGTTTGAAAACTGCACTTCGCTCACGACGGTAGAGCTGCCGGTGGGCGTAGGGACTATGGAGAGCAAGACGTTCGCTTACTGCCCGAATCTGACCTCTTTCAGGATCAAGGCGCCGGTACCGCCCGTGATCTACAGCAACACATTCGAAGCGACCAACGCTTCGTGCGCGATATACGTGCCGGCTTCGTCGGTACAGGACTACAAGGATGCGCCTTACTGGGCGGCGAGATCGCCGTACATACGGGCGGAGAGCTGAAGGAGGCGGGCCGATGAACTGGAAAAACGTTATAGAAAGAGCGCTATGGACGTTTGCCGAAGGCTTCGTTCTTGCGCTGCCGATAACGCTGTCGGCTGATCTTGACGGCGCGGGGTGGAAAAGCGTGCTCTTCTCCGCCGCGCTCGCGGGGATCTCCGCGGTCAAAACGACCGCAATCGAGCTGATACAGCTGCATAACAGAAAGTACGGTGTGCGATATGTCGAGACTTCTCGGATTGAGTAAAGTTCCCGTTTTTGCCGAGCCCGGCGACGCTAAGATCACGGCGGAATTCGGAAAGAATATCAAAGATTATCCGACGGCGGGCAAGACCGGCGATCACAGCGGCATCGACATTGTGAGGTGTACCGACGGCAAAAACTCGAAAACGGCGTCGGTCTGTGCGATAGCCGACGGAGTCGTCGCCGCGCAGAGAAAGTGGGTCAAGGGCTTCAAAAGCGATTCCGCGACGGGCGGCAACTGCGTTTATATCAGACACGGCAACGGTATGACGAGTAAGTATCTGCATCTGAAATACGGCACCGTCCCCGACCGCATCGCCGACGGCGCCGCCGTCAAAAAGGGCGAGACGCTCGGGTATATGGGCGCGACTGGGCTCGCGTACGGAGATCATCTGCACTTTCAGATCGAAGACCGAAACGGAACGCCGGTCGATCCCGAACCGTATCTTACCGGCGAAAAGTCGTTTGACGATCATCACTCTTACGCTCTTATGCTCACGGCGAGATACGATAACAAAAGCGAAGCCGAAGAGGCGCTCGCACTGCTTCACAAAGCCGGTATTTCGGTCGCGCTTTGCGAGATATGATCAAAAAGGGTTGTTTAAAAGCCTGAATCACAATTCAGGCGGATAAACAGCCTTTTTGCATATATTCGGCGTTTTCCGCTGTTGACAGAGCTGCGGGTATATGATATAATATGATCATGAGGTATAGTGTAACTATACTTTTGCCGTCGTTTCAGGTTCTTTACTTCGTGTACGGAACGGTATATAATGTATACGGAAAAACAAATCACAGGAGGATGTTATGTCTATCGGCGCAATGATAAAACAGTTACGGCTTTCAAAGAAACTGACTCAGGAGGAGCTTGCGTCTCAGCTCGGGATCACGTCGAAGGCCGTTTCTCAATGGGAGTGCGGCAGGACCTCTCCCGACATTTCGCAGATACCCGCTTTATGCAGTTTCTTTCAGATATCGGCAGACGAACTGCTCAATATCGATCTGCAGAAATTCAAAGAAGAAAAACAGAGCATCATTCGCAGAACTCTCGAGCTGTTAAGAGTCGGACGTTTGAAAGAATGCTGGCAGTTATTGCAGGAGGGTATTGCGAAATATCCGAACGATTATTCCATCATGACGTGGATTTCGGTTTGCGGCGGCAGACTTTGCCGTTTACCGGATATCACAAACAAGGAAAAAGATTCGATAAGCCGCCGGTGCGCCGAATACTGCAAAAGAATACTCGACGAATGCACGGCCGATTTCGCCCGTCACGCCGCGATCGGGTACCTTTGCTCTTATTATGCCGAAAACGGAGATATGAATAAAGCGGAAGAGCTGGCGAGAAAAATGCCCCCTTTGGCTGTCGGTCAGGAATTTTTGCTTTACCGTATATACAAAGGTTCAAAGAAAACCGAAGCGGCTCAAATATTGAAGACCGTGCTTTTGACGCTTATGGTAAGAAACCTCGATTTGAATTACAGACAGGAATCCGGAGAATTATTATATTCGGAAGACGAACTTCACGCGCTCAATGAAAAAAAGATAGCTCTTACGGAGCTATTGTTGGAGAACGGCGATTACGGATTCTTTTGCGGAGGCCTTTCATGTTTTTATGAACGGAGCGCGCGCCGTTATGCGTCCGAGGGCGAAGCCGAAAAAGCGCTTTCGTACCTGGAAAAAGCGGCGGATCTGGCGGCAGACTTCGTCAAGAATATGCAGAAGGACACTTTTACTCACACGTCTCTGTTTCTCAAAGGAATGACCGCGCTGTCAGAAACCGTTGCGCTCGGCAGCGAAGACAATCAGGCGAAGCAGATATTACAAAGCATGGAAAGCAAAGAGTACGATATTATCCGTGATTTTGCGGGTTTCCAAAATCTTATAAAAGAACTCGAACCTTATATTGATATAAAAGTGTGATCAATAAAAAAGAGGATCAAAATGCTGAATTTACTCCTGAAACTTACAGGACTTGCGCTTTGCAGCGCGGAAAACCCGCTTTATATATCGCCGCCGCGAAAAAAGCTGCTGTTGCTTATGGGCGGTACTGTTACTGCGCTTTTAGTATTTCTTTGCGTGACTGTTATAATAAAACTGTCGATCATTGTTACCGCACCCTTTATCGTCGCTCTCGTATATATATTTATAATGCTTTCACGCATCTGGCACGCTTATAAATACTCGCTGTTTTACCCTGTCGCCGCATCGGTTTTGATCGCCGCACTTGTTTTTTTGTGCAGGTATCTGGCTTATAAATACTGATTTCAGAAAGGAGATCTGATATGTCTTTATGCTCTGTTTTATATTCGGACAGTGATGAACGCGTCCCGTTTGCGGATTTTTCTTTTGTCAAAGACCTTAATCTGGGCGCTTTGTTCGACTTGCGCAAAGACGTTAAATTCGGCGAGGCGGAATTACGGATAGAAGAATATTTCACTGCGGATATATATACAATCCGTCTGCGTCAGGAGATGTTTTACGAGCTGATCGGCAGCCCCTCTTTATATGAGCGGCTTAAAAACAGTTTTTCCGCGCTTTACGATCTGTTTGAGGTGCAAAAAGCGAAAAGTGAAGGTGAATCGTCTGAAACGCTCATTTTCAGCGTGCTTGAGTTAGAATCTTACGTTGCTTATATGGACGGTTTACGCGGTATTTTTACCGAATATAACGTAAAAAGCGAGCTTTTACGAAAGCTTTGGGAAACGGTAAGATCGCTCTGCGAAGGCGACGATTATGAGAAACTGAAAAACGAAGTCAAAAGTCAGGCGCAGTCTTTCAGAAACATACGCAGTATAACGGTCGGCGTGAATCTTGACGCTCAGCTTCATCCGACGGAAGCGGGAGTTATCAGCATCAACGACCAAAGCTTTTTTTCAGGCGATCTGCTCGACAGGATACTGCGGCTGGACTTTAAAAAAGACGGGTATTCCTGCATATCTCCGTTTTATCCGATAAATAAAAAAGTAAGCGAACAGGAGTCGAACGTATACAGATCCACCGTTAATTCCGTAATGAATAAGGTTTTTTATTCAGCGCTGCGATCATGGTCTTATACGGTAAAAAACTATATTATACGAAATCTGCATGATCTTGGCCCGGTCGTTTACGAATGGCGCTTCATCTCCGCCTGTACCGACGCGCTTCTGCGGTTGAAGCAGAAAGGCTATCCGCTTTGCCGCGCCGAAACCGGAGGATCCGACAGTATAACGGGGCTGTATCATCCGATACTTGCGCTGCTTAACGCGGATACGGAGGAAAAACGCGTTGTTAAAAACGATCTGAGCTTCAACTCCGACGCCGGGATATATATTCTTACAGGTCCCAACCAGGGCGGCAAATCCGTATACACGCAATCCGTCGGCATCCTTTACGCGATGTTCCATTTAGGTCTGCCGCTCCCGGCGCAAAGCGCCGTCGTCCGTCCGGTCGACAACATATTCACGCATTTTGTTGACACGGGCAAGATATCATATCAGCACGGGCGTCTGTCCGCAGAATGCGACAGGATATATAAGATAAATCAAAACGTCAGCGAAAACAGTCTGTTTCTGTTTGACGAGGCGTTATCAAGTACGAATCCAACGGAAGCCGTCGCGATATCTTCAGAGATAATCAAAGCGTACGCCGAGATCGGCGCGCGCGGGATATGGACGACGCATTTTCACGAATTATGCAGACTTGCAAAAGAACCGTACGGAAAATCTGCGGTAGGCGCGCTGACGGCGGCGATAGACGAAGATTCTCATGAAAGAAAGTTCCGGATAGTCCCGGGCGACGGTCTCGATCACAGTTACGCCGCCGATATCGCCGGAAAATACGGTCTGTCAAAAGACGAGATAGTCAAAGCCGCAAAACGGTAAACTTATTATAGATTACTTCGCTTTCATTTTTATCGGTTTTCTTCACTGACATTGCGCGCCGCGGAATATTATTTTATTTCTATGTGAAGAAAACCTTTGTGCGCCTGAGCTTAATTACCTTTTGACCGGTTTAAATTTATGTAAAAAAGGGGCGTTTTTCCGCCTGAATCATAATTCAGGTTTTAAAACGACCCCTTGCGTTTTTTTCGTATAAATAAGCGTCGAGAGCGTTTGTTCCGCTCTTCCGTCGGTATGAATATTTTAAATTTGCTCCATTATCTTCAAACCGAGTTCGAACGCAAGAAACATTATTTTAGTTTTGTCGTCAAGCCGGTGATCGCCGCTCAGACTGCGCGGCTGCCACGACGAATGGTCGAGATTATCCCCGGCATAGAAAAACTGAAAGAATTCCGTACCCCTGAAATCACAGACCGCCTGCATCCCGGCGCATTCCATTTCAACGCAGACGGCGCCCTGCGCTTTTCTTTTCGCCGTTTTTTCTCTCGTTTCGCGGTAACACGCATCGGTCGTCCAGGTCTTGCCTTCGACATACGGATAACCGAATTCATCGAGGACCGCTTTGAATTCTTCGCGGTATTTTTTATTTACCTCTATCGTATCGGCGGGCGCCGCGTAGTGGTAGCTCGTCCCCTCGTCTCTTATAGCCTCTGTCGGGATTATTATCCCGCAGTCTTCTATGGATCTGTCGAGGACTCCGCAGTTTCCGAGAAGTATCAGCCGTCTGCTTCCCATCGCAGTAAGATCCTCGTAATCGGCGACGCAGAGCGGTTCTCCTACGCGCGACTGAAACAAAGCGAAACGCTTACCTCTGTAATTGACTTCATAAACCGGGCTCGGGCCGACTGCGGAACGCAGCTCTGCGATCTTTTTTGCGTCGAGCAAAGAGATGACGCTTGCAAACAACTGATGAGAGAAGCACGACACGGTCACCGTTGGGAAATCGTCGAGTTTATTCACGACCATATCCGGTTCTATTATCGCGCTGCGGTCGGTATCGAACTCTTCAAGCAGCATATTTTATCCTTTCAGCCGGTCCCTTTGATAGGGACCGCTCCTTTTATTCCGGCCGTGATCGTATCGCCGGTCGCGTTTATTATAACACATAAAACCGTAAATGTAAATATGTGATCGTCAATTTCAGATTTAAGGATTTATTTTGGCACTTATTTATTATGATTTTTGTGTCATTTTGGTTCTTTGTTCTTGACAAATCGGCGCCGTTACGGTGTTATGCTGCTTAGATGACGATACGCAAAAGATTTTTTCACCGGAAATAAAATGAAAAGCGCGGTCGGGTCCTCCCCACCTCCCGACCGCGGTGCTGCGCACATAAATCCCGGTGAAGAAAACCGATGCGTCCGAACATAAAAGATGAATATGATCGGGTTATGGCATAAGTTCCGATCTTATCTGTATTAAAAAAACTTTCTTATGAAAATAACAAAAGGCGAAGATCAACTCCTCGCCTTTTGTGCGTTTTATCCTTGATAAATAAGCGTCGAAAGCGATTTCTTCTGTTCTTCCGCCGGTATCTTCAGCTTGCCCTCATCGAGCAGGGCTTTGATGCAGTGGAGTATGAACCGGGCGTCGCTGTTGAATAAAAACTGCAGTTCGTATTCTCTTGCCTTTTTCATATGCGCCGGGACCGTATCGAGCGCCGCCTTGATATACGGGGCTTTGAGTTTTTCAAATTCCGTCTCGTGCTTTTCCCTTACCCTGTCACCCAGTTCGATGAGTTTATCCTTCACTTCTTGATTTCTGAGCTCCGTGACCATCCAGCACACTTTGAAATACTTATCGTAATCGCCCCACGCTTTGATAAATCCAAGCTCGGAAAGCCATGCGTATTCCGATTCACTCAGCATTCCTCCGGCATCAGACCAAAAATCAGCGTAATCGCCGATAACGCGCATCATCTGATCGTAATAAGCGCTGTCAACGCTTATTCTTTTGCCGGACCATTCCGTATCGACGCGCCACACGGTATATCCCTCGCGCGAAAACACCGCGGGACCGCACCAGTCTTTCATATGCAAATAACCGTCCGGCAGCTTCATTTCGCCGGTATCGACGTTAGCTTCGAAAATGTTGTGACCCCCGTCGGGGCGAAGAGTTGCAACCTCCTCGAATCTGATCCCTTTGTTATCCCTGTTGCCCGATGAAGCGGTAATGAACGGGATAAGCGACCACAAGCGGAAATTGATATCCGGAAGCGGATCTTCGCGCGTGGAACCGGGGAGCATTTGGTTGCAGACAATATTCTTATCGTCAAGAATACCGCAGCTCATAAGTTCGTCGTAAAGATCGGGAGCGAACAGCTTCGCCGCTTTTTTATACATCGCATCCTGAGCGATCAAAAACTCCGGCGTCTCTTCGATAAGAAGGAAGTTGACGATATATTTGCCGTTTTTCTCAGTCAAAAGTCCGAATTTGTACAGATTTTCAATCTCGCTTTCGATATATACAGGCGAAACGCCGAGATTGTCCGCTATTTCTTCGACGTTCTTCGCTTCGTTACGGACGTCGTAGCATATATTCTGTGCAAGAGACGAGCGGAGAAATTCACCGACAGATCTCACACCTGCGCTGCCGTTTATGGCTATACGGTCAAATTTTACGGGATTGAATTTAAGTTGACTTGATTCTCTCATTTTTTCCATACCTTTCTTCAGTTCTTTTTTCGCTTCAAACAAATGCCATTTGACTGTTCCGAGAGGGATGTCGAGCTCGTCTGCGATATCGTTCTGCTTCTTATTTTCATAGTAATAAGCTATAACAATACGCCTCTGCAGTTTCGACAGATACGCGATCTCGCTCTGAAGCCGCTTGAGCGCCCCGGCGTCGTCTTCATCAGAAAACAATTCGTCGGCGATCTCGCCTATCTCGTCAAGGGAAACGCCGTACGCGTTCTTAGCCGAATCGCGGTAATAGTTCGCGAGCGCGTTATGCGCGACCGCCCAGATGAATTTATTCACGTCTTCGATGTCGTCGCGCAGTATCAGCGCGCGGAAGGCTTTGAGCATTATCTCCTGCGAAAGGTCTTCCGCGTCGTGGATGCTTCTGCACCGCTTCAGCGCGAAGCCGAATATCGGTTTTACGTATTCGGTTATTATTCTCTCTGCGTCTTGTCTATACATTTGTTTTTACCTCTTTGAAAGCTTTCGTCTATACAGACACAAAAAACCGAAAAGGTTGGGGTTTTTTTAAATTTTTGACTGTTTTTTTTACGTTTAAATTTTCAATTCACCTTTGATCATAATTTATACACCGTGTTTTCCGTGAAATTTGCGTGATTTGGAAAATTAAATGAAATTTGATCGGTCTTACTTTTATAAACGTATTATATCACGTATTTTTATAAAAATCAATTATAATTCCGTTATTTAGATTCACACGTTTTGTACTTACGGAAAACCAACGCAGCTCCCCGTTACTCTGCGTTATTCATACACATAACCGCGTATAAATACGCCGCCGGTTTGTAAGTCGTAAAAGCCGTTCATATTTAAGTCGATAAAACGAAATAATTACATATTGTTTATGTACGGTATATGAATTTTATGTCGAATGATTTTTCAGATTTTTACTTTGGCTTATTGATATATGTAGAAAAACAATGTATAATATCGTCATAAAATCAATATGCGGGAGATAACATGATGAAAGAAAAAGAAAACGGTCAGGATAAGAAAAACGTTATAACGGTCCCGGCGAAAGTAAGCGGAGATATTACGGTCGTTTACCGGCTTTTGCACGGATATTCGCCGGAGTTTGACTGTTTTATATACAGTCTGCTTCTTTCGCTTTATGAAAACGGCGTTCTGCAGAGTGAAGAATATGCGTTCGATATAGCGCGCGACGGCTCCCGCGCCGCCGCAATCCTCGATCTTGCGGTCAGATTTGAGGTCTTACCGCCGTCATTCGGTGAAAGCTTCGAATACATACTCGACCTTTTGGGATAAACGTAAAGAATTTTAACCGGTCGGACGGTCATACAGTCCTTTGGCGGTAAGCCTGAATTTATAAGATCCGCCTTTTCTGTCTGTCTGCGAAATATAACCGTGAAAACACTTGACAACCGCTTGGAGATATATATAATATAATCAGATTCAATATGAATATCATTAATATTCACGGCACAAGTTATCATCGAAGAATTATGAAAAGGTGACGGTTATGGATTTCAGAGCATTTGCGTCCGGTATCGAGTCGTTCGACTTTCCGACTGTGATAACCTCAGAGGATATCACGGTCAGCTTTTTCAACGAGAAGTTCCGTTCTCTTGTTCCGAACGCTGAGTTGAGAGAGCCTCTCGGCAAATACATGAAAGTGAAAAACTTAAACGAGCTTGTAAAAGAAGCCGTTGCACCGTGCGTAGCAGAGCTGAACGGCAAAAGCTGTATGTGCGCGTATTGCCGCGTCGGGTCAGATTTTGAACCGAACTATTCGTTTTCGGTCTCGGTACCGGACGGACCTGACGGAAGCTCACTGAACTACCTGACGTCAAAACTCGCGGTACTTGCAAAATGTGAATCCAACGGACGCAGTCTGAGCAGAACGAGCTCATACCCGCCGGTCCTGTGCGACGGGCTGCATCACCGCGTGGAAGACTGCCTTGATATAGCGGATATCGCGTACAGAAGAAACGAGTACGGCGCCGTCGAGATAACGTCATATCTGAGCGACGTTTTCAACTATTATACAAAAATGCGTTACGGTGAATTCGCGTCGAACGTCCGTATAGACGCTCACACGGATTACGTGCCGATAAGCAATATTTTCTGTTTGGAACTGATATCGCTGTTTCATTTCGTATCAAAAGCTTCGCGGAACGGACGGATCTACGTTGACGTACGCGAGGAAGACAGAACGCTTCGAACGGTATTCACCTTCCGCACGCCGAAAAGATTTTCTTCCGCGATGTTTTCTTCCGACGGCGAAACGAACGAACAGCGCATCTGCTCCGCTCTCGGTTTTGAAGGCACGGATCTCGTATACGCGATAAGACTCGCCGCGGAATCAAACGGTCGGATCGATATAAAATTTGACGGCGAGACCGTTACGGCAAGTCTCGACTTTCCGATCATCACGTTCGGCAGACTCAGTTCGCCCGGCTTTGAACCTCCGTTCCAAAGAGTCTCGCTTATGCTCATCCGCATATTGCTCAGAAAAAACAGGGAATTCAAGATCTGGTCGTAATACGCTGTATAACAGCGTGTTTTTGCCGTATCGACCGGCAGACCGTTACGTAAAGTCTTTATACGTCAAAAACCGCCGACCTTACCGGATATCCGGCAAGGTCGGCAGTTTTTATATGGAGTACAATCAGATGCAGATCGGGATATTGTTTCAAACTATTCCGAAAGATGCAGGCCGTTCCAGAGGCGCGGGCGCTTCTCTTCTTCCTTTTCCTTCGGTTCGTCGGGAAAGATTTCCATTATATCCTCGGGTTTTGCGTTGACGACTTCACAAATGCGGTCGATGACGTACTGCGGCACCTCTTCGTTTCTCGTCATTCTGATAAGCGTTATCGGCGCAAGCCTGGCGTTTCGCCGCATTTCGATCTTACCCATCTTCAACTCGTCAAGCAGCTTCCACAGCTTATCATACGACACCGCCATTTTATTTACCTCTCCGATTTAACTGATTTCATCCCGAACCGGCGCTGAACCGATCCTTACTTTATGATATATTATATCACACGAATCATTGATTTGCAATACCATTTATAAATTTTTATAATCTTTGCTCGATGTAGAGTGATTTACAATAAAAACATCTCCCGGTTTATTGGCGTTCTGCCATAAAACCGGGAGATGTTCAACTAATTACGAACTATCCCTTAAGTATGAAATCAAATTACGGATTCCATGCAAAAGCCAAATACTTTGAGTTGCTGGATTCAAGCAGCGCTCTCTGCAATCTGGTGACGTCACGAACGTCGAATTTGCCATCCTCGTTTGTGTCTGCTATCATCCTGTCTATCTCATTATCAAATGCAAGATACTTGCTGTTGGAGGGTTCCAACAAGGCTCTTTGTGTTCTCGTCACGTCGCGAACATCAAGTTTGCCGTCTCCGTTCACATCACCCTTAATAGCTACGTAGACCTTCAAGCTGTAAGGCTCAGCGCAGTTAAGCTCCCTGATGTCGAAACTGTATGCACCGTCTTCTCCGGGCACTTCTCCGGCAGTCAGTCTCTGATACTTAAACTCTCCGTCTTGTGTTTCTTTATACATAGCTATGACAGTACATGCAAGATCGTACTTGACGGTAAATACTCCGTTTTCGCTGTCAACGATCGTTATGATCCGATTCTTGACAGGCTCGGTTCCGTTGAACGTTTCAGATGAACCGCGTATGATTATATCTCTCATAGCGATCGCACCCGTAAGCTGCGGGATCTCTTCTTCGTAATTATCCGTATAAGTCTCTCCGTTGAATGTAGCTGTTGCGACGCAGACTTTTCTGCCGGCATGGTCATGCGTAGCAGGCGTCGTAATGATCGACATTCCGGCATTGACTGAAGTCGTCTGACCGCATATGGTACATGTAAACACTGCCGATGCAGAATTGTGATCGTCGGACCACGTCCACACGGGCATGGTATTCCAGGTATGACCAAGCTCATCAATGTTTTCGACGTCTTTCGTCTGTACTGCAAACGCAGCGTTTTCGAACGTCGCCGTATACGTCGTAGTGCCCTTGGCTTCGCACGTAGCGGGGATCGTAACATTAGCGGTCGTGGCAACCGTCTCCGTTTCGATGTGATCTGCATCGTGTTTGCAGACTCTCGTTGCAGTTACCGTGCTGTTATCGTCAGACCATGTGTATACCGTATCGTTCCAGTCATGACCTGTCGACGGAACGGTCTTCGTATCGCTCCAAGTGAACGCTTCGTTTTCAAACGTCGCCGTCAGGCTGATGCTGCCGTCTTCCGTGCATGTCGCATCGGATATTACCGTGCTTACAACCGCTGCCGTTTCAGTCTCGGCTTCGCCGCAGATCGAACAAATGCGTATTGCGGTTACCGTCTGATCCTGTTCGTCGTAATCGTAAGCAGGAGCTCCCCAGTTATGACCTGTTGCCGAAATTATCCAACTGTCAACTTCTATTTCAGTCGTTCCTTCTGAATCGGAGAAGTACTTGCCGCACTCGGAACAGCTCCAGTACGCCGAATTGCCGTTCTCGGTGCAGGTCGAGTCGTTAGCGGCGTGCGCCGTTAAAGTATGACCCGTTGCCGGTACGACTTCCGTTCTCGAATCCGTTAATGCGGCGCCGTTATATTCCGCAGTCGCTACGTACGTACGTACGCCGTTTTCGGTGCACGTCGGATCGGTCGTTACACTGTTCGTAACAGTGGCTGCGACATTATCCAGCAGTTTTCCGCAGATAGAGCATCTCACTTCGACAAACACAGTCTCGTTATCGAGCCATACCCACACCGGTTCATAGTTGTGGACCGTAGGCGTTGCAACTTTCTTCGTCTGAGTTTCGAAGAAGTCGTTTTCGAAAACTGCCGTGTAAGTGATCTCGCCTTCTTCTGTGCAGTTGCCTTCTTTCGTAACTTCGTTCGTTGTCGAAACGCGTTCGAAATCGGTGTGACTGTTGTCATGCTGGCATACGCGGCGTGCGATCACCGAACTGTTATCGCTGTTCCAGATATATGTATATACATAATCGTGGCCGAGCGCCGGGCGAACGACTTCCTTGACGTTATCATATGTTTCGCCGCGGAACGTTACCGTCGCGGTATACGTGTCAAGTCCGTCTTCTTCGCAGGTCTCATCGTCTCTTACAAGAGCAATATCGGAACCTGTTGCGGTCACGGTCAGCGTGAATTCCGCATAACCGTCGTTTGTCGTAAACGCCGCTGTTGCTGATTCAACACCGTCCCACGTCCAGACGGGAGCACCGTACGTACGATCTGTTGTCGTGTAGGTTGCGGTATATTCCGCATCACCCGTTACGATCAAGATCTCCGGAGTCCAGCCTGCGAACGTGTAGTGATAATCCGCATCGTCTGCTCTTGTTGCGTCTTCATGTGTCGGCATCGCGTCATAATCTACCGTTGTGGTATCTATCACGCTGCCGTCGTAATTCTTCCATGTGATGGTATACGGTATCGGAGTCCATTTTGCCGTAAGCTCGATATCTTCCGTAACCGGTGTATTGAAATCATAAGTTGATCCGTCGAGGGTCCATTCGTCGAACTTATATCCGGTGCGCGTCGTTTCAGGCTCTTCGACTTTTTCGCCCTTAGGAAGTTTGATTTCTTCAACTTCACTGCCGCCGTTCGGATCGAACGTTACCGTTACCTCGTCAACTATGTAGTAGTAACCGTTTTCGTTCGTCAGAGTCGTCGTGCACTGTTTGCCTTCAACTACGATGCTCAGATCGAGTACCGAGCTGAATTCGCCGTCTTCGACGAAGTGCTCTGCCGCGGTGTTGCCCTCGTTCGCATAACTTGCTATCGCCTTTGCGTTCGCGCTTACGAACGTGCCGCCCGTGACGCTTACTTCAGGCGCTCCGTTCGGGTATCCGCAGCTGTCTATCACAAGTGCGTCGCCCGTTGCGTTTGCTCCGTCGCCGTTGAAGTTGTATTCCGCAGCCGCACCGGTCGCCGTAAGCGTACCGCCGTTGATCGTCACGCTGCCGGACTTGGCGTATACCGCCGTCTTACCGGTGATCTCGCCGCCCGTTACCGTAAGGTTGCCCGAAGGCAGGTAGATCGCTATGTCGTCGGTGCTTGTTATCGCCGCGCCTTCATAGACGTTTATGATTGCGCCGGACATATCCGTTCCGTTCGTGCTGATCGCCGAGTCGCCTGTATTCGTGATCGTGCCGTATACGTTGAACGTCGGGGTCTTGCATCCGGCTTCGCCGTACGTGCCGTCGCCCCAGACTACTGCCTGGCCGTTGACCGTCGCGGTCGCCGCAAGCGTTACCGTTGCGTTATCGTATACGTCGAATCTGCCGGATACCGTACCGTTTTCTACGGTCACCGCGCCGTTATCTATCGTCATGCGTCCGTTGAACGTATTGCCGCCCAGATCAAGAGTCAGGCTCTTGCTGATCGTTACGCGCGCTTCCGCCGCATCGTCTATCAGCGTGACCGTATCGCCCGCCTGCGCAGCTTCTATAGCCGCCGAGAGCGTTTCATAACCAGTCGTTACGCCGTCATGCGTTACAGTCGCCACAGCGTCTACAAGAACGTACCAGCCGTCTCTGAATACCAGAGCCAGATCTGACGGTATTCCGTCTACCGTGTTGTCTGAGAAGTGACCGCCGACGACAAAGTCTGTCGTGCGCGTTTCGCTCTCGTCTACGTTTACAGTCGGATTACCGGTGAAATAACCGCCGCTTACGCTTATGTTGATCTCACCGTCGGTATTGCCTTCGGGGTTCGCTATATTCAGCGCTACGGGGCCTTCGATATTACCGCCGGTGATGTTCACCGCGATATCGAGCGCCGTGGTATGCTGAGCTATCGCGATACCTGC
>JAEEGL014733550.1_pt1 | contig 23453 bp, 22 predicted proteins | sample 9134231 | NCBI WGS metagenome assembly JAEEGL01 (sample SAMN16246548, study PRJNA631951) | gut metagenome | biome: gut microbiome; feature: rumen; material: fiber-attached | host: Bos | place: Iran: Karaj | collected 2018-10
ATCAATTCAAGAAAAACGGGGGTTATTTCTTAGAATTGAGGGGGTTTTAAAATGAAAAAAGGGTTATTATTAACTTTAGCATCTGCTGCTTTACTTGCACCAACTAGTGTTTTCGCAAATGGTATGGCTACTGTTAAGGTAGCTGGTAATACTACTACTAATGTAGATAATATTATTGAAGTTAACGTTAAATTAACTGATATTGTAGATACATTAGATGGTGTAGTAGCTTTTGGTGGAGATCTTAAATATGATAAAGAATATTTAGAATATGTAGGTTCATCAAAATCAGAAGATACTTATGAATTTTTAATCAACGAAGATATTTTAAGAATTGCCGGTGTAGATTATACACTAGAAAATGGTATTAAAGATGATACTACTGTATATACATTTAGATTTAAAGCATTAAAAGAAGGTAATACTACAGTAACTTTCACTGATCCAGAAGTAGTTGATACTGATGCTTCAGAAATTGAGTCAACAGTTAAACCATTAAATATTACTATTAATAGTAAAAAAGAAACTGTTAAACCGGTAGAAACTAAAAAGTTAGTTAAAGAAGTTAAACCAGTAGAAGAAGTTAAAACAGAATTAATTGAAGAAAAGAAAGAAGAAAAAGTTGAAGCAAAAGAAGAAACTGGTATTATTAATACTATTACAAGAGTATTCAAAAGTATCTTTAAATTATTTAAAAATATCAAATTAAAATAAACTATCGAAAGATAGTTTTTTTGTGTTATAATTGGATTGGTGATTTTGCTTGGCTGATTATATAAATGAAATAACTATATTAGTTGTTGGTTGTGGTAGAGAATCCATTAACAAAATAATAGAACAAAATGAAGAAGTTAAAGTTATAGATAATCTTGAATTATTTAGGCGAATTTATAATCCAAGTGATTATATTTTACAATGCCCTAAAGAATTTATTAAAACAGATGTTGATTATGATACTACTGATCATTTGCGTAATAAAAATATAAATTATGGTAAAACATTAGTAAGAAAACCTTATAAAAACTATAGAAGAAAAAACTAAGTAAAACTTAGCTTTTTTTGTGTTATAATTAATAATAGGAGTGATTATATGATACTTGAAATAAAACATTTAAAAAAATATTATGGTAAAATAAGAGGATGTGAAAATGTAAATATCAAATTAGAAAAAGGCGATATTTATGGCTTTATTGGTCCAAATGGAGCTGGTAAATCAACTACTATAAGGACTATTATGGGATTAATTAATAAAACTAAAGGTGACATATATTTTGAAGGAAATATTTTAGATAGTGATGATCCTTCAACTATAGAAAAGATAGGATATTTACCGAGTGAAATAAATTTATATGATGATATGACTATTAAAGAGATATTTGATTATCACGCTAAATTCTATAAAAAAGATTTAACTAAAAGAAGAAAAGAATTAGTAAAATTACTTAAAATAGATGAAAAGAAAAAGATAGAAGATTTATCTTTAGGTAATTTAAAGAAAGTTGGTATAGTACTTTCTTTAATGCATGAACCAGAACTATTAATATTAGATGAACCAACTAGTGGTTTAGATCCTTTAATGCAAAGTATATTTCATGCTATTTTATTAAAAGAAAAAGAAAAGGGTACGACAATACTATATTCATCACATGTATTAAGTGAAGTATCAAATTTATGCGATAAAATTGGTTTTATTAAAGATGGTGTCATTATCAAAGAAGGTACCATCGAAAATATTATGAAAGATAATTATACATATTTAACTATTACATCTAAAGATATAAATAAAATTAAAAAGGATTTAAAATTAGAAATAAAAGAAGAAAATGGTAATACTATTAAATTTATAAATAATATGGATAGTAATGAATTAATAAATAAATTATCAAAATATAGTATAGATAAATTATTAATAGAAAATATATCATTAGAAGATTTATTTTCTAGATATTATAAGTAGGTGATAATATGATTAAAAGAGAATTAAAGAGTAATTTAAAAGGTTTTATTATATGGACATCAGTATTAATAGTAATATTCTTATTGGTATTCGCGATATATCCATATATCGTAACTGATGATACAATGCAAAGTTTAGATGAAATGATGAAAGTATTTCCACCTGAACTATTGAAAGCTTTTAATATGGATTTATCATCAATTAATACAGCTTATGGTTGGTTAAAAAGTGAAGGATTTATGTTTATCTTATTAATTACAGGATTTTATGCATCATATATAGGATCTAACATTGTATTAAAAGAAGAAAATGATAAGACAATTGAATATTTAGAAAGTTTACCAATTAAAAGAACTAAAATCGTAACTAATAAAATTATAGTAGCTATTACATATATAATTTCCATGGTATTATTATTAGGAATATTTAATTATATAGCTTTATTAATAAGTGGTGATTTTAACCAAAAAGAATTTATCTTATTAAGTATTACACCAATATTTGTTGCTTTACCATTATTTGGTATTAACTTATTTATATCTACATTTATGCATAAGACTAAAAAGACTATTGGCATAAGTTTAGGTATGGTATTTATATTCTATCTATTAAGTGTATTATCCGAATTATCAGATAAAGTGGAAATAATTAAATACTTTAGTGTTTATACTCTAGCTGATATAAGAAATGTCATGGCTAATATAGCTATTAATCCTATAAATATAATTATAAGTATAGCAATAACGGTTATATTTATAGGATTATCATATATTAGATATGATAAAAAAGAATTAATATAAAAAAGCAAATTTGCTTTTTTTATTTTTTTATTATAAAATATGTTTCGTTGTCTAAAAAGAGGGGGATAATATGGTTAATTTAATATTAGATTTTATTTTGCCAGCTAATAAGAGTAAATACGCTACATTTGAAGATTATGTTAAAGAAGTTAAATATAGAATGAAAACAACAGCTGCTAAAGAAATGGATGTGGATTTTAAAGAAACTCTTCAACTATTATATGGTTTAGATGATGAAACATATAAATCTATTAGAAAAACAAGAATGGAATACAATTTCTTTAAAAAAATAATTCCATATGTAAATAGGGGATTAAGAACTGATTTACCAGCTAAAAACGCTATCGCGTTAATGAATATAAGTAATATATTTAATGGAACTATAAGTAGATTTGTAACAGAAGTTATAGTTAGACTTCCTGGTAATAATATACTTGATGTAGCTGATCATATAAAGAAATGTGATGGTGCAGTATTATATTGTCAACAATATTTTCTTAATGAGGTAGGTAAATTTAATGTTTCTGACATAACAAAAGAATATATAAATACTATCTCTACATATGAAAATGTCAAAAAATGCCTTGATAAATTTGTTGATAAAAAAGCAAAATTAAAATCATATGCAGAAGCAAAATATCAAGAAAGTTTACGTGTTAAAGATTTTATTGATAGAGATGTAGCTGAGTGGAAAAAAACTCGTGGTAATCCGCTAAAACGTCATTAATAAATATATTGTTAAGAAAGGAAAATGTTTATGGGAAATTATAATCAATTTAAGTTAGAGGCAGTTTTTCCTAATGATAGATCAAATTATGATACTTTAGAAAAATTTTATAAAAAAGTAATGTTTAATATAAACTCTATCGGTTATAGAGCACCAGATGCTGATTTTAATGAAACTATTGAATTATTATATAATATAAGTGATGAAGAATATCATTTAATTAGAGCGTTAAAAATTGAATATAGAATATTTAGAAAAGCAATTCCTTATTTCAATAAGGCATTAACTACATCTACACCAGTTGAAAACGTTAATTGCATTATGGGTGCATATAAAGAATTTAATTCTATTATAAGCAACTTCATTTCTGATGTATTTAGAAGATATAAAAAATACGAAATGAGAGAAGTTGGAGATCAAATAAAAGGTAATGTTAAAGCAGCTGTAATTTGTAGAAGTAAAGTTTACAATGCTACAAATCCATATCGTGTAAATGAATTAACTGAAGAATATATTGATGAATTAATTTCATATAAAAATGTTAAATACGAAATAAGTCGCGCTATTGATAAAAGATTAAATGAAAAAGTAAGACTATATGAGGAAGGCATTTATCAAAATAATATGGAAAGAATAGTAGATCAACAAGAAAAATATAGAAAAGCACATCGTGGTCATAGAAGTTAAAATATATGTATAATCATATATTTTTTCTTTGTAATAAATGATATAATATATATAGGTGATATTATGAATATTGATAATTATTTGCTTTATGATACATTGCCTAAAATAGATTTACATGGTTATGATAGAGAATCAGCTAGGGTAGCTATAGAAGATTTTATAAGAGATTCTATCGTAATGAAGGATGAATATATTGTCATTGTTCATGGTATTGGTGGTGGAATTATCAAAAAAACTACCGAAGAAGTGTTAAAAAAACATAAAAAAGTGAAAAATTTTAAGTCTAGCTATTTTAATCCTGGCATGACTGTGGTACAATTAATTATAGAGTAGTATAATTGATTGATTAAAAATTAGATTTATGCTATAATTTTAATGATGAAAGGTTTATTTGTAATTTGACAAATAAAGAAAAGGTGTTATAATATGTCACATAACTTTATGAAGGGGGAAAATTAATATGTACGAAGACAGAAGAGAAACATTTTCTATAAAGGACATAGTCTTACAATTATTATTCATTGTATTATTAGTATTTATCCTTATTTGGTTATTCCCAACTAAAGGATATCTAGAAAAGAAATTAGATGGTATTGAAGCTGGTATAGATGAAAAATTAAAACCATTATATACAAGATTATTTACTGATAATATTCTTACAATGAAAGACGCTGCTAAGAGTTATTATACAACTCCAAGATTACCACAAGAAGTTGGTGATAAGGTAACTATGACTCTTGGTGAAATGTATGAAAAAGGTTTATTACTTGAATTAGTTGATAGTAATAATAATTCATGTGATGCTACTAAATCATATATTGAATTAACTAAGACTGAAGAAGAATATGAATTAAAAGTAACTTTAAGTTGTTCTGATAAAGAAGCTTATATTATTGAACATTTAGGATGCTACGATTATTGTAATGGTAGATTATGTACAAAAGAAGAAGCAAAAGCAGAAGAAACAAAAGTTAATACAGTAACTAAGAAATACAGATATCAATATGTATTATATACTGGTGAAAAATGTAGTAACTATGGTGATTGGGGAGAATGGACTGCTAATAAAATAGATGAAAACAAATATACTAAAGTCCAAACTAAGACTGAAAAAGTTCTAGATCATTATAAACAAGAATACAAAGTAATTGATACTAAGTATAAAGATGTTGAATACTATGATGATGTATATTATGGATATTCAACTAAGACAGTTAAGAAAGCTGTAAATTATAATTATACAACTAAAACAACTACTACAGTATTAAGTTTTGATTATAAAACATTTGATACAACAACATATTATGATTATATATATGAAACAAATACAACTGGTACAGTTAGTACTGGTTCTGGTACATGGGTAGCTGCTGGTACAACTACATCAACACATCCATTAGCAAAAACTAGTGATGGATATAGATATACTGAAACAGGTAGAGAAACAAGTTTAGATTGTTCTAAAAATCCATGTGAAACAGTTACAACATACAAATATAATGTAGAAAAATTTGTTCCAGATGGTGGAGGAACTCCTGTAACTACTACAACTAAACATTGTCCAGAAGGTACACATGAAAATGCAGCTAAGACAGGTTGTGAAGCTACAACTACTAGAAATGAAAAATATTGTCCAGTAGGAACTCCTAGTGATGCTGGATGTGTAGTTACTAATACTGAAAAATATTGTGCAACTGGTGATGAAAATGCAGCTAAGACAGGTTGTGAAATAGTAACATATGAAAAACAAAATTACTGTGCATTAAAAGGTAACGATACAGGTTCAGGATGTGTTCTAAAAGTTAAGAAAACTAAGAAAGTTGCTGAATTAGTATATGGTTATGTTGATGGTGAAGCAGTATATAAAAATGTTACATATTATCGTTCATCAACTAGAACATGTTCAAGTGTTACAACTGATTATAAATGGAGTGAATCTTCAAATGATACTTCATTAAAATCACAAGGTTATACATTAACTGGCGTAACAGAAGAAATTTAAAAATAAAGAAAAAGTTTTGTATTAAAGTACAAAACTTTTTTATTCTTTATTGACTTGAAATTACATTGAGAGTATAATTATTATTAGAATAGGAGAGAGCCTGAAGGAGGATAACATGAAAGATACTTACATATTTGAATACACAAATGAAAATGAATTTAAAAAGTTAGAACGTTCAATTAAAAAGTATAATATGCTTGCATATAAAAAACTATATTTTGATTATTATCCTGCTTTAAAAGAGGGTAATTTCTTAGGAAAAGTTGTTAGTACTGATAGTACTAATGGCACAACTACATACGAATTAACGTTACCTACAGATAACTTATTCGCTAAAGTACATGGTGTTATTAAATTATACTATATTGTATACGCTAATAATAAAATAGTTATGTTAGATAAATTTGAACCATTAGATATATTAAGTGAAGGTCATCAATCTGAACTTTCTACATATAAAGGTGTTATGTTATCTAAAGAAAATCCTGAAAAGGATATGTTTAAGATTAATTTATTAAATATGATAAACAAATAAAAACAGTAATTAAATTACTGTTTTTTTAATGATCCTAGAGTTTTAACTTTCAATTTTTCTTCTTTACCAAAATATTGAAATAATTTTTTTAATTCATCGTAATCATATTTAGCTTCAATTTCTTCGTAATCTGTTAGATTTTCATCTACTGTATTATTTGTTTCACAATAGATATTGAATCTAATTTCTTTGAAGAATTTGGAACCATATAGTTTTATTTTAGACTTAAATAATTTATCCCATGCTTCATCGATACGGTTTTCTAACTCTTTTTGAGTTAAATTTAACTCATTTAATGGACCTTCAACTTTTACGATTACTAATTTATTATTTTCCATACGGTAATAGATTTCGTTTTCCTCACCATTAATAACCATATATAATCTTTGGATACTATCTTCTTTAGCTTGTATTTTTTTGAATAATTTATAAGCTCCTATACCAGTTTTTCTCTTTTCATATTCTTTTAATTCTTCAGTAGTCATTTCTATGATAATTTCATGTTCTCTTAGAAAATCAAAAGCACCATTTAGTGAATTATCTAATACTTTATAAAAATATATTCTGCTTAAGATGTTAAGTATAGGTATCATAGTAAATATTGCGGAAGGACTGTAAATTTGCCCTGGTAAATCTTTAATTTCATCTGGCGCAGGTTTATAACCTAAATCAGCGATGGTTTTATATATTTGAAATACAAAATAATCATCAATGGCTAATGAAATCCCTAATGATACTGCAGTTACAAATAGTAAACTCATATAATCACCCCTTAATTGCTATTTATTATATATATTTATGGCATATAAGTCAAATTAAAAACTTAGGTTACCCTAAGCTTTATTTGTTTATTGGTGCGAGTGAAGGGACTTGAACCCCCATGGATTGCTCCGTTAGATCCTAAGTCTAATGCGTCTGCCAATTTCGCCACACTCGCAACATAGTGGTGGACCCTGGAGGACTCGAACCTTCGACCACCCGGTTATGAGCCGGAAGCTCTAACCAACTGAGCTAAGGGTCCATGTATCACTACGACTTCTTTAATATATCATATCTAAAAAAAATATGCAATATATTTGTTAAAATTATATGTATTTTTTTATAAATATATGTTATAATTAATGTGTAATAATGTAATAGTCAATTTGACAAAGGAGATGTGTTATGGTATTATACAATGGAAATTCAAACGAAGGGGGAATTTTATAATGAAAACATTTGCAGATATATTTAAGAAATTAGATCAAATTAGATTTCCTGAAGCAATTACTAATGATGATGGTATAAAAGTTATTAGAGTTACATATTTTAATAACGAGTTTGATGATATTCCTTATAATGAGGAGCAACTTCAATTCTTAAATCAAATTAAAGATAGTAATAGAACAAGAAGAAATCTTATGAATAAGGCAACTCAACTTAATGTTGAGGCAATGATTGACGAGGAAGCTGCTAAAACTAAAGCTGCAATTGATGCTGCTGTAGAAAAAGAACCAAGTTTAAAGGATGAAGGCGAAAAAGTTAAAGCTGAAATTGATGCTCACGCTGAAAAAATGAAAAACGGCGAGGAAATAGATGCTGACGAACCAACTTTTAAAGAAAAAGCACTTAGTACCTTAGTAAAAGTTGGAGCAGGTGTTGCTGTTGGTGTTGGTGCATTAGCGCTTGTTACTGCACTTAAAGGATGCTCAACTGACGATAAAGAACCAGTTGTTGAAGAACCAGCAATTGAAACTGAAGTAGAAGCTCCATCTGAAGAACCAACTGAAGATATGACTGATGTAGTAGTTGATTATGATAGAGCTGTTAAAGATATTAAGGCAATGACTAATGATATTAATACCACATTAGTCGCTAATGGACAAGAATCAGTTGATGCAGAATCATATGCTGCATTCTATAACTGGTCAAATATTGAAAACATTGATCCAATGGCATTCTTAAAAGAGCAACAAACAAATATCGTTCCAGTAGGAGCTACAGAAGGTGCTACTACAAGTTTCATGGCAATTGATGGAATTGGCCATAATAATACATTATTTATGTATGGTGAAGATGTTAAGATGATATCTATACTTCCATATGTAGTAGATCCTGACAATAAAGAATTTGTTAGAATTGTTGAAGATACAGAAAAAGAAATTAGAGAATTATCTATTAAAGAAGCTAATGGTACTTTAACTGATGAAGATAAAGAAAGAGCTACAGAAATCTATAATGATATCTATAACTACTTAAGAAGCCAAGGTGGAAGTGCATTTGGTAACCATAACAATCATAATGAAGGTATAACTAAGATGGTTGATATGACTATCATGAACTCTATGTTACAAGCATTAGGTAGAGCAGGATTTATAAGCCAAGAACAAATCAATGCGATTATTGGTAAAGATATAGATCCAGCTACTGGTGAAGAAATATTAAGAACACCATTAAACGATTGGGCTAACGCTATGGGTGAATGGAATAAATTATGTGATGCTGCAAACTCATATGTATATGCAGTACCTGAAGAAGAAGCTCAAGGATTTACATATGGCATATAAGATTAGTGAAAACTAATCTTTTTTTATAATAAAATATAACAATTTATGGTATAATTTAATAAGGAAGTGATACTATGAAATTAAATAACACACTAGGACACAGTGTACAAGAATTTATACCAAATACACCTGGAGTTGTAAAAATGTATACTTGTGGTCCTACAGTATATCATTATGCTCATATAGGTAATTTAAGAACTTATATATCTGAAGATGTATTAGAAAAAGGTTTAAAATTTTTAGGATATAAGGTAGAAAGAGTTATGAATATTACTGATGTTGGACATTTAGTTGGTGATGGTGATTCTGGTGAAGATAAAATGGCCGTTGCGTCAGCTAGAGAACATAAATCAGCTTATGAGATAGCTAAATTCTATACTGATGCATTTAAATCTGACTGTGATAAATTAAACATTAGATGGCCAGACACTGTATCTCCGGCTACTTCTAATATAGATATGTATATTAAAATGATTACTAAGTTATTAGAAGAAGGTTATGCATATATATCAGAAGGCAATGTATATTATGATACAACTAAATATGATAAATATTACGAATTATCTGGAAGAAATACTGAAGATTTAATGACTGCTGTAAGAGAAGATATCAAGGAAGATACAGCTAAAAGAAATCCATTTGATTTTGGTTTATGGTTTACTAATTCTAAATTTAATAATCAAGAAATGCAATGGGATAGTCCATGGGGTAGAGGATACCCTGGATGGCATATTGAATGTTCTGGTATTAGTATTAAATATCTAGGAGAAAAGCTTGATATTCACTGTGGAGCTGAAGATGCTATATTTCCTCACCACACTAATGAAATAGCTCAATCTGAGGCTTATTTAGGCCATAAATGGTGTAATTATTGGATACATATGGGATTTTTAAATGACAGTGAAGGTAAGATGAGTAAAAGTAAGGGTGAATTCTTAACTGTTTCATTATTAGAAGAAAAAGGATATAATCCTTTAGCCTATAGATATTTATGTTTAAATTCATATTATCATAATACTTTAACATTTTCTTATGATATCTTAGATGGTGCGGCTAATGCATATAATAAATTATTATCTAAGATTAAGACACTTAAAAATGATGGAGAAGTATCTGGTACTGAAGAATACATTAATAAATTTAAAGAAGCTATTTCTAATGATTTAAATACATCTTCTATGATTACTATTTTATACGATGTATTAAAGTCTGATTTAAATGATGCATCTAAATTATATTTAGTTAATGAATTTGATAAAGTATTATCATTAGATTTAACTAAAGAAGATGAAAAAGTTATAGATTCTGAATTAGAAAGTTATATTTTAGCTAAGATAGAAGAAAGAAAAGCTGCTAAAGCTAATAAAGACTTTGCTTTAGCTGATTCTATCAGAGATGAATTATTATCTAAAGGTATTGAACTTAAAGATACTAGAGAAGGTACAATATACAATATATTATGAGTGGAATAATTGTTATTAATAAACCTAGTAATTATACTAGTAGGGATATAGTAAATATTGTATCTAAGGAATTACATACTAAAAAAGTAGGGCATACAGGTACATTAGACCCTATGGCTACTGGAGTACTAGTAGTATGTGTAGATGAAGCTACTAAATTAGTTGAATTAATAACTGATACATATAAAGAATATGAAGCAGAGATTACCTTAGGTATACTTACTGATACATTAGATAGTGAAGGTAATATCTTAAAAGAAGAAGATGTATCATTTACTAAAGAAGAAATTATTAAAGCTATTAATAGTATGAAAGGTAAGTATATTCAAGAAGTACCTATATATTCAGCTATAAAAGTAAATGGTAAAAAATTATATGAATACGCAAGAGAAGGTATAGAAGTTACATTACCTAAAAGAGAAGTTGATATTAAAGAAATCGAATTAATATCTGATATAGAATATGGTAAAAATATTAAATTTAAAATAAGAACTACTGTATCTAAAGGTACTTATATAAGAAGTTTAGTTAAAGATATAGCAGATAAATTAAATACAATAGGTATTATGTCTAGTTTAAATAGAACTAAACAAGGTAGATTTGATATTAATGATAGTAATACTTTAGATGATATTAAAAATGGTAATTATAATATTATAAGTATAGAAGATGCTTTATCTGATATATATAGTGTAGATATGGATGAATTATTATATAAAAAAGTATCTAACGGTGTTAAATTGGAAAACACTTATGATAAAGATATGATTATATTTAAATACAATAATAAGGTAAAAGCTATATATAAAAATGATGATGGAATGCTTAGAGTATATAAAATGTTTAAAGATTAAAAAAGTATTGTATTTTATATATTTTGTGTTATAATTAATATGTACTTATTACTTGGATTTGAATTTCTCCAATTTATATCTAGGTTATAAGCAAATAATGAATGAAAGGAGAATAATTATGGCATTAACAAAAGAAGTTAAAGCTGAATTAGTTAAGAAGTATGGTAAATCAGCTAATGATACAGGTTCTGCTGAAGTACAAATCGCTATTTTAACAGAAGAAATTAAAGAATTAACTGATCACTTAAAAACTCATACTCACGATTTCCATTCTAGAAGAGGTTTACTTAGAAAAGTAGGACAAAGAAGAAGTTTATTAAACTACTTAGTAAAAGAAGATGTTACTCGTTATAGAAAAATCGTTAAAGATTTAGGTTTAAGAAAATAATAATAAAATAGTAGGCACTCTTTTTGAGTGTCTTTATTTTTCAAATAAGGAGGTAAGTATGAAGAAAATATTTGAAAAAGAATTTAGAGGAAGAAAGATAATAGTAGAACAAGGAGAATACGCTAAACAAGCTGATGGTGCTGTATTAGTAAGATATGGTGATACTGTTGTATTATCAACTGTAGTAGTATCTGATAATGCTAATATCTTATCTGATTTCTTCCCATTAATGGTTTTATACCAAGAAAAATTATATTCAGTAGGTAAAATCCCTGGAGGTTTCATTAAAAGAGAATCAAGACCTACAGATGCTGCTACTTTAGCTGCTCGTATGATCGATAGACCTATGAGACCAATGTTCCCTGAAGATTTCAGAAATGAAGTACAAGTTGTTAATACAATATTATCAGTTGATCCTGATTATTCACCAGAATTAACTGCTATGTTTGGTTCAAGTTTATGTACATGTATTTCACAAATTCCATTTGATGGTCCAATTGCAGGTGTTAAAGTAGGACGTGTTAATGGTGAATTTATTATTAACCCTACACCAGATGAATTAGAAGAATCTGATATAGATTTAACTGTAGCTGGTACTAAACAAGCTATTAATATGGTTGAAGCTGGAAGTAAAGAAGTATCTGAAGAAGATATGTTAGAAGCTTTAATGTTTGGTCACGAAGCAGTTAAAGAATTATGTGCATTCCAAGAAGAAATCATTAAAGAAGTTGGACTAGCTAAGATGGAATATGAACACTTAGATATCGAAGATAGTTTAAGAAATGATATCTATGCTTTAGCACATGATAAGATGGATAAAGCATTACGTATCAAAGATAAATTAGAAAAATACGCTGCTATTGATGCAGTTAAAGATGAAGTAGTAACTAAGTATGAAGAAGAAAATAAAGGTCTAGAAAAAGAAGAATTAGAAGTATTATTAACTAAAGTTAAATTAGTTTTAGAATCAATTGAATATGATATCTTTAGATCTATTACAGTTAATGAAAAAACAAGAGCTGACGGACGTAAAATGAATGAAATAAGACCATTATCAGCTGAAATTGATATTTTACCTAGAACACATGGTTCAGCAGTATTTACAAGAGGTGAAACTCAAGCCTTAGCGACTGTTACATTAGGTGCATTAAACGAATATCAAGTATTAGACGGTTTATCATTAGAAGCTGAAAAACACTTTATGTTACATTATAACTTCCCTCAATTTTCTGTAGGTGAAACAGGTAGATATGGAGCTCCAGGTAGAAGAGAAATCGGTCATGGTGCGTTAGGTGAAAGATGTTTAAAACAAGTAATGCCATCTGAAGATGAATTCCCTTATACTGTAAGAGTTGTTTCTGAAATCTTAGAATCTAATGGTTCTTCATCACAAGCTACAATATGTGCTGGTTGTATGGCATTAATGACAGCTGGTGTACCTATTAAAAAACCAGTAGCTGGTATTGCAATGGGATTAATTACATCAAAAGATGAAAAAGATTATACAATTTTAACTGATATTCAAGGTATGGAAGATCACTTAGGAGATATGGACTTCAAAGTAGGTGGTACTAGAGATGGTATTTGTTCATTACAAATGGATATCAAAATTAAAGGTATAACTAAAGAAATCTTAAAAGAGGCTTTAGCTAGTGCTCATGAAGCAAGAATGAAAATCTTAGATGTTATGGAATCAGTTATTCCAGAACCTAGAAAAGAAGTTTCTAAATACGCTCCTAAGACTGTAACATTCATGATTAATCCAGATAAGATTAAAGATGTTATTGGTCGTGGTGGTGATATGATTACTAAGATTATCTTAGAATCATCTAATGTTACTACAGTAAACGATCCAAAAGCTGTTAAAGTTGATATTGAAGACGATGGTAAAGTAATTATTTATCATAGTGATAAGGATGTTATTGAAAAAACAGCTAACTGGATTAAAGATATCGCAAGAGAAGTAGAAGAAGGTAAAGTTTATACTGGTACAGTAGTTAAAGTAGAAGACTTTGGATGCTTTGTAGAATTATGGCCAGGATGTGAAGGAATGGTACATGTATCTCAATTAGATGAAAAACGTGTAGAAAAACCTTCAGATATGGTTAAAGTAGGCGATGAAATCGTAGTTAAAGCTTTAGGATATGATAAGAAAGGTAGATTAAATCTTTCTAGAAAAGAAGCTTTAAAGTAATATTATAATATCAATAGAATATAATATACTGTATTAGAAATAATACATTAGGAATCATAGGATTATGGTTCCTTTTTCTTTACACTATATACTTATACTTTATATACAAAAGACTTATTTTTTGATATAATAATATTATTAAGGTAGGTGGTATAAATGAAGAAATATTTTGCATTAATAATTCTTTTATTTGTGCCATTTTTAGTTTCTGCTGATGAACCTTTAATCGGTATAGCAGATAACTTAAATATGAGAACTGAACCTACTACTGAATCTGTTAGAGTAGCTACATCAACTGGATCAACTGTATTAGTGAATGGTGAAATAACTATTTTAGGCGAATTTGATTCTACGACGGAAGGTGATGCATGTCCTTCTAAAAAATGGTATAAAATTAAAGGTAAAGACGTGGATGATCATATTGAATACGAAGGATATGGTTGTACATCATTTATAACTATAAAAAAAGAAGAACAAGTAACTCCAAATCCTAACGAAAATAAAGTTATAGATACTCCTGTAGTTGCTTATGGTACTATCAAAAATGGATATGTTTATACAGAGGCTAATACAACATCTGCTTTAAGAAGTAATAAAACAACTGAAAAAATAGCGATTTTGGGTGACGCGACTAATAGTAATTCTACAGGTTGCAAAGATATGTATAAAATTTTATATAATAACTTAATATCATATGCTTGTAAGAGTAATTTTAATAATGTAGTATCAGTATCTGTTTTAAATACTGCTGATATATCATATAACTATAATACAGAATTAGCTAAATTCCCTGAAAGTTATAGGGCATATTTAAATGAATTACATAGATTACATCCTAATTGGAGATTTTATGCTATTGAAACTAATTTGAACTTTGATGATGTTGTCGCTAATGAACAAAAACAAAGTTATTTAGATGGAACAAATGATTCTGGTAATTTTATAACTTTAGAACCTAACTATTACAATTGGAGAAATAATACATGGACAAGTCAAGATTCAGGTTCATGGTATGTTGCTTCTAAGGAAGCTATAGAATACTATATTGATCCTAGAAAATATTTAAATGAAAAAGAAATATTTGTCTTTGAAGATTCTAGGGCATATACATATCAAACTAATGATGCTTTAAGTCAAATGGTTTTTTACGCTGGTGCTTCAGATAAAAATATGCAATATGATGGGGTAAATAAATCATATTATGATGCATTTAAAGAAGCTGCTAGTTTCTCTAAAGTAAGTGCGATGACTACTCTTGCTAGATCTAGAATAGAAACTGGTAAATTTACTTCAAACAGTGTTAGTGGAGTATCATTTGATTATAATGGTCATACTTATTCTGGATATTATAACTACTATAATATTGGTGCATGGGCTCATAGTGGTAGAGGAGCTATTACTAATGGATTAATCTATGCTTATAATGCTGGATGGAATAATAGATATAAAGCTATTGTAGAAGGCGCGACTTTTATAGCCACTAAATATATTTATTCAGGTCAACAAAATCAATATTTTCAAAAGTTTAACGTAAATCCATCTACTATTTATAGTATATATGGACATCAATATCAGACAAATATACAAGCACCTATGGTTGAAGGTACATATGTATATTGGGGATATAAAGATTCTGGTAATATTGAAAGCCCTATAGTATTCCATATTCCAGTATATAAAAATATGAGAACAAATATGCCGCCTGAACCAGTATCTGGTAATCCTAATAACTGGTTAACTGGTATATCGATTGATGGTAAAGCTTTAACAAATTATACTGATGGTAAAACTGAAAGCTTTGATGGTAATTTATATTATAGTTATGATAATAACTGGGATAATATAGCAGATGCTGTATATCAAAATAATGTTATTAAATATACAGTTCCACATAATACTGAAAGTGTTAAAATCTCTGTAAGTAAAGTTATGGCTACAACAACTGTTAGTGGAATTGGTAATGTTAAATTAAAAAATAAAGTAAATACCATTAATATTGTCGCGAAAGCACAAAATCAAACAACTAAAACATATAGACTTATTATAACAAAAGAAGATGCACCTATATTAGACGAACATGGTGAAGTAGTATATGCTGACATAGCTAAAACTCTTAATAGTATAAGCATTAAATATAATGTTAGTTATATGTATGGTCTTACTATAGGAACTAGTTATGATACACTTAAAAATGCGATTAAGAAAATTGATCCTAGTATAACTGTAACGGTAGCTAAAAATAGTAATAATAATACAGGTAATTTCGCTACTGGAGATGTTATTACTATAAGTAATGGTAAGGACACAGTTAAATTTACATATGTATTATATGGAGATTTAAATGGTGATGGCAAAATAAACATCTTAGATTTAATCCATATTAGAAATATCATATTAGAAGCATCAAATTTAACTGGTGCATATAAAGAGGCTGGAGATATCAATCATGATGGTAAGAGTAATATCTTGGATTTAATTTTAGTTAGAAATGATATATTAGGGGAAACAATAAAACAATAGAAAGGGTGATAGTATGAAAAAAATAAGTATAATATTAACGATATTTTTATCGATGTTTATTGTAGGTAATGTTAAAGCTGCTAGTGCTAGAATAACTATCAGCCCTACGAACAAAACAATATTAGTAGGGAATACTATAACAATTACTGTTACAACGTCATCTACTACTTCATTAGGTGGTGTTAGTTATACAGTAAATTATGATTCTGGTGTATTATCATTAGTATCAACAGATTCACCTTCTGGTGGTGCAAGAACTGTTGCTAACTATGATACAAAAGGTCATACAACTATGTCATATAGTTATAAATTTAAAGCTATATCTTCTGGTAATACAACAATATCAATTTTGAATGCAGAAGGTGGAGATGACGATGGTAATGGTCTTTCTTTTACAACAGGAACTGCGTCTATTAAAATAATGACACAAAGAGAGTTAGAAGCTACATATTCATCTAATAATAATTTGTCTGGATTAAGTATAGAAGGATATGAATTAGAACCTGCTTTTGATAAAAATACATTAGAGTATAGTGTTAAATTAAAACCTGAAACAGAAAGTATTAATATTAATGCTTCTAAAGAAGATAGTACTGCTACTATAAATGGTATTGGTACTGTATCTGTATCAGAAGGTTCAAATACAATTAAGATTGATGTAGTAGCGCAAAATGGTAATATTAAATCATATACTATTAATGCAGTAGTAGAAGAATATGATCCTATTAATGTTACTGTAGATGGCGAAAATTATACTGTCGTTAGAAGTAAAAAAGTTCAAACTTTTGTTAATAGTTTATTTAACGAAACTACTGTACAAATTGGTGAATATGATGTGCCTGCTTATTATAATGAGATAAGTAAAAAAACTTTAGTTGCATTGAAAGATAAAGATGGTAATTTGTGTTATTTCGTATATGATAATAATAAATATACTAAATTTAATGAATTAAAACTTAATTCAATTGATTTAATGCTTCTTGATGCTACTGATATACCTAAGGGATATACTAAATCAACTGTTATTATAAATGACATTGAATATCCTGCATATAAGATTGATAATTCTAGATTTGCTTTAGTATATGGTGTTAATTTAGCTAATAATAATGAAGGATTCTATGTTTATGATAATTATGAAAATACATTACAAAGATATGATTCAAGTATTATAGAAATGTATCAAAATAAAGAAAAACAATTAACATACATAGTATATATATTAGCTGGTTCAAGTATCGCGTTAATAATATTATTATTTGTATCTTTAACTGCTAGAGGTAAAAAGAAGAAAGAAATTAAAAATACAGATATTAAGCATATTGAACAAATCAATAACCCAGTAGAAAAACAAGAAGTAAAAAAGATGGAAGAAGTTAAACAACTAGAAGAAATAATGGATAGTGTTGATCCAACAAAAGAATTAAAAGTATTAGAAAATATGGATAAGAAGCCTAAAAAGAAAACTAAAAAGAAATAGTTTTCTTTTTATATGTTTTATAGTATAATAATCATCAACTTGGAAGGAGACTTTATAATGGAATATAACTTTGGGGCATTATTAAAAGGATATAGAAATATATATAAAATTAATCAAACTAAATTAGGTGATATTATGTTATGTAGTAGAATGACGATAAATACGATTGAAAAAGCAGTTAATGTATCTGAACTTTCTGATGATAGTTTGTTTAAATTATATTATTTTCTTTCAAAATATGGCGTAGATGATTTGGATATAAGCAGAATGTTATTAGAAGAAGTTTCAACTGAAATAGATAATAGAATTAATTGTCATAGCGAAAATAGAATTGGGCATACTAGACATAATTAATAAAGAAACTAAAAGAAATAGTTTTCTTTTTTTATGTTTTGTTGTATAATAACCATCAACTTAAGGGAGGAGTTCCTATGGAGTATAATTTTGGATTACTATTAAAAAAATATCGAAAAAAGTATAAAATTACACAGGAAGAATTAGGCGACATTATGGAATGTAGTAGAAAAACTGTAAGTAAGATTGAAAATTCTCAAGATATATCAAAACTCTCAAGTGATCAATTATTTAGACTATATTATTTTCTTTCTATCTCAGGAGATAATGAGAACTCTATGAAAGAATATATGATCAATGAAATAGAAAATGAAATGAATAATGGTAGAAGAATATATCATTCATTAAATTTATATCTTGAAAAACATAAATCTAATAAAAGTAAATAAGATTGGAAACTAGATTATTCTAGTTTTTTTGTGTATAATTAATATAGGTGGTAATATGAGAATACTAATAACAACTTTAAATTTACATTATAATAAAATAAATAATGCTTTAGTTGATTTATTAAATAACATTGATTTAAAAAAACATAGTGTTGATTTACTTACGATGGAAAGAGGAGAATTAGAATTAACTATAGATGAAAGGGTTAATATCATATATTATAAAGATTATATGTTAATGCCTTCTAAATTCTTATATAATTTTAAAAGAAAACATATAGTTAATGATTTATATAATCAATTTAGATTTGCTTTTAAAAATGTATATGATGTAGCTATAGCGTATTATGGTGATGACAATTACGTTGATATGATTCCCGCGTCTGTTAAGGCTACTAAAAAGATAATATGGGTACATTCAATTGATAAATTAAACTTTAATAAAAAATATGATTATTTTGATAATATTGTTTTTACAACAAAAGCTAATATGAATATATTTAACTTTAAATATCCAAAATATAAAGATAAAACAATGTTTATTGATAATATTATTGATTATGATAAAGTTATAAAAAAATCTAAAGATAAAACAAATATAAAATTAAGTAATGGGTATAATATTATAAATATATCTAATTTAAATAAAGAAAATAATATTGATAGTATTATAGATATTCATAGAAAGTTATTAGTAAAAAATAAGAATCTACATACATATATTATAGGGGATGGTGTGTATTCTTATAAGATAGCTAGTAAATTAAGAAAATATAATATAACTGATAGTTTTATATTGCTTGGTAAGCAAGCAAATCCATATAATATATTGAAACAAGCATCACTATATTTAGATATTACTAATACTGATAAATATAATAATACATTATTAGAAAGCATAATATTAGATAAACCATGTATAACTAATAATATAACTATGTATAAAGAGATTAGTGAATTTATACCTTTAAATGGTATTAAGTATTCTGATATAGATAATATGGTTTCAACGATAGAAAAACATATTAAAAATTATCAAGGACATATTCCTTTTGATTATAAGAAATATAATAAAGAAAATATTAAAAAAGTAGAGGATTTAATAGAAAAATAGTAAGTCAATCTCATTTTTTATGAATTTGACAGAATTTGACAAGATTAGGTAAAAATAGTATAATTATAGTATCAATTGATGGCACATTATTCTAGTCAATTGAATTTGCTACGAAGGTGGAGATAAACGACCACTAAAGAGCACATCTGTGAAGCTTTTGGTGCTTGCTTCTTACGCCCAGTTTGGGGTGAGTGCTGGAAGATAGAATGCCGGGCGTCCGTAATGGCATACGAAAACGACCCTTCATTCGTGGAGACCTATACTTGTGTAAAGCCTATACATGGCAACATTGAACGGACTTTATACGATATAGGATTAAACCTACTATGTGGGGAAACCTATGAGTAGCGTAGCTTGTCTTGAGTGAGGAATGGGAATAACTAATTATTTATATTATTCTTAGCTAAAATAGTATAAAGGTATTATAGTTTGAAACATTACTTGCAAAAAAGAATTAGTAGTAAATGTTGATGAGGAAAGCTCCTAGAGTGTTAAAAATATAGGATTGCAGTGTGTACTAAGTGGTGATCAAGCCATATAGATTATCTATATTATCTTCTATAATGGGGAACCGCTATACTGGTAACGGTATAGTAGAAGATAGAGAAATTCTGCTTGACCTAAGGCACAAAGTTTACTATATTAAGCCAAATTGAATTTTTTTGAAATATTAAGAGCTTATGCTCTTTTTACGTTGTGAGGTATATATGAACGAGAAGGAATTTATAAAAAACATTAAAAAAGAAGAAAAGAAAAGTAAGAAGAAATCTGATACTAAATGGATATTTATTGTTACATTATTGTCATTAATAATTTCAATAACATTTTCTTTACTTTCAGAAATATTAATGCCTAACGCTAATATAATAGTAGGATCTATTATTATGCTAGTATTTATATTTATAGGTATAATATTTGATATATTAGGTGTATCTGTTACAACAGCAGAAGAAAACAGTTATCATAGTATGGCAGCTAAGAAGGTTAAAGGAGCTAGATTGGCTGTTAAATTAAAACAAAATGCATCTAAAACATCATCAATATTTTGTGATGTTGTAGGAGATATTTGTGGAATCGTATCGGGTTCTGCAGGTGTATATATATCTATTAAATTATCTAACTTTTTAGGTATAAATGCATTAGTTACATCATTATTAATAACAGGAGTTATTTCTGCTTTAACTATAGGTGGTAAAGCAATAGGTAAAAGCTACGCGATTAATAATAGTACATCAATACTATATAGATTTTCTAAGTTTTTATCTTTATTTTCAAGGTAAAACACATACTGTCAAATGGTTTACACTAGTAAATCATTTTTTTCTTGCATTTGTTGAAACTGGTATTTTCGATATGCTATAATGAAGGTGGTGATGAGGATGGATGCTAGAATAGAAAACATTATAAATAAAGAACTAGATAGACAAAGAAATAATATAGAATTAATTGCATCTGAAAACTTTGTATCAAAAGATATATTAACATTACAAGGAAGCATCCTTACAAATAAATACGCTGAAGGATATCCTGGTAAAAGGTATTACGGTGGATGTGAAAATGTTGATGAAGTAGAAAATTTAGCTATTGAATATGTATGTAAACTATTTGGTGCTAAATATGCAAATGTACAACCTCATAGTGGATCATCTGCTAATATGGCTGTATATAAAGCGTTATTAAATCCGGGTGATAAAATAATGGGTCTTGACTTAGATCAAGGTGGACATTTAACACATGGATATAAAGTTTCATTTAGTGGAAAAGAATATGTATCAGTTAGTTATGGTTTAAATAAAGATACAGAAATGTTAGATTATGATGAAATTGAAAAGTTGGCATTAGTAGAAAAACCTAAATTAATAGTAGCAGGTGCATCTGCATATTCTAGAATAATTGATTTTAAGAGATTTAGAAGTATTGCTGATAAAGTTGGTGCTTACTTAATGGTTGATATGGCGCATATAGCTGGTTTAGTTGCTGCGGGAATTCATCCATCTCCAGTACCTTATGCAGATGTAGTTACATCAACAACACATAAAACATTAAGAGGACCACGTGGAGGATTTATTTTAACAAATAATGAAGAAATAATTAAAAAAATAAATAAAGCGGTATTTCCAGGAATACAAGGTGGACCTTTGATGCATGTAATAGCAGCTAAAGCAGAATGTTTCTATGAAGCATTAGATCCATCATTTAAAGAATATCAAAAGAATGTAGTAAAAAATATAAAAGCAATGGCTAATAAATTTATAGAAAATGGATATCATGTTGTATCTGGAGGTACTGATAATCATTTAATCTTATTAGATGTATCTAAGTTGAATATAACTGGTAAAGACGCAGAAGATATCTTAAGTAAAATAAATATAACAGTAAATAAAAATAAAATTCCAAATGATAATTTAGGTGCAAATGAAGCATCAGGAATTAGAATTGGAAGTGCAGCTATGACAACAAGAGGATTAAATGAATCTGATTTTATAGAAATAGCTGATATTATAATTAAAGCATTAGAAGGAATAGAAAGTATAGAAAGATTAAAAGAAAGGGTTAATGGTATTACAAAAAAATATCCATTATATGAGTGATATATGGGGAAATTAATAAGTGGTAAAGAAGTTAGTTCAAGTATTAAAGAAGAAATAAAAAATGAAGTAAAAGGTTATATGATTAAACCTTGTCTAGCTGTTATTCAAGTAGGCGATGATGAAGCTTCCAATATCTATATTAAAGCTAAAGAAAAAGCATGTAATGAAGTAGGAATATACTTTAAACACTTAAAATATGATGTTAATGTATTAGAAAAAGAATTAATTAACAAAATAATTGAACTAAATAATGATGAATATGTTAATGGTATATTAGTACAATTACCATTACCAAGTAATTTAAATGAACAAAGAATAATTAATCATATAACTAGTAATAAAGATGTAGATGGATTAAATGATATCAATGTTGGTAGATTAACTAATAATAAAGATGGTATGGTTCCATGTACAGCAGCTGGTATAATAAGACTACTTAAAGAATATGAAGTAGAAATTGAAGGCAAAAATGTATGTATAGTTGGTAGATCTAAATTAGTAGGTAGACCTTTAGTTAGTTTATTCTTAAAAGAAAATGCGACTGTAACAGTATGTCATTCTAAAACTAATAATTTAACTGATTTTACTAAAAATGCAGATATCTTAGTAGTAGCTACTGGTTCAAAAGAATTAATAGGCAAAAATGATGTTAAAAAAGACACTGTTGTTATAGATGTAGGTGTTACTAGAGAAAATGGCAAAATTTATGGTGATGTTAAAACTGATGAAGTAGCTAAAATTGCATCACTTATAACTCCATCAGTAGGTGGAGTAGGACCTATGACAGTTACAATGTTACTTACTAATGTAATAAAAAGCTATAATAAAATGAATAAACCAAATAATTTATAA
>JAEEGL013530646.1_pt1 | contig 23452 bp, 19 predicted proteins | sample 9134231 | NCBI WGS metagenome assembly JAEEGL01 (sample SAMN16246548, study PRJNA631951) | gut metagenome | biome: gut microbiome; feature: rumen; material: fiber-attached | host: Bos | place: Iran: Karaj | collected 2018-10
GGACCGGGTCCTGGCGCACGATCGTGCAGAGCGGGCCGGACGCGGTCGAGACGTAGTTGCCGACGGTGGCCGCGTTGAGGCCGACCTTGCCGTCGACGGGCGAGACGACCGTGCAGTGCGCGAGGTTGTCCTCGGCCGAGATGAGCGCGGCGCGCGCGGCTTCAAGCGCGGCATCGGCGGCGGCCTTCTTGCTCGTGGCGGAATCGAGGTCGTCGGCGCTGGCGACCTTCTTCTCGAAGAGCGCCGTCGCGCGGTCGAACGACTTGCTCGCGTAGTCGGCGTTCGCCTCCGCCTGCGCGACCTGGGCCTTCGCGCTCGCGGCGGAAGCCTCGTACTTCACCGGGTCGATCCGGTAGAGGACGTCGCCCTTCTTCAGCAGCGCGCCCTCCGTGAAGCAGACTTCCTTCCCCTCGCCCGCGAACTGCGCGACGCCGGCGACCGTCTCGGGCGAAGGCACACGTCCGCTGAACGTGCGGACGGGGTTGTGGTCCACGGCGCCGGCCTTGGCGACGCCGACGAGGAACATCGAGGGCTTCGGACCCTCGCCGGCGGGGGCGGGCTCCTGGGCGAAAGCGGCGCTTGCGGTCGCGACCGCAAGTGCAGTGAGGAGTGACGAGTGACGAGTGACGAGTGTTTTCATGGCGTGATTGGGTTAGTGGATGAAGGGGTCAGTGCCTGTTCGTGATTTCCTTGAAAAGGTCTTCGGGGGAAAGGGAGGGGGGATACGATATGTGAGAGTCGGTTTCTCCCGGAGGGAGCAGATCGACCGTTGTGTAGACGTCGCGGCCGCGGAAGACGCTCGCGGTGCCATCGGAGAATTCGACATGGCCGCCACAACGCCACGGAAAGACCTCGTGGTCGATGTAGTAGAACACCCAGCCGACATCAGGGTTGCGCACGTAGAATTCGACCGCAAAGGGCTCGTTGAAGCACTGGATGAGCGCGTAGTCCCGTCCGTCGGGCGTGGTGCCAGTGTCGAGAATCTTTTCGTGCCAAGGTCCGAACATGGAATCAAGGGCAAACAGGGTGAACAGGGCCCAGACCGCGCCGATGGCTACGCGTATCATGCCCCCGCGCCTGCTCGCAAGGCGCCGGATGCCCGAAACGAGCAACCACCCCGGCACCACGAACAGCAGGAGCGCGGCGAGGGCGAGAATGAGAAGTTGGCTGAATGAATCGAACAGGGACATGGCGAGGCAAGGACTAGTGTTCGGTCTTGGCGTATGCAGAGGCGGGGCAGTTCAGGGGTGTTGCGGACCGTCGCCTGTCAGGATGAGGACCCCGCTCTGGGCGAGTTCGGTCAGGTCGCGTGTGGCGGGGGCCGTCATTGCGAATCCTTCTTTTCGGCGATGATGGCCTGCCAGCGCTCCTCGAGGTCGACGAGGATGCCGGCGAGGACGCGGCAGAAGGTGGCGAAGTCATCGGAGGAGAAGCGCGTCGCGATATCGGCGAGGAGGGCGTCGGCCTGGCGTTCGTGCTCACGCATGAACGCGACGGCCCTGGGCGTGAAAGAGAGGCGAACGGCACGACGGTCGACGGGATCGGGGGTGCGCGAGACCATGCCGGAGCGGACGAGGCGGTCGACCGCTTGGGACGCGGCGGCGGCGGTGACGTCGAGGTCGTGGGCGAGCGTCTTGATGCGAATCGGGGCCGCGTCGTCGCGGTGCTTGAAGAGGTAACCGAAGATACGGGCCTGGTTCACCGTGACGTGGTTGAGTTGCTCGGCCTCCGCACTGCGCGCGGCGACAACGCGGAACAGATCCGAGACATGGATGATGTCCTGCCAGGTTGAGGTGATTCCGGAGGTGTTTCGCGATGCTTTCATGGCGTGGGGCGGAATGGTAAACTAACCCGCATTGAAAGTCAACACCCATTAATTATTTTCATTTTGCCTGTGAACATCCGTTCCAGAACCCGTCCATGTCAGGCGGAAGCGGAGCTGTCGCCTGGACGGTTTCGCCTGTATACGGGTGGGGAAAGGCGATGGAGTGCGCGTGGAGCGCCTGGCGCGGGAGAAGCAGCGCGGCGCGGTCGGCGTCGGTCAGCGCATCCTCGCACAGCCGAGCGTAGATGCCCGGATCGGGGCCGTAGAGCTTGTCGCCCACAATGGGCAGCCCCAGCGACCGGAGCGTCGCGCGAATCTGGTGAACACGACCGGTCACGGGTTCCGCCTCGACGAGCGCGAAGCCATTCCCCTGCCCTAGCAGACGCAGACGGGTTTCGCATGACTGCCCGGCGCCTGTCGGCACGACGGCCGCACCGGCATCTGGGGCATCCCCTCCCTCGGGGACGAACAGCCGCATCTTGAAAACGCCGCAGCCACGGGCCGGAAACAGTGTACCGCGTACCGTCGCCCAACCTCCGGAATCGGCGAACGGCAGAGCCGAAACACTGCCGCAGTGCACGATTGCCCAGTAGCGCTTGGTGAAGCGTCCGCGCATGAGTGCGCGCCCCAGCCGCGAGGCGGCCTCGGCGGTCTTGGCGACGACGACGGTGCCGGAAGTCTCGCGGTCGAGGCGGTTCACCCAGTACGGCGCCGGGATGCCGGCGCGTTCGGCGAGGACATGCGCAAGCGTGTGCGTCCGGTAGCGGCCGCCAGCGTGGCACGGGATGTTGCCGCTCTTGGCGACGACGGCGAGGGCGTCGTCCTCGTAGAGGACCGCGAAGGACGCGTCGACGGGCGGCTCGGAATCGTCGGGACAGGGGGCGGGGCGTTGCATGGGCGGGGAGAATCCTACCCGATGGGTTCTGACCGAGCAATGGAAAAATGAATTCGGTCACGGATGGTGGTGACGGGCTGAGGCGCTGGCTGGTTGAGTGCGTGCGCAGGTCCGTCCATGCGCCGCAGTTCTACCGCAATTTTACGATTTCAAGCCCACGAATTCAAATGCCCTTTTCCTCCCACCTCTGCTCTCTCACCACTACAGGTGCGGCCTTCCACCCGAATCCCCCGGCAACGGGTGGCCCATCTCGGAGGCGTTCGGAGTGGTGTCCCTAATCTTCCCTTCGGTCGCTAATATACTTTTTAACGAATCTCTATTGACCGTTTTCCGAATCTTCTGATATCATTTTTCCGAAAGGACAAATAGATGATTAGACGATGGACGGAAAGAGAAGTAATGGAAGGGCTGGAAACCCGTCGGGGAATCCATCTCACTGGCGCCAGACAGGCGGGAAAGACCACATTGGCAGAAGTTCTTCCGATTCCTCTCGCAAAGCACTACACCTTGGACGATGACGCAGCCCGAGCAGCTGCTTTCAGCGACCCGTTTGGCTTTGTCGAGCGCCAGGCTGGACAGACCCTTGTCATTGACGAAGTTCAAAAAGCCCCGCCGCTGCTCAATGCCATTAAGCAGCGCCTTGACCACGACAACTCCCGGGGACAATATCTGTTGACCGGAAGCTCTAACCTCCGGTTCTCCAAGGCGATCAAGGACTCCCTAGCAGGAAGACTCGGCTCCGTCCGTCTGCGCACTCTTGCGCTTGGAGAAATACGGGGTGGGAAGCCGGCGTTTTTTTCCCAAGCATTCAAGGGCGTATTCCATTCTGTCGGGAAAGCTCCGCTGTCCAAGCGGGATGTGATTCGGCTTGCCTTTGAGGGCGGGTATCCGGAGCCGCGCGAATTCGGGCCGAAAGCCCGCCAGAAATGGTACGCCAATTATCTGGACGATCTTCTGGAGAAGGACATCCGCGACATTACGGAAATCCGCAAGGTGGAGGTTCTGCGGCAAATGGCGCTCTGGCTGGCCGCCCACAGTGCTCGGTTCTTCTCCCTGGAAGAGCTTGGCGCCAGAGCCGGTGTCATGAAACCCACTGCGGAAAACTATCTTGCCGCCTTGCGGGCGCTCTACCTGTTCGACCAAGTGCCGGCATGGTCGAAAAGCGACTACGACCGGTTGGGGAAGCGCCCGAAGTGGATGGCCGCCGATGCGGGGCTCGTCGCGAATCTTCTTCGCTGGAACGAGGAGGGCGTTTATCTGGATCCGCAGCGTTCCGGCCCCCTTGTGGAGACATGGGTATACCAGCAGCTCGCCACGCAGGTCGATTTTCTTGGAGGCTATGAGATATCGCACTACCGGGACAGCGACAAACGCGAAATTGACTTCCTCGTAGAGCGAGATGATGGGGCTATTCTCGGAATCGAGGTCAAGTCGGGCGGAGCACTCGTGGAAGGGGATTTCCGGCACCTGAAGTGGTTCTCGGAAAAACTCGCCCGAAGCGCTTTCACCGGAATTGTCCTGTACACCGGCTCCGACATTCTGAAGTTCGGCAACCGGTTCTTTGCCGTACCGATGAGTTGCCTCGGTTGAGCAAGGCGCTCTGGGCCATACAACGACAGGCATTCCCAGCGTCCAGATCGTCACGCGGAGCTGGTGGATGAGATCCGTCACGGGTTCCGATGTCTGCTTGCAATCGAAAACGAGGTGCGGTAGCATTGCCGCATCCGGAGTAATCAACCTTATCGACAACAAAACCTTTACGGAATGCTGACCATCCATATTCTCCCCAATGCACACCTCGACCCCGTCTGGCTGTGGGACGGCCGGGAAGGGCTCAACCAGGGCATCCGCTCCATGCGCACCACGGTCGCCCTCATGGACGAGTTCCCGGAGCTCACCTACATGCGCGGCGAGGCCATGCTCTACCGGCATCTGGAGGAGTTCGACCCCGAAACCTTCCGCCGCGTCCGCGAGCCAGTCGAGGCCTGGCGCCGGGACAACATCGGCGGTACCGTCATACAGTTGAACACAAACCGCTCCGCTAAATCATCACGTTTTTTCCCCATTAACTAGATTTGGGTTGACGATATGACAATCGATAATAATACCCTTGACTTATCTCTCCATTTCCGGTACACAATTGGCAACCACACGAGGAAAAGCATCGATACGCTAGGTAATAGCGGACAAGAGAAACTCAGTAGGAGATTTCTTTTTCGCCCCGAAGAAGTCGCCTGTTTCACCAACAGAGGGGTTTCCTTCATCACCCACCATGAAAAGAACGAAAAAAGTGGACATCTGGCTCTCCGCGTTGGCGGTTTCCACCATCGCGCTTTGTGGATGTTCAACAGCCAACGTTGCCTTTCGTAACTATCCCACCACGACCTTTGCAGCGATTCCGATTCCGAAAGGATCTTCCATCCGAGTTGTCGCCCGTGATGGAGCTGGAGAAACGGCACAGTCATTTGCCGAGGCGCTCGCGAAAGAGCTTTCCTCTGGTGAAGGGCTCCAGCTTGCAAACGAAGGAGAAAAAGCCGACTACTGGTTCTTCGTCGATGGTTCCACGTCCTTCCGAGCCGACACACCGGCTCAGGCGAAGTTCAACACGTCCTATGTCAAAGTTTCCCAAAGCAACGATGCCGGCGGACACGAGGAGATTACCCGCACAGAGAAGCTATCTCAAACCAGCTCGCGCGGCATGAGCATCGCAATCTATCGAAGCGAGGGTCTCTCCCCGATTCACTATCTGGAACTGCCGATCTGGGAGGGAAGCCTCGGGCCAGATGTTGTGATCGACCAGGATCAGGGTAGTCAAACGGACGCCCGTTTCGTGAAGCTCGCGCTAGAGCGTGTGAAGGATGTGTTCCTTACGCAGACGAAGACAGTTTCCATTCCTATCCCCCGCGACGCCGACCCCGTGCTCTTTAATGCATTTGTACGACTCGACAAAGCCGCCGTAGCGGGTAACGCCGCCGCGCTTGCGGCGGCACGCGACGAGATCGAACGCCGCTCTTCGGAAATACTTCACGATTCGATTACCGTCTTCGGTGAAAAGCTCAAGACCAAGGAATGGAAAGGTCGTGAGGAAGAGGCTGAAGTTGTTCTCGCGAACTATTACATTCGCGCGCTTGCTCGCGAGGCCGGTTGCCTTGATCCTGAGAAACTCAAGGACATCCACGCGGAACAACTCCGCATTCTTGAACTGAGCACGATGGACAGTCTCCGTATGGCGTGCCCAATCGCCCTTGCCCGCATTGAATACAAACTCGGCAACCTCTAGCCCGAAGGAAATCACCGAATGAAACCCATTTCCAACTATTGCTTTGGCGTCTTGACCGCCACGGCCGCAATGCTTCTAGCCGTTGGCTGCGCATCGGAGCATGTCACGGCCGACTACACGATGCCCGCACGGGCCGTTACTGACGTTGGCGCTGTCAGTCTTCTCAACATCGTCTCCGTTGCGAAGCTTTCTGGAAACCGCATCGCGGATGGCGATGACGTCCGCGCAGCGGAGCTCGTGCGCCAGCACCTCTCCGCCCGCCTCTACCAGGAAGGCTTCTACCAGATAACTGACACGATCTGGGGACCCGACATCAAGGGGGCTGCAGCAATTGGCGAGTTTTCCCGTAAGAACAGTTCCCGTCACGGCTATGCCAACTTCTCCTCAATGGCACCGGATGCGACGGGCCGACTTGAACTCGAGCTTGAACTCGTGGTGGATGCCGATCGCCAAGTGCGCAACGAGGAGATAACGCTTACGTCGATTCCCTATGTAGACACGCCAAGGACGGACCCGTATGATCGGCCGTCATCCTATCCGAACCCCGACACAAGCACTCACATAAAGCGTGTCGTCGCGGCCAACTACGAAGTCTGGAAGGTTTCCGGGACGGGATCGCTCAAGGCCAAGCTCTTCAACTCGAAGACCGGGAAATTGGTCTACGAGAAGACGTTTGAAGTCTCGCCGCCCGACAACGACCCGCGTTGCGAACCCACGCTCCTGCGCGCTATCGCGGCCGCGGTCGATCCAGCCATCCGCGAAATCCTCTTCGACATCTCCCCGCATGAGGAAAGCCGTTCGCTTGAAGTGAACGAGGATGCACATCCTCGCATTGTCGCCCTTCTCGCCGCCAAGGACTTTATCGATACGGTTCTTGAGGTTGAGCAGCTTGAGATAGCAAAGAAGAAAGCCCCGACGGACAAGAATGTCTACACTCCAGTTGCCGCCGACTTTGAGAACAAGGCCGTGGCCCTGGAAGTTCTCGGCCGATATGCGGAGTCGAAGATGGCGTGGAAAGAAGCCCTCAAGCTCCAACCTGACTACGCCCCTGCCCTAGAGGGGTTGAAGCGCATTGACGGGATCCTCTCCGGAAAGCAAAAAATCAAGGATTCCGGTGCGGGGAAAACCGGAAACACCGGCTACAAGAAAGACGCTGTGAACCAGCAGGCTCTCTAACCGGAAAGGAGATTCCAACTCATGAACACGAAACACTTCCTGAGAATCGCATTCTGCGCCACTGCCGCCTCTACCACCCTCCTGATTTCGGGTTGCGGCACCGTTTCCGTTCCTGTGACGATGGACGTTCCTGGCGAATTCAAACTTTCGGGCGTAAGCAAGATCGCTCTTCTGGAATTCAACACGATTCCAGACGACCCGTTCGCGGGGATCGCCGCCGCCGATGAACAGACACGAGAACTCGTGCGGAACGCCGTGGCGGCTTCTTTCTACGAGTCCCCGATGTATGATGTCGTTGATTTGGCCTCCGAAAAGCAGCTTGGAACAACCGACTCCGTTGCATTGCCCGACAAGAGGTTCGACGCCATTGCGGTGGGCCGCCTTTGGTGGCAGATGACCCCCGAAACCGATGGCGAGGAACCAGGAGTGTTCACGCTTGAGACATGGAAGATGGTCCCCTACCAGGTCAAGATAAAAATCCTTGGACAGGAGACGACGATTACCCAAATGGCACATGTCACAGTCCGGACGGATGAGGAGCTGCGGATGCTGCCATATCGCGCCCGTCATGCAACGCTCATGCTCTTCCTCTCCATCTACCGAGTTGGCATCAATGGTGAACTGGAAAAGATTGTCGATACCTGGCAGACAACCGACAGGGGGTTCGTCGTCGCGAACGGCAGTATCTCGATTCCGGATTCCACGTTCGGCCCGGAACGCCGCGATGCGGCCGCGAAGCACAAGAGGGCGGAGGCGCCGAAGGAGGAAGGGGGCTCGTGGGGAGCGTTCGGGACCGAACTCCTCGGTGAAATCGCGTCGATGGGACAGGAGGTCGGATCCGACATTGAGAAGTCTATGGCCGCCACCGCGACGGGTACAGACGATTCGACGGCTCCCGCCGTGGACCACGACCATGACTCCTCCGGCAAGGTCGTTCTCCCCGCCGTCACCGCGACAATCCCGACGGATCTTCAGGCACGCCTGATTCTCGCCGCCCAACTTTCCAAGGACATTGCGCGCCGAATCGCCCCGTCCAAGGAAACATTCAACATCCCGTTTGAATTCGACGATCCGAAGCTGGCTGCCCTCCTTCGCGAAGAAGCTTACTCTGCTTGCGAGAAGTATGCCGTCCGTGCAATCCGCGAAGCACTTGGCAAGGAGTTTTCGGAACGCATCGGTCCGCTTGAATCCTACGGAAATCCGGACTATCCTGTTCCACCGACATCTGAGGACGATCGAAAGAGCGTCATCCACAAGAAGCGCGGTTTTCAGCAGGACAAGTTCACTGAAATTCTACTTGAGCGCAAGATTGACCAGTTCCTGTTTGCACTCGGACTCTGCCAAGAAGCCACCGGCCGCGCCGACGAGGCGCTCTACACCTATCGTGCAGCCTTTGATCTTAATCCCGACCAGTCCCCGGCCCAGGGCTTGGCTCGCTGCCGCATTGCGCTCGGAAGCGCAGCGCGCGTCAAGGAGCAGGCAAAGGAAACGCGTAATGCCTCGGATCGCGCGAATCTCAACTAGCCCGTTAACCCCCAAACACCCACCCCAGACATGAAGACAACATTCCGCGCGCTCTGCGCACTCTTCCTCTCCGCCGTCATCGTGACGGCATCGGACAATGAAATCTCCGTGAAGGCCTCCGGTACGGCGGCCATGAACACGTCAGCGCTTGTGAAGCGCGTTGAAGCAGAAGCCCAGAAACAGGGGGTGCTCAAGTTCCTCCTCAAGCAAAACCCCAACCTCGATGAGCGAATTCGTGACAAGGCGCTTGTAGATTACGCCCAATTCATCAAGGACTGGGACATGGACGACGCCGAATGGGAGCAGCTTGACCCGCAACAGGGACAACTCACCGTAACAGGTACGGTCGAGGTGAATGCCGAAAAAATCAACCAATGGCTTGAAGGCGAAGGTGTGAAGCCTGGTGTTTTCGTGGACGGTGACGGCAACGAACATCGTATTCAACTTGTCATTCTTGAGGAACCACCCGCCGTCGGCGCCATGAAGATGAACGAATTCTTCGGAACCGATGTGACGGGCGCAAAATGGTTTTTCATGAACTACACGATGTTCCAGCGCAAGATTCGCGACGCGATCAACGAGAAGGTCGCGACGATGGGCTTCGATGTGTCGGAACTTGCGGAGAATCGTATCTTCGACAAGTACAAGACCCCTGATGGCACACTCTTCGGCGTCCATTTTGACGCTGAGAAGGATTCGTTCGTCGTTGAGCGGGACCTGCTCGATGCCGTCCGCGATAACCTCCCCGACGCACTCGTGCTTTTCTACCGCATCGACACGCTCGCCATGGATCCAGGTGCGGGCGAAGTTCGCTCAACCGTCGCCTTCTCCGTCAAAAACCTCAAGTCCGGTGTGACGAAGGCATTCGGAGATTCAACGTCTCAGCTCTCGATAAGTCCGTCCACGGGGCGTGACCTCGCAATGGACAACCTCGCTCGCGCTACCACGCAAGCAATAAACAAGCTTCTGAACGCCAAGGATGCTGCCGCGAAGATCAACCACATCGCCATCTCCCTCCAGAGCGCCGCAAACCGCCCGAAGGGACCGATGAAACTCGTCATTAACTCCGCTGTTTTCGAAGAGTCTGCCCGCCGGAAGACGATATTCAAGCTTAAAAAGGCGCTCGTTGACCAGGGCCTCGCTACGAAGGAGGGCGTGAATACGACCGAAACGATGCTCACGGCGACGATTTCCAAGGAGGGAATTGAGGACCTCGATACACTCCAGTTCGAACATCTTGAAGACCTCTTCTCCAGCTTGGAGATTGAGCTTGAAGAATCTATGTACCACATCGATGCCGTCAACAACACCATCACCATCGCCCCGTAAGGAAACAACGCATGAAGAAACCGATACTAGCCCTCTCCGCCGCAGGCATTGTCTGCGTTGCCGGATGCTCAAGCCCTCCCCCACCGCCCCCTCCGGAACCAGTCTACGTTCCCGCCGTCAACGTTCTCGAAGGCGTTGATTCGCTGGTCCAGGCCAAGGAGACCGCGTGGAAAATGGTCGAGATGGACCCGACCTTCTCCTCGATGCTCGCCGTCTCGCAAGTGAACGCCTCGCGTACAAAGGACGGTTTCAAGAGCATCCACGTCCAGGTTAAAAACCTCTCGACCACTCCGGTACGGGCCGCCTACAGGTTCGAGTGGACCGGGGCCGATGGCATCCGCGTCGTCGACCCGTACCACGACACGTGGGAAACCAAGACGTTCCTCCCTGGCGACGAAGGGGAATTCTCGTCCATCGCGCCGAAGAAGGAATGTGAAGACTACAAGCTTCGCTTTCGCGCCATTCAGTGATTGGCCTCTTCTTCCCCAAACATCCATCCACTCAACTTCACAACAAACCCCACACCATGAAAACAATCACGATTCTCGCCGCTGCCCTTCTCTGCGCCAGCACCGCCTTTGCCCAGGACGCCTCAGCTCCCGAAGGTTCAAAGAAAATCATGCTCAAGCTCTCCTCCGTGGAGACTGCGACAACCCGCCACATGTCGACCTGGGCACCGCCAGCCAAGCCGTCCGTTCTCTCCGAGAAGCCCTATTCCGAGGCCCAGATCATGAACGCCACTCCCGAAGAGGCTGAGCGTATGCGGAAGAAGAACGAGGCCGCCGCCGACGCGCAACGCCTCGCCAACGCGGCCATCGCTCTTGAGAACTGGCGGGCAGCAGACCAGCACATGAAGGGCATTCAGGCCCAGCTTGAAGGCAACGCCTACGGCCGCCAGATCATCTTGGCGCTCGACAAGTTCGCCGGTGCTGCCGGGGAATATTTTGATAAAGACTGCCTTGAGTTCTTCCACCGCCTGGACACGAGCGAGGCAATGCAGGAGCAGGCCCTGAACGACGCTTTTTCCGACCGTGAAACCGCCGCCGCCCCGTATTTCGTAAAGCTGATCTTCGACGATCCCCGCGAAGAGACTCAGACGGTCCAGCTTAACTCCGTCGACGAAATCAAGATGACCAAATACACTCAGGTCGTCACCTGCGAGGTGCAGGACATGCAGGGAAAGATGGTCTTCGCCAAAAACGTCAAGGCGGAAAAGAAGAGTAAGTCATCGAACGCCGTCACGACGGGTGGAACAAGCGGGAACGCTCTCATCGAGGCCCTTGACGAGGCACTCACGATGGTTGCCAAGGCCATCAACGACAATTTCGTCGCGAAGGTCTCCTTTACGCTCGTCGGCCCCAAAAAGGACGAAGACTTCGACGAGAACGCCGGCACTATCATGGTTGACGGCGAAGGTCATGCCTCCGGCGACGAGTTCTCGATTCTCAAGGGTTCGCACATCGTGGAGGTTGAGATGGACGGCTACAAGCGCTCCGGAAGCCCGAAGCTCACCATCAACGCTTCGAAGGAATACAAGATTCCGATGGTGTCCTCGATGTGCGATGTTACCGTGAAGATCAAGGGTCCCGCGGGCGTCGACGACTTCGACGCCGACTCCGCCACGATCACTCTTGCCGGCGACGAGGAATTCTCGCCCTCCAACGGTGAACCGGAGAAGGTTCCGCAGGGTAAGTACACGCTGACCGTCGAGATGGACGGATATCAGACCTTCACCAAGTCCGTTACGCTCGGCTCCGCCAAGCAGGACATCCCGGTGTCCCTGAAGAAGGCCGCCGAGTAGACTTGCCCCGACACCCCTTCCCGGTTGCCGGGAAGGGGTGCTTTTTTTCCCCTTTTGCCACGGATGAGAACCGACATGAAACCGTTCATCTCTTTCCTTTGCACGCTTCTGTACGTGACAGGGATCACTTTTGGGGCATCCTCCACTCCCGTCGCCCTTCTCTCCGTAGCCACCGAGGCGGCGACGCTTGACGTGGCGACGCCAGAATCGAGGCGTCCCGTTTTCACTCCTGCGCCGGAGCCCTATTTAGCCGCCGATCTCGAGAAATTATCCGACATTCCGCTCGCCCGCGCCATGGCAGCGAACGAACGTGTCAAGAAGGCCAATGCGAAATCGCAAGCCGTCTTTGATCAAGAGACCAAGGATCGTCAGGAGAAGCGCGAAAACGCTGCGTTGCACGAATTGTCCCTCACCGATCTTGGGAAAGCCGTCATCAAGGCTCCTGGATTCTTTCGCGATGCAGTCTCTTCCGTGGAAGAATTGTCAGTCCTTCCTGTTGGAGAAGATGGCTATTTCAATGCCCCAGAAGATGCCTGTCTCGTCCGACTTTACTTCAACGAGCCGCGCAAGAGTGCCAACGCGGCAGAGGTGCCAGGAACGTCCAACGTACCTGTCACCCTCACCATGACGGTCACGGTGAAGATCGAATCCACACAAGGAGAAACGGTTCAGACCAAGACCTTTGATCAGACCGAATCCTATTCGAATTCGGATAAACTCCTTGGCCCCGCCTACGCCGAAGCCGTTGAACGTCTGGTTCGCGCAGCCGTTATCGAAACTGTTTCCTATGTTTCCAGCAACAGGAAACAATCGCGTGCACAGTCGGGCAGGCTTAATGACGCGTCGTGTAGGCGGACAGGCACGACATCGTCGATTCTGTCGATTTCAAGGTCATCCATCGCTAGACGTCCGCCACTCGTAGCAGCGGTCCATCATTCCTAGCGAAGCTGCATAACGATACGTACTTGCTATTGGAAACGAGGTGCGGTAGCATTGGCGCGTCCGGAGTAATCAACCTTAGCGAAATCACAACCTTTTACGATATGCTTACCATCCACGTTCTCCCCAACGCACATCTTGATCCCGTCTGGCTATGGGACGGCCGGGAGGGGCTCAACCAGGGCATCCGCTCCATGCGCTCCACCGTCGCCCTCATGAACGAGTTCCCCGAACTCACCTACATGCGCGGCGAGGCCATGCTCTACCGGCATCTGGAGGAGTTCGACCCCGAAACCTTCCGCCGCGTCCGCGAGCTGGCCGAGGCCGGGCGCTGGGACGTCATCGGCGGCACGGTCATTCAGCCCGACACCAACCTCCCCTCGGTCGAGACGCTCGTGCGCCAATACACGATGGGGCTTGACTACTTCCGCGAGCACCTCGGGGTTCGTCCCCGCGCCGCGTGGGCCGCGGACTCCTTCGGACACACGGCCGGCATGCCGGAGATTCTCGCCGCCGCCGGAATGACCGACTTCTCGTTCACGCGCCCGTTCCCATGGACTCTTCGCACCGCCAAGCCCGCCTTCTGGTGGCAGGCCGCCTCCGGTGCCCGCATCCTGTGCTACCGCCCAGAAGTCGGCTGGTACGGAACCAACCGGGCAGAGGTTCTGCCTCGCCTTGACGAGACTCTCGCAAAAGCCGATTCGTGGGACGTCGAAAACGTCGCCCTGTACCTCGGACTCGGCGACCACGGCGGCGGCCCGACCCGTCGGCAGGTTCTGGACGTGCGCGACTGGACGAAGCGCCATCCCGAGGTGCGCGTCGTCTACGGCGGTCTCCATTCCTTCTTCCGCGCGCTCCGCTCCGAAGCCGCCGCGCATGGCGGCGACGACTACTTCCCCGTTGTCGAGGGCGAGCTCAACTTCACGCTGCGGGGCTGCTACACCTCGGTCGCTCGGCACAAGTTTCTCTTCCGGAAGACCGAGAGCGCGCTCGCGGCCTCGGAGCGCACGAGGAACAGCTCCAGTGGCTGGGCGGCGTCCGCCACGCCGCGCGGAAGCAGTCCATGGAGGCACTCAACGCGCTCGCGTTCGCGGTCGACACGAGTGTTCCGCGTCCGCCAAAGGGGGATTTCCCGGAGGTTCTCCCCTTCCTCGTCTTCAACCCGCACCCCTGGGCGTACCGAGGTCTCATCGAACTCGAAGGGAGCATGGACGACCGCCCCGGCTACTACGACCCGTACGGAACCGGTCAGGCACCGCTGGAGGTGCGCGACTCTGCGGGGCGGCGCATCCCCTTCCAGATTACGGCAGCCGAGGCGCAGACCGGCGACGTGAACTGGCGCAGCCGAGCTCTCGTCGAGGCTAAAATTCCACCCTTCGGATGGTCTGTCTACACGTTCGGCTGGGTACAGGGTTCCACGCCACGAGTTGTTGCCACGGAAGTCTCTTCGCCCCGCCCAAACACCATCACGAACGGAATCTTCACCGTGTCCGCCACGAAAGGCGCGTCTGGCGTCCGCATCCTCCGGGACGGGCGCCCGTGGCTGCGCGGCCGAGGTCTCCAAGCCAAGGTCTTCCGTGATGCGATGGGCTCGTGGGGCTCCGATGCGCCGCAACAGTACGACCCCGCCGTCGAGCCGGAAACGTGGACGGTGGACCAAATCGAAGTCGTGGAGTCCGGACCTATCCGCGCCTCGCTTTTCGTGCGGCTTTCCGGAAAGCGCTCGTGGCTCGCGCTGACCCTCCGGCTCGTCCAAGGGCGCGATGCGGTAGACATCGACGCGCGCCTTCTCTGGAACGAGCGCGCGGCGCGCCTGAAGCTCGTGTTCCCGGCCGGGGCACGGCAGGCCGACTACGCCGTTCCCTGCGCTGTCGTGCGACGTGCCGCCAAACTCGGCGAAGTCCCCGGCGGAGCCTGGGTCCGGGCGCTCGACGCGAAAGGTGGCCCCGTTCTGGGGTTCGCGAGCGATGCGCTCTATGGCTTCGACATCAACGCCCGCGCCGGAACGTTGCGGGCCAGTGTCGCGCGGGCGTCCGGCTACTCGTTTTCGGCGCACCATGGCGAGCCGCTGGCGACCTGGAGGCCGTCGACCGACAACGGGGAGCACCTGTTCCGGTTCGTCCTCGCGCCGGGCGACGCGCCGCTTGCCCGTCTGGCGGCGGAGCTGGAACAGCCCCCTCTGGACGAGATGGCGCCGTGCTCCTCGCCCGGGAAACTGCCGCGCACGGGGTCGCTCCTGACGCTGGCGCCGACTAGTCTGCAGATTCTCGCCCTCAAACCTGCCGAAGACGGTTCCGGCGATGTCGTCCTGCGTGTGCGGGAGACTTCGGGGCGTCCCGCGAAGGCGACAATAGCGTTGATGGGCAAGAAACCAGTCACGCTGGGAACCGTGCCCAAATACGGCATCGCGACCTGGCGGCTGAAGGGGCTTGGAACAGAGGCACCGGTCATCCGAGCGGTTGATGCGGGGGAGAGCTTTCCCCCGCCTCGGCCATCAGCCCCTTGAGGTAGCCAATGGCGAAGAGACGACCGGTGGCACCGTAGCCGTCGCGGGCGTCGGCAGCGCCCATGGCGGGGACGTGATCCACGCGAACCGGAGTGTCGGCTGGAAGGAGTGTCTCATAGAGTCGCACAAGGCGCGCCATGTCGAGCTGGCCGTTGTCGTGGAAGGTCTCGCGGAAACGGGACGCCGTGCCTCGTGCGTTGCGGAAGTGGACGAAGAAAATGCGGTCCTTCCAGCGCGGGACGAGCCAATAGACGTCCTCGCCCATCATGGCGAAGGTGGCCTGGCAGAAGGTGGCGCCGAGACAGGGCGAAGGGGCAAGCGACCAGGCGCGTTCAAAGGCGGCGGCGCTGCGAAGAATGCGTGCGACGGGGCCGAGGCGCGGCAGCGGCGGGTCGTCCGGGTGGAGCGCAATGCGGATGCCGTGTTTCTCGGCAACGGGAGCGGCCGCGCGCAGGAAGACCGCGAGGTTGTCCCAGAGGCTCTCCTCTGAGACCTCCGGCACATCCGGCGGCGCACGGAACTCGGCCTCGTTGAAACCGGTGACAAGCGCGCCGCCGCGGTCTGGGAGGTCCTGGCGGGTGCGCGTCCAGCCGATGGCGGCCATGAAGTTGGCGCAGAGGGTCGTGAAGCCGAACTCCTCCATGATCGGGAACATGGCGAGCGCCTTTTCAATGCACTCGTCGCGGCGGGCGTCGCCGAGCTTGATGTGGTCGTGGAGGGCGTTGGGGAGCGGCTCGACGACGAGCGGGCGGATGCCGGCTGCGCGGAAGCGCTCGACGACGGCGCGCCAGTGCGTACGGTCGGCCGGGTCGAAGTCAGGCGTTTCGGGAAGTCGCACAACGCCGTGCGTCACGCCGCACTGCAGGGCGTAGTCCCAGGTGAGGTCGCGCGCGGAGCGGAAGTAGTCGGTGATGATCATGGCGGAGGGTCTAGACGCCGGCGCTGGCGAGGAAGCCGCCATCGACGGGGACGGTGATGCCGGTGACGAAGGCGGCGCGGGTGTCGTCGAGCAGCCATTCGACGCAGCCGAGGAGGTCGTCGGCCTCGCCGAAGCGGCCCATCGGCGTGTGGGCCATCACCTGCTCGCCGCGCGGCGAGAGACCGCCGTCCGGAGTGCAGAGGATTTTGCGGGATCGCTCGTTGACCATGAAGCCGGGCGCGACGGCGTTGACGCGAACGTGCGCCGGGGCCATGTACTGCGCGAAGAACTGCGTCCAGTTGGCGATGGCGGCCTTGGCCATCGCGTAGGGGGCCACGCGCGTGAGCGGGCGGTAGGTGTTCATCGAGGCGAAGTTGAGAATCGCCCCGCCCCCGACACGCGCCATCTGGAGGCCGAACGCCCGCGAGGGGATGACCGTGCCCAGCGTGTTGATCTCCAGAACCGAGCGGAAGGCGGTCATGTCGATGTCGAAAAAGCCGCGGTCTAGGGGCGCGGGCGACCCGCCCGCGGAACCAGCGAGATCGGCTTCGGAGAAACGAAGCCGCGTGGGCACGGCGGCGGGATTGTTGCCGCCGGCGCCGTTGACAAGGATGCGGCAAGGGCCCCATTCGGAAAGGACGTGCTCGGCGAGGGCGTTCACGGCAGTCTCGTCGGTCACGTCGCAGGGGGCCACCATGAAGTTCTGCGCCGCGCCGTCTCCAGCGATATCGTTGGCCACCGTCTCAAGCTTCTCGCGGGTGCGGCCGACGAGCACGATCTTGCTTCCGAGCGCGGCGAGGTGTTTGGCGATGGCGGAGCAGAGGGTGCCGCCGGCACCGGTGACGACGGCGACTTTGTCCTGGAAGAAGGTGTTCATGCAAAGATCCTTTTCGCGTTGCGGTAGCAGATGTTTTCGACGAGAGGCCGCAGCAGCGCCGGATCGTCGGGGAAGTCGCCGGCGGCGACCTTGTCCGCGACCCAACGGCAGAGGACACGCCGGAACCAGTCGTGGCGGGCGAGGGAGAGGAGCGAACGGGAGTCGGTCGTCATGCCAACAAAAGTCGAGAGGACGCCGTAGGCGGCGTTCTTCTCCAGCACGTCGCGGACGCCATGCGCGTGGTCGCACCACCACCAGGCGGGTCCGAGCTGGACATGCCCCGGCGACCCTTCGCGCGTGAACGACCCAGACAGCACGGCCAGCTGCGCGTGGGCCTCGGGGTTGAGCGTGAGGAGAATCGTGCGCGGAAGGGCTTCATGCTCTTCCAGCGCATTCAGAAACGCGGCGACGGAGGCGGGATCCACCGGCGCGCGCATGCCGGCGTAGCCGCCGACAGGACCGGTCGCCGCGCGGAGGCGCGCGGAGGTCTCGCGCAAAGCGCCGAGGTGCAGCAGCATCGTCCAGTTTCTGCCTGCCGCGAACTCGGCAAGCAGGAGCAGTGACGAGTGACGAGTGACGAGTGACGGGAGCTTTGAGACATCGTCCACCGAGATGTCCACCACGCGGCAGCCGGCGGCGGCGAAGCGCTCCAGGGTTTCGGCGGAGATGTCCTCGCCAGCGGAGAGGCGCAGGGAGGGAACGACGGCTGTCGAGTGCATACGACAGCCATCGATGGCCTTCGCGTCCGCGCCCACGCACGGGCTCAGAATCTCCGCGTGGAAAGCGCGCAGAAGCCGCGAAGGCGTCCAGTCGGAGAGCGACACGTTCTCCGTGCCGTCGATGCCCAGCACCGCAAGTTCTCCGCGCGTCCAGTCGAAGAGCGGGTTTCCGACGAGCTTCGGGAACGTGCGGCGCCAGGCGGCCCACTTCTCGGATTCCGGCGCATCGCCGGTGATGAGCGGTTCCGGCTCGCCGCAGATGCGCATGGCGCGGTGCTTGTAGGGATCGGGGGCGACCCAGACGGAGTAGAGCGAGCCCAGCGGCGCGTCCGCCGCGAGAGCGGCGATGTCGAGGTGGTTGTGCCAATCCACGACCGGCAGGTCGCGGACGGCGGAATAGAGGAGGTCGTACGTCGCGTTCACGCTGCGGGAGGCGCTACCGGCCCCAGGATGCCATGGCCCGGCGGAAGGCAGGCGCGGAGTCGCGGATGTTCTTCTCGTTGACGCAGAAGGCCAGGCGCATGTAGCCGGGACGGCCGAAGCCGCTGCCGGGCACGGCGAGGATGTTCTCCGTGACGAGGTGCTCGACGAAGGCGCGGTCGTCGCCGCCAGGGACCTCGGCGAAGATGTAGAACGCGCCGCGCGGCATCGCGAAGCGGATGCCGGCCGCGGAAAGCGCCTCGGCCATCGCGTCGCGGCGTCGCTGGTACACGGAGGTGTCCACCGCCTTTTCGCAGAGGGCGGCCGCCAGACGCTGCCCCACGACGGGGGCGTTCACGAATCCGAGCGAGCGGATGGTCACCGTCAGCCCGGCGATGAGCTTTCCGGCGTCCGGCATGGCGGGGTTGACGAGCAGGTAGCCGACGCGCTCGCCCGGGAGGGACAGCGTCTTCGAATACGAGCCGACGACGACTGCGAACGTGCTGGCCGGCAGGATAGGCGGCACAGTGGCGCCGTCGTAGCAGAGCGCGCGGTAGGGCTCGTCGGAGAGCAGGAACACGGGGCGTTCGCGGCCGGCGTTGACGCGCTCGAGCATCGCGCCCAGCGCGGCGATTTCGTCGCGGCCGTACACGGCGCCGGTCGGGTTGTTCGGGTTGTTCACGAGGACGACGCGCGTCTTGTCCGTGATGGCGGCCTCCAGGGCGGCGACGTCGAGGCGGAAGTCCGGCGCAGGCATCGGGACGGGCACGAGTTTCCCGCCGAAATGGCCGCAGTACGCCCCGTACTCGACGAAGTAGGGAGACGGGCACACGACCTCGTCGCCGGGGTTCAGGACGGCGCGGAAGAAGGAGGTGATGCCGCCGGCCGCGCCGACCGTCAGGAGGATGTTGGCGGCGTCGACGGCGGTCTCCTGTTCGCGGGAGGCGACGGCGGCGATGCGCGCGCGCACTTCGGGGATTCCTGCGTTGGGGCAGTACCCGAAGGCGAGAGGCTCCTCGGCGGTGGCGGCGATGGCCTCCAGGGCAGCGCGCGTCCCCTCGGGCGAGGGCAGGTCGGGGTTCCCGAGGCTGAAGTCGTAGACGTTCTCGGCGCCGAAGCGGCGCTTGAGCTCGAGCCCCTGCTCGAACATCTTGCGGATCATCGAGGAGCCACCGACGGCGGCTTCCATGGAGGTGGAAAGAATTTGCATTGAATGGGTTCCTATCGTGCGTTGCCCGACATTATAGCAGGCTTCGCCCCTCGGTTCCATCACTATGCGAATCGGATGCCTGAAAAACAGGTATCATTCCAAAGGGGAAAAGTGTACAATCGCATCATACCTGTCCCGGCACGTCCACCTGTTTTGCTTCCCCGATGCCATGAAAACAAAATCTACCTCCTTTCCGCAGGCCATGTTTTCCATCGTCGCCGCGCTGCTCATCGCCGCGCTCCCCGCCCGCGCGGGGATTCTCGTCCAGGATTCCTTTGACGCTGCCGGCTACACCGTCGGAACCGGTCTGAAGAACCTCAATCCCGGCAACACGACCGGCTTCACATCCGCGAGGTGGGGAGGTTCCAGTGCGACCGGCGTCTTCTTCGTAAACGACGGACTATCCTTACCCAGCGATTTCGTGGCCTTGGCTGCAGGCAACGCAATCGGCGTGGGCAAGTTCGGCAGCGACCCCTCGGGCAATCCCTTCGGCCGCCGCATGACGCGCACAATCGACGCCGACATCATCCCGACTTCCGGCACCTACTACTTCCGCTTCGCGTGCGAAATTGGCGCAGACGCCGAACTATTCCTCCGTCCAAACGATTTCGAGGCGCTCGGACTTGTCCCCTCGGCGCTGACCAACACCGATGGCATCGGCAATCCGCCCACCATCGGCATCCACCTCGGCTTCCTCAAGACGGCGGCTAAGAACAGCACGGGAACCGACATCGCCCTGTGGATCGCCGGAACGAAGGCGGCCACGATTGCGAGCAACATCACGGCGGGCAAGACCTACATCGTCGTCGCGAAAATCGAAATCTTCTCGGACGGCACGGCCGCCGTCTCCGCCCTCGCCGGCGCCACAGACGATGCGGCCCTGCGCTCGGCATCGTTTTCCGAACCCGCCACGGGGGCTATCGGCTCGGCGGCGCTCCGCCACCTCTGCATCTCCGGCGCCTACATGAGCGGCTACGCCAACGGCAAGTACGCGACATTCGACGAGGTCGCCATCGGCACGAATCTTTCGGACGTTTTCGGCTTCGCGGTCGCGGGCGCGCCTGTCGTGCAGTCGGTTGATTCGACGAACGTCGGCGAAACCGGTTTCACGGCGAACGGATTGCTCTCGACGCTCGGGTCCTCGAATCCCGAGGTCTTCTTCGACCTGAGCGCCGACAACGGCGCGACGTGGACCCCGACGTCCATGGGCACCTATTCGACGACGGGCGACCTCTCCCACAACGCAACGGGGCTTCTCTCCGGCTCGACGTACCTCTGGCGCTTCCGCGCGGAGGGCCCGACCATGGCCTCCACGTCCCTCGTCCAGACCGTCACGCTCGCCGGAGCTCCCATCTTCGGGGCCCCTTCCGTTACGTTCGCCGCCAACGACGCGACCTTCGCGGTCTCGCTTGAGGAACCGGGGCTTTCCGGCGCGGCGCCCACGACGGTCGAGCTATGGTTCGCGGGAGCCAGCGACTCGCTTGCGCTCCAGAAGACGTTCGACACCGTGACGACGGCGGCGGACTTCTCCGAAACCATCGCCGGTCTTGACTGGGGCGCCGCATACCGCTACGCGTTCCACGCCACGGTCCCCTACAACGGCGGGCTCCTAGAGGCGTGGACGCCGACAAACACGGTGGATGTCTCCGGCACCAACTTCTGGACTGCCGCCGCCGGAACGACCGACTGGCATACGGCGGGCAACTGGAGCCTCGCCACCATCCCGGGAACCGCGCTGACAGCCTGGTTCGAGAGCGTGGGCGGTCTTGTCACGGCGGATGCGGACGCCATGGCGGAAAAGGTTTGCTTCAATACGAGAGACGAGAACACGACACTCGACCTGCACGGCCATACGCTCACAACCGATTGGTTCGGCATCGGATACTATCTGTCCAGGTCTTTCGCGACAATATCCAACGGCGTATTCTCCATCAAGCAGCTCCGCATCGGCGGCTCCCAGAGCAACACGCTCGTCGTCGGCGATGGCGCGGACCTCCGCGCGGGAGAGGCAGTGTATGTCGGAGCCGACAACGATCCTCTGTATGCCTCGAACAAGGTGGTGTTCGCGCGAGGTTCGAAGACAACGGTCAACGGAACGTTTTTCCTGCGCACCGCACGCGAAGTCCGAGCCATCGTCGAGGCTGGCGCTTCCGTGACGACAAAGGGGCTCCAGTGCCCCGCGCTCCCGACGGGATTGATTGTGGACGGCGGAGCATTTACCAATACCAGCACCACGATCTTGCTCAACTCCAACCGTCGCGGCTCGCTTGTCGACAACATGTTTCTGGAACTCAGGAACGGCGCAATAGGCCGGTTCGACGACAAGATGTATGTCAACTCGGGTCTCAACAACGGCGGTGGCCGGTACCACGCCGAAATCCGCGTGCTTTCCGGCGCAACGCTCGACGCAAAGGACAGCATCTACCTCGACCACAACGGCGGCGAGGGCTCGACCAGCAGCGGGTCGGATTCCGGAGGCGGCGCGGCTGTCATCGTGAGCAATGCCACGCTCAAGGCCAAGACGCTCAACATCGCGGTGGACGACCGCCGCAACGGCGACAAACTGCACATCTACGAAGACGCGGGGGAAAGCACCCTCGTTGAAATTGCGGCGAGCGCCCGCGTCTCCGCGTCCAACTGGAACCGCAGCAACAGGTGCAACTACGACCACCGCATCATCGTCGAGGGCGGCGCGCTGGCGATTGCCGAAAATCTCCAACTGGGCGATGGCGGGCAGTACTACGCCATGCACGACGGGAACCATCTGGCCATCTCGCGGGCGAACGCGCGCGTCACGCTTGGCGCCCTGAACGTCTACGGGAAGAGCTACGTCGGCTTCAAAATCCCTGCAGGCGGGTTTGACCAGGTGCCGCTGCAGGTGACGGGCAAGGCCGATTTCGGAATCGTCCCGACCGGGGCGGAAGCCGCGGTCTCGGAGGTCCACGTGGACGCCATGGACTTCATGGGGACCCAGACCCTGATTACGGCGGAGACGCTTTCAGACCTGACGGCGGACCGCGTAATCGTCACGGTGCCTTCCTCGAACAGCTACAAGATCAAGCTCACTTCGACGTCGCTTACCGTCACGGCCTCGCCAACCGGAACGCTCATCAGACTCCGATAGGTCTGTTCCTAGAACTCTTGTAGAAAACTGCTTTCGCGAAGGCGCATCTGTGGTAGAATGTTCCGCAAAGGAATCTTCCCCATGATGAACTCGAACCGCCCTCTGTCCGCCGTCCTCGGTCTGTTCCTTGCCATCGCCCTTGCGGCCCCGTCCCTTGCGGCCCCGTCCCGCCCCGAGCTGCTGTTCCACGCCACGTTCGAGGGCGATTCGCCCGACGCGGTCGTCGCGAAGGGCGGCGGCACACCCATCGAATCGAAGCACCTCGAGTGGACCGACGGCGTGAGGGGCCGCGCGGTGCGGCTCACCACGAAGGCCCACAGCGTCCTCTCCTATCCCCACCCCGGAAACGTCGTGCAGGAGCGCGGCACGATTTCGCTCTGGGCCAAGTGCGAATGGCCGAAGGTGCGCGATTTCCGCATGCTCTTCTCGAACCCGAGCCTCCAGAACCCGAGCCTCCAGAAAAGCCGCTTCGGATCCCATTCGCTGATGTTGTGGTGGCACCGGCAGTCGCTCCGCTGCGACGTCTCCGACAACAAGGACTCGTTTCAGTCCTGCGTTCCCGCCGACGCCCTCGACGGCCGCTGGCATCACTACGCCTTCTCGTGGGATCCAAACGGCATGCTGATGTACGTCGACGGCCGCCCCGCCGGACGGGGCAACGACTCCGACTCGCCCATGAAGCGCGCGATCCGCGCCTCCGCGAACGGCGGCGCGTACTACAGCTTCTCGCACCCGGAGCCCTTCGACCGCTTCTACCTCGGCAGCCGCAATGACGGGTGGCAGTGGGACGGCGTCATCGACGAGGTGCGCATCTACGATATTCCGCTTAGCCTGGACCAGATCGCAAAGCTGGCGGCGGAGTTCGGCCCCCCGCCGAAGCCGTCGAAGCCAGACTACGCCTCTCTCTA
>JAEEGL017001632.1_pt1 | contig 23452 bp, 15 predicted proteins | sample 9134231 | NCBI WGS metagenome assembly JAEEGL01 (sample SAMN16246548, study PRJNA631951) | gut metagenome | biome: gut microbiome; feature: rumen; material: fiber-attached | host: Bos | place: Iran: Karaj | collected 2018-10
CATGGAGTCATCATCCACCCTTGCGACACATCTCAAAGTAATGTCATTATCCTGGATCGCGTAAGTTTCTGAGAGGGTACCATCATCAATGGCATATTCGAAAATGGCTTTCTCCGTCAGAACATCAAGGAGCAGATCCCGGTACACCGAGAAATCGATAATGGGTTCTTCGCATTTGACAGAGGTCACAAAACGGCCGTTCCAGTCGAAAACCAGTATTTCATTCTTCTCCTTGTCTAAAAGGAAGAAGCGGTCCGAAGCCACATCCATCACTACATGCCCTTCCTGTCCGAGGCTTGTCTCGCCCGGGTAATGGAGAGGAATTACATCAGCCTTGGTGTACAGATTTTGGAAGCTAACCTGTCTCTTCAACGCCTTGTCGACATTGACCTTCAACAAATTTGAATCGCCCTGCCCACAGGAACAAACCAGAGCACAAGCCAATATAATAAATAGTGGCTTCATTGGGTATAATTTACAGGCGTGGCTTCTGAACAATCCTCACGACAAGGGAAATGAGGTATATCATCATTCCATAAATGACAGGAATCAAAATGACTTTCACGCCGAAAAGAACCCCGGGGGATATTAGGTCGAAAAGACCACTAACTCCTTCACCTCTATCCCAGGCCACCTGCTGCAAAGTGGAGAAGAATTGATAAAGTGGGAATAGGGGTGTCATGAGGCCAAATACAAGAGCGAAGTTGCCGATTTCTTTTACCCAGCGCGGCGCTTTCCAAGCAGCAAAGAAAACAGCGACTAACAGAACTGTGAGTATGGACATAAAAAGAAGTCCTCCTTCCATAAACAATTTGAACATAAAGCAACAGAGTATTACGGTTCAATCTGTGGGCAAAAGTAGAATAATACTGATATCCATCCAAGCCAAATCCCCACGAACGTAAGTTAAAACCCCAATGTCGAAGGTTTAAACTGGCAAACCCTTTGTTAGTTTGCTATATTTGTGTCGATAATGAAACGGCTACTTGTCATAACATACTGGATTGTCTCCACTCTGTTGGTAACGATTTGCCTCAGCAGCTTGGGATACCGGTTCATTGAAGCGTTGTTCATCGGAACCATGTTTCTTCCCGGTGCTCTGGCGGCCAAATATTTCTTCCCGAAGGTAAACTTCAAAAACAAGCAGTCAGGTATTAGGGAAACAATCTTCGTTGTGTTGGGTATTCTGTCAGGAGAGATCCTTCTCTTCATGGTTGCCCATTATTGCATTCTTACCTTCAGGGAGAATCTTCCTGGTTCCATATATGATTGGCCCGACCTTCCTCACATCTTATCGAATCCTATTTTTATTGCTATCATCCTGACCTCGCTTGCCGCTGGTTGCCATTTCTTCGAATCTTGGTTGAGTAAAAAGCGTTCAGACCAACCCGGCACCATTTCTTTCACTTCGGACAGGAAACAGGTGACGCTGCCCAAAGACGAGATTCTCTATGTAGAATCCAACGACGATGCGACTACCATTGTCGCTTCAGGTAGCCGGCGCTTCAAGAACTATACTCCTATTTCACAGTGGGAGGCCATCCTTGTTCCCCATTTCATCCGAATCCATCGCTCTTTCCTTGTGAACAAGACCGCAATAACCCGAATCGATGTCGACACCTTATACATCGACGACATTCAACTACCCATTTCTCGGAAGTATAAGGATGCGGTCTCCAATAATCTCTAGTTAATATCTCAACCGGAGGCTTGTCAGAGTAAGAGCGTACACACGCTGGCACAATGGCAGGTAAGTAAAGGTCCGGAGCCACTGCCGCAAAGCAAAAAGCCTGCGGTTGTCGCAGGCTTTTTGCTTTTTTCTATCCGGTCATGCCGGATTCTCGTACTGGGAGGTTCAGGTTTTAGTCTAAGGGGCTTGCAAGGTCTTGAGCCAGTCCGCAAGGGCGGCGGTCCACTCCGCCTTATGGGGGAAGGAGTCGCTGAATCCCCAGCCGTGGCCACCGTCCGCATACAGATGCAGCGAGACGGGGACGCCGCTCCGCTCCAGGGCCGCGGCATAGAGCCGGCTCTCCGAAGCGGGGAAGACCGTGTCGTCTTCGCAGTGGACGAGGAAGGCGGGTGCGGTGTCCTTGTTGACGAACTGGTCGCAGCAGAAGTAATAGACTTCGTCGTCTTCCGGGTACATGTCGAAGAGCATGTTCTTGCCGCCGGGACTGATCCTGCCCTCAAAGGAAATGATCGGGTAGAGGAGGATCTGGAAGTCCGGTCGCGTCCGTGCAGTGGCGTGGACAGCGACGCTGGCTGCCAGGTGGGCTCCTGCCGAGGCGCCCATGATGCCGAGCTGGCTGAATCCCCACTCCCCGGCGTGCGTGCGCATCAGGGTGACGGCGCGCTGGGCGTCGCTGAGCGGGACTTCGCTGTGGGCATTCGGCAGGCGGTATTTCAGGACCGCGCAGGTGATGCCGAGCGAGTTGAACCAGGCGGCCATGTCAGTGCCTTCCTTCTGGAGGGAAAGGGATTCGTAATCGCCTCCGGGGCAGATCAGGACAGCCTGCCCGTTGGGCTCGGCGGCCGGAAAGACATAGAGTTCGGCCTGGCTGATGTTGCGGATCAGGCCGTCGTCGCCGATCACTTCCTCTCCGCGCAGTCCGTTGGGCTCCGGCGCCCCGTCGGGCCAGACAGCCAGGCGGATGCCGCCCGGCTCCTGGCCACCGGCCAGGAGCGGTACAAGCATCAAGCCCAGGAGGATCCCTGCGGCTTTATTTAACAGTCCAGACAGTCGAGTCATCTCCGTGTGCAGTCTTGACGGTGATCTGGTTCTCACCCTTGGCAAGTTTGACGTTCGGCCAGGTCACGGTCGCATAGGCGTCCGTCTTGACATTGCCGATGAGCTTGCCGTTGACATAGAGTTTGGCCGAAGGGGCGGTGGTGAACACGATTACGTCGGTCGTGTCCTCCTCGCGCTCGGCATAGCGCTTGGAGCAGAGGTGGACAGTCTTGGCGTCCTTGTTCCAATTGGCCTTGTAGAAGTAGAAGGCGTCCTTGCGCGTCTGGCGGTCATGGGTGACGAGACCCTTGTTGTTGAGGTTGTTGGTGTCGCCCTCCTGGCGCATGCCGGAGCCGAAGTCAAACATATTCCACAGGAAGGAGCCCCAGACGTAGTCGCGCTCGAGGATGGTCTTCCAGTTGTTGATGTGGATGTAGGTCTGCTTCTCTTCGGGATGCCAGTGGCCGCGGGAGACCGAGCGCACATCCACCTCATCCTCGGGACCGTACTTCGGCACGTGGACGGACAGGGCCGCGCCTCCGCCGTACTCGCTGATGGAGATACGGGCATTGGGGTAGCGGGTGTGGAAGTCATCGAGGAAGGGACCGAAATCGGCCACCGTGTCGTAGTACCAGCCGAAGTACTTGTTCCAGCCGGTCATGTCGGTAGTGACGATATAGGGGTGCTCCTGGTCGGTGGCGGAAGTCGTCAGGCGGCCGGGATCCAGCTCATGGGCCAGGTCGTTGAGTTCGCCGACGATCTCGTCGATGCTGTCATGGATCTCGTTGAACAGGCCCCAGAACATGATGGAGGGGTGATTGTAGTTCTGGATGATCATCTCGGTAAGCTGGAGCTTGAGATGGTCATCGAAGGATTCATGGTCCACATAGCTGCCCACGAAGGGGATTTCTTCCCAGACCACGAAGCCGCGCTTGTCAGCCTCGCGGAACATGAAGTGGGCCTGCGGGTAGTGGGCCAGGCGGAGGGCGTTGGCACCGACTTCGTCGAAGAAGTCAAAGTCGGTCAGGTGCTGCTCCTCGGTCAGGGCGGAAGCAAGTCCGGCCCAGTCCTGGTGGCGGCAGACGCCCTGGAGCTTGAGGTGCTTTCCGTTCAGGAAGAAGCCCTTGTCCTTGTCCACCCAGAAGTAGCGGAAGCCGATATTTTCCTCGACGCGGTCGATTTCCTTGCCGTCGCGCTTGAGGACGGTCACGGCCTTGTAAAGGTAGGGATCGGCCTTGCCGTTCCACAGGTGCGGATTGTCCAGGGCGAGGGAGCAGTTGGCGCGGTTGTCGTTGATGAGGGTCGATTTGCGCTCGGCGACAACGTTGCCGTTCGCATCCTCGAGGGCGAAATACACCTCGCAGCCTTCGTAGTCGGTGGTGGTGGAGAGGTGTACGTCGGCGAAGAATTCGGCGCGCTTCTCATTGACGAGGGTCTGGTGGATCAGCACACCGTTGGAACCGTAGTAGAGCGGACTGATGCAGGCGGGATCGGTAACGATCATCCACGCATCGCGGTACAGGCCGCCATAAACATTGAAGTCGCCGCCTTGCGGGGCGATGTCGAACTGCGGCTCGTTGTCGCAGATGACGACGATGCTGTTGGTCGTTCCGACGCGCAGGTAGTCGGTTACCTCGAAGGTGAAGGTGTTATATGCTCCTTTGTGTTCACCGACGATCTTGTTGTTGACCATGACGGTGGCCATGGTGCCGGCGCCTTCGAACTGCAGGAAGACACGCTTGCCGCGGTACTCGTCAGGGATGTCGATCTGTTTGCTATAGGTGCCGTAGCCGCGCCGGTAGCCGGCGTCGTTCATGAAGTCGGCGGCGTTCCAGGTGTGGGGAAGGTCAACGGTCTCCATGCCGGTTCCGCCGCGGGCGCCGCCGAAACGGCCCATGCCGGCGGAGCGGGTCGGGGTGAAGCTCCAGGCCTGGTTCATCGAGATGACTTCGCGGGCGTCCACGGAAGCTGCCAGCAGCAGCGAGAGGCCGAGGCCCGCAAGGAGGGAGATTTTCTTCATTTCAAATCTTGTTTCTATAAGGTAAATAATCAGTCAAGCTGTTCGGTGTAGGGGTTGGCGGCGGTGAAGGCCTTCCAGGGTCCGTCGACGCCCTTGCCGTTGGGGTTGCCGTATTTGACGAAATTGGCCCAGTAGTCCATCATCTTGTCGCTGAGCTCGTAGTCGTGCGGGGTCATCGGACGCCAGCTGCGGCCGAGGGTATGGAACATGTACCAGAGCTCGGCGGAGTGGAAGGCACCCTCCTCGTCGCCGGGGAGCTTGCGGTCGAAGAAATAGTGATAGACAGGCTGGCTGCTCTGCCCGGATTGGACCGTGCAGAAATTGCTGATCCCTTCGCGCATGCCGGCGATATCGTCGCCGTTGCTGCCGATCATGATGGGAATATCGAGAATCTGTCCGCTCAGGACGGCATCGTCGAAGTCCTTGGTGACCAGGTTGCCGTCCACATGGATGCCGTTCATACCGGCGCGTGCGGCGCTGAGTTCCTCGAGGGTGGCCTTGCGCATCTTCTCGAGGGTGTCGAAGCCGGCCGCATCCATCTGGGCCTTGCCGCGCTCATCAAAGACGGCGGGGGGTGTGTGGACATTCTCCGCGTTGACGGAGTAGGCCAGGCCGCCGCCGCTCTGGATGACGGCCTTGCTGACCAGGCCCTTGGTGAGCGGGGACGTGATGAGGGTCTTGACGCTGCGTGCGCCGGCGCTCTGTCCCATGATGGTGATCTGCTTGGGATCGCCGCCGAACTGCTCGATGTTGTTGTAGATCCACTTGACGGCGGCGAGCTGATCGTAGATGCCCTGGTTGCCGGAACCGCCGTAGCCGTTCTCGGCGGTCAGTTCGGGATGGGAGAAGAAGCCGAGCTGTCCGAGGCGGTAGTTGATGGTCACGAGGATGACCCCGCGCTCCGCCCAGGCCTCGCCGTCGAAGGCCACATCATTGCCGCAGCCGCCTCCCAGGGCACCGCCATGGATCCACATGGCGACGGGGAGCTTGGCCTCAGGATGTCCGACGCTCTTGGCGGGGGCCCAGACGTTGAGGAAGAGGCAGTCCTCGCTGGTCGGGGGGAGGGGCTCCGGCTGGAACTCCTTGTAGTAGAAAGAGCCGGGCTGGCGCCCGCGCTGCACGGAGGGGGCGCCGAAATGGTCGGCGACCTTCACGCCCTGCCAGGGGACGACGGGTTTGGGGTTGGCCCAGCGCAGGTCGCCCACGGGGGGAGCGGCGTAGGGGACGCCCTTGAAAATCATGACATCAGGGTTCTCGGTGAGGACACCTTGGAGTTGCCCGCCCTCAACCGAGACCGTATCGATGATCTTGCCGGATTCGCAGGCGGTGAAGCAGGCGAGCAAGCAGAGCCCTGCCCATATTTTATTCTTTTTCATAACACGGGTCGTGCGTAATGGCTTCAAAAGTAACAAAAAATTTGCCGCCAGGCGGCGGCAAATATCAAATAACACCGAAACTGTCTATTTCCGCAGGTCACCGAGCCATTTTTCGAGTTCCGCGGTCCATTCCCGCTTGTAGCGGAAGACGTCCTGGAAGCCCCATCCATGACCGCCCTCGGGATAGGTGTGGAGGACGGCGGGGACGCCGTTGTTCACCAGGGTGGAGAAGTACATGGCGCTTTCCGTGACGGGGACGGTCGGGTCGTCATAGCTGTGTGCGATGAAGGCGGGCGGGGTGTCGGAAGTGACATGCAGCTCGCAGGAATAGTAGTCGGCCTGTTCCTGGGTGGCGTCGGCGCCCAGCAGGAGGAACCCGCGTCCGGGGACGAAGCGCCCCTTGGTAGTGATGACGGGATAGATGAGGATCTGGAAGTCCGGGCGGGTCTCGGGGGTGTAGTGCACGCCCGCGCTGGCCGCGAGGTGTCCGCCGGCGGAACCGCCCATGATGCCGAGCTGTGAGAAGCCGTACTCGGCGGCATGGCTCCTCATGATCTCGATAGCGCGGTGGGCGTCGGTGAGGGGGACGTCGCAGTGTCCGTTGGGCATGCGGTACTTGAGGACGGCGAAGGTGATGCCGAGGGAGTTGAACCACTCTGCCATGTCGGTGCCCTCATGCTTGGCGGCGACGTAGTTGTAACCGCCGCCGGGGCACATGATGACGGCCTGTCCGTTGGGATTCTTGGCGGGATAGACGAGGAGCTCGGGATCGGAGATGTTGCCGATGCGTCCGCCGAACATCTCGCGTTCGGGACCTTCGAGCCCGTTGGAGTTGGGGGCACCGTCAGGCCAGAGCTTGATGGTGACGTAGGTGGTTTCCTGGGCGCGCCCGGCGCCTTGTCCGGGCCCGCGGTTAGCGCCACCCTGGCCCTGCCCAGGGGCCCTTCCGGGCTCCTGGGCCATCATGGCCAGAGGGACCAATACTAACCAAGCTAAAACGAAAAAACGTTTCATTCCTAAATACTGAACTGATAGAGGGAATCCTAGTTAAGCTGTTCGGTGTAGGGGTTGGCGGCGGTGGAAGCCTTCCAGGGACCGTCAACGCCCTTGCCGTTGGGGTTGCCGTATTTGACGAAGTTGGCCCAATAGTCCATCATCTTGTCGCTGAGGTCGTAGTCGTGCTGGGTCATCGGACGCCAACTGCGGCCCAGGGTGGGGAACATGTACCAGAGCTCTGCGGAGTGGAAAGCACCCTCGTCGTCGCCGGGGAGCTTGCGGTCGAAGTAGTACTGGTAGGCGGGCTGGTTGCTTTGCTGGGAACGGACTGCGCAGAAGTTGTTGATGCCTTCGCGCATGTCGCCCATGTCGTCACCATTGCTGCCGATCATGTAGGGGATATCGAGGATCTGTCCGCTCTGGACGGCCTCGTCGAAGCTCATGGTGATGAGGTTGCCGTCGGGGTGGGTTCCGCCCATGCCGGCACGTACGGTGCTGAGCTCTTCGAGGGTGGCCTTGCGCATCTTCTCGAGGGTGTCGAAGCCGGCCGCATCCATCTGGGCCTTGCCGCGCTCGTCATAGCTGCTGAGCGGAGTAGCCGCGGAGCCGCCGCTGAGGAAGTTGCCGAGGCCGCCGCCGCTCTGGATGATGGCCTTGCTGACCAGGCCCTTGGTGAGCGGAGAGGTGACGAGGGTCTTGACGGAACCTGCACCGGCGCTCTGGCCCATGATGGTGATCTGCTTGGGATCGCCGCCGAACTGCTCGATGTTGTTGTAGATCCACTTGATGGCAGCGAGCTGGTCATAGATGCCCTGGTTGCCGGATCCGCCGTAGCCGTTCTCGGCAGTCAGCTCCGGATGGGAGAAGAAGCCGAGTTGGCCGAGGCGATAGTTGATCGTGACGAGGATGACGCCGCGCTCAACCCAGGCTTCACCGTCGAAAGCGACATCATTGCCGCAGCCGCCGGCATAGGCGCCACCATGGATCCACATGGCGACGGGAAGCTTGGCATCAGGATGCCCGACGCTCTTGGCGGGGGCCCAGACGTTGAGGAAGAGGCAGTCCTCGCTAGTCGGCGGGAGGGGCTCCGGCTGGAACTCCTTGTAGTAGAAGGAGCCGGGCTGGCGTCCACGCTGCACAGATGGGGCGCCGAATTTGTCGGCGACCTTCACGCCCTGCCAGGGAACGACGGGCTTGGGGTTGGCCCAGCGCAGGTCGCCCACGGGGGGAGCGGCGTAAGGGACACCCTTGAAAATCATCACGTCAGGGTTCTCGGTAAGGACACCCTGGAGTTTTCCGCCCTCGACCGTGACCGTATCGATGATCTTGGGAGAGCAGGCTGCCAGGCCCGCGGCAAGCAGGCAGGCAAGCATCGATTTGAACTTCAGATTCATTGTGAACAGGTTTTAGATTGACATTGTGATCTCAAATAAGGCAAATAACTAGGAGATAGCTTCCTCGTCGGCGACAGCGTCCTTCCAGTCGGTCCACATGGAGCGGTTGGCATCATAGCCGTCGTAGCCGAAGTTCTGCCACATCAGGTTGCCGGTGTTGGCATCGATGGCGCTCTGCGGAACGGGCAGGTAGAGGTTGTGCTTGTTCATGTTGTAGATGACGGTCAGGCGGCCCAGTCTGTGGGTACCCTTGCCATCCTCACCCTTGTTGTAGAAGTTGTTGTAATGGCAAATACGCTGCCACCAGTAACTTCCGCCGTTGGGATCGGTGCCCTCCTGGGTGTCGTAAGTGTTCAGGTCGTAGGTATTGCCCCACTCGTCGGGCTTGCCGCTCATGGCCAGGCACAGGGACACGCGGCTGAGCTCGATATGACGGAATTCCTCCATGTAGAGCTCCCGGGCACGCTCGTCCATGATCTCACCGATGGTGACGGTGGTGTAGAGCTGCTCGCAGTGGGCGCGCTGGCGGATGATGTTGACATCATCCACGGCGGTGGCGTCGCCCAGGTAGTACTTCGCCTCTGCGCGGAGGAGGTAAACCTCGGCCAGACGATAGACATACCAGTTGGAGCAGGCGCCGCTCGTGGCACCCTGGTGGTCGTTCGAGCTGATGTTGGCCTCCTTGACGACATCGTGCAGGAAGGTCTTGTAGTGCCAGACGGAGCCGACGGACTTGATGGTGTCGGCGTAAATCGGTTTGCCGACCTCACGGTAGGTCTTGCCGTAGAGGGCCTTGACGGCCGGGTCCTGGGAGTCGCGGATCTGCGGCGTATTGTACTTGAACAGGTCGCGGGTAAACCAGTTGCCCACGGTTTCACTGTGGCGCAGGTCGCCTTCGTCCATGGTGCCGTTGACCTTCCAGAGGTCGTTCTCGGCCCACCAGGTCAGGCGCATGCAGCCCACGCCGCGGCCGATACCGCGGTTGAAGTCGAGCGTCTGGTCATATTCGGGGGCGTTGCGGGCGAAACGGTTCGTGCTCGTAAAGCCGCCGACCGGGGAGACGTTGGTACCGTTGGCCCAGAAGGGAACCCAGTTACGGAGCGTGGAGAAGTTGCGGAAGGACGCGCCGCTGCCCTGGTTTACGATACCGAAGATGGTCTCCTTGTTTTCGGAGATGAGCTTGTTCTCCGGACGGTGCATGTCCCAGATGATGTTGCGGGTGATCTTCCAGGTGGCGGGCTCGCCGCCTTCGTCAAAGATACCGAAAGGATCGGTCATCAGGGCGTATCCGCTGTTGTTGATAACCTCGTCGGCCAGGTTCTTGGCGTCCTGGTAGCGTCCGTCAGCCAGATAGTACTTGATGAGAAGTACCTGGCAGGCACCCTTGTTCACCATGCCGTAATACTCCATCTGCGACTGGGCGGGGACGTTTGCGACGGCGAACTCGAGGTCCTCGATCATCTTCTTGATGATGGTCTCGCGGGTGGCGGACTTGTAATCCAGTTTCGGCGAAGAGATCACGTGGGTGACCAGCGGCACGTTCTTGAACTGGAAGATCATGTTGTAGTAGCGGAAGGCGCGGTGGAAGTAGGCGCGGCCTTTGTAGCCGTTGCGGACCTCATCGGTCAGGCCTTCCACCTTGTCCACGTAGTCGAGGATGGTATTGGCCGACTTGACGGCGCCGCCCAGCACGTCGCTGAACATCGACGCGGACTGGTCGTAGCCGGAAGTCGGGGTGACCTTGGTGTCAAGCTCGGAAAGGGCCGTGGCATGGCCGCCGTCCGTGTTGCCGCCGACGTTGAGGTCGGAGATACGCATCTCCATCGTCAGGATGCCGCGGGCCAGGAAGTCGTTGATGACAAACTCGTCCCGCAGCTCACGGTCACAGTCGATCAGCGCAGCGCGGATACCGGACTCCGTCGTGAAGGTCGCGGTCGGCTCGAAGTAGGAAAGCGGTTTGGGGTCAAGGAATTCCTTTTTGCACCCCGTCGCCAGCACCGTCAGGCCGGTCAGGGCGCCCAGGCTGATTCTGGATAGGTTCTTAATCGTATTCATGGTATTCTCTGTGTTCAAGAATTATAAGGTAACGTTCACACCGAAGGTAATCGTGCGGTTCATGAAATTCAGGGTTTCAGGATCGTACCATTTCCAGCCGCCGAGGCTGATGACGCCGGCGTTTCTGATGGTCGCATTGAGGCGCAGGCTGGAAAGGCCGAGGCGGGAAACGAAGGCCTTGGGGACGTTGTATGCGAAGGAGACGTTCTCCAGGCGGATGAAGGAACGGTTGTGCAGCAGACCGCCGCCGGCACCGGCAGGAAGCTGGGCGTTGATGCGGCCCCAGTCGTTCAGCGGGTTCTCCGGTGTCCAGTAGGGACGGTTGACGAAGTTCAAGCCGTTCTCCACGGTGACATCCTCGGCATAGACCGTGTAAATGGAGTCAAGGAACTTGGCACCCATGCGGGAGGCGAGGTTGAAAGAGAACTCGAAATTCTTCTTGAAGGTGAAGGTGTTGTAGAGGGACCACAGTACCGGGAACTGGGAGTCGCCCAGGAAGAGCTTGTCATTGTTGTCATAGACCGGGCGGACCGTGCCGTCGTCTAGGACCTGGTCGTTGGCGGTATAGACGTTGTTGACTTTCACGTCGCCGGGGACCAGACCGAGCACGGCGGCCTCTTTGGCTTCGTTAATCTGGTAGATGCCCTGGATATCATAGTTCCAGATGACGGAGATCGGCTGGCCGATAAACCAGCGGTTGTCGATATCATCCAGCTCCTTGCCGTTCTCGTCATACTCATAGTAGAGGTGGTCGATGCGGTTTTTGTTGTAGGAGAGGTTGAAAGTAGTGTTCCAACGGAAGTCGGGCTTGTCGATGTTGGTGGAGTTGAGGGTGATCTCGAGACCGCGGTTGGAGACCTGGCCGATGTTGGCGGCGATCTGGTTGAAGCCGGTGAAGTTCGGCAGGGTGCGGTTGAGGATCATGTCCTTGGTGATGATGCGGTAGGTCTCGATGGATCCCGTGATGCGGTTGTGCAGGAAGCCGAAGTCGAGGGCGACGTTCCAGGATTCACTGCGCTCCCACTTCAGGTTCGGGTTGGCCATGCGGTTCAGGGTCAGGTACTGCATCTCGGTGAGGGCGCCGGAGTTGTCCACGTAGCCGAAAGGAGCGTTGCCGGTGGCCAGACTCGCCAGGGCGAGGTACGGGTCGGTCAGGGCGCGGTTACCGTTCTGGCCCCAGGAGACACGGAGCTTACCCATGCTCATCGGAGTCCAGTGGAACCAGGGCTCGTTGGTGAAGGTCCAGGCGAGGGCGATGGACGGGAAAGTCGCATACGGAACGGCCTGGCCAAAGGCGGAGTAACCGTCACGGCGCACCGAGGTGGTGATCATGTAGCGGTCGTCGTAAGAGTAGAACAGGCGGGCCAGGTAGCCCACGCCGCTCTGGTAGGTATCCGTGGTCCCGAAGGAACTCTCGAGTTTGCTGGCGCCGCCGGTGAAGTGGAAGCCGAGTGCGTCGGTAGGCTCGATATTGCGGGCGCGGATGAAATCACGCCAGGTCTGGTGGCGCTCCGCTTCCTGCACGAGCGTCACGGTGAAGTGGTGCTTGCGGGCGAAGATGTGGTCCCAGTTGATGGTGTTGTTGAGGGTCCACTCGAAGGCCTTGTTCCAGTTCCGGTCGACACCGCGCTGGCTGGGCGTGTAGTCGATGTGGTCGGACGAGGTGAACAGTCGGTCATAGCCCCAGGTGAAGCGCGGCGACACATTGAAGGAGTAAGTGATGTCGAAAGGCAGGGTCACCTTGGCCGTCAGGATGGTGTTGAGGGTGGTCGTACCGCTCTCTTCGTTCTGGTACAGCTGGTTGTACTCGTAGTTGTAACCGCGGGAGGAGTTGGTTTCGCCGTTGGGGTGCGGGTTCAAGGTCCCGTCGGCGAAGTACATCGAGGTGAAGGGGTTGTTCTGCGACACGTTGTTGCTGGATACACCGCCGCGGGCGTTGTAGAACAGGATTGTCATATCGGTGTCGGAACGGTCGGAGAAGGACATGTTGGCGGAAACCTCGAGCCAGTCGGTAATGTTGGTCGTGAGCTTCATGTTGGCGCGGATGGTGTTGTAATCATCGCCCCGCAGGACGACGCGGTTCTTCAGGTAGATCAGGGACATGTAGTAGTTGGTCCGGTCGGAGGCGCCGGAGATGCTGGCGGTGTAGTCCTGGTTGATACCCAGGCGTGTCGCATAGTCATCCCAGTCGAAAGTCTTGCCGGCCAGGAAGCCGTCCACCAGGGTCTGGGAGGCGGCAGGCACGATACGGCGGAACCAGACTTCGGGGTTCGACATGGTGGCATCGGCGCCGGAGTAGGCGCGCCACTGGTCCACGGTGACGCCGGAAGGGAGGTCGTCCCAGCGGTCATAGTAGCCCGGCTGGTCCACGCGGCCGCTCTGGTAAGCACCGTAGCTGCCGTCGGGAGCGAAACCGTAGGTCTGACGCTTCTGGTAGTCACGCTCGAAATTGAGCAGTTCTTCGCCGGTCATCATGCGCGGGCGGCGGGTCATTTGGACGAGACCGACCTTGGAGCTGAAGTTGATGATAGGCTTGCCTTGCTTACCCTTCTTGGTGGAGATGATGATGACACCGTTGGCGGCCTGGGAGCCGTACACGGCCGCCGCGGAAGCATCCTTGAGGATGTCGATCTGGCCGATGTCCTCAGGATTGATTTCGGCGAGGGAGCCATAGAACGGCATGCCGTCGAGCACAAGCATCGGGGCGGAAGAGGCGATGGCGGACATGGAGCGTTCGCCGCGGATTTCGATCTCACCGCCGCCGCGGGCCGTGTTGTTGGCGCTGATGTTCATACCGGGGACGTTGCGCAGGAGGTCCTGGACGGTGCCCGGAGCCTCGTTCTCACGATCGCCGGCTTTCACCTGGATCACGGATCCGGTCACGTCTTTTTTGCGCATCGTGGCATAACCTACGACCACGACATCTTCCAGGGTGGTGTTGTCTTCCTGGAGGATGACGGAGATTTGCGTCCTAGTACCGGTAGCAACCTCGGCGGTCACATAACCGATGGAAGAAACTTCCAGGATAGCATTGGCAGGAACGGAGAGGACGAAATTACCGTCGATGTCGGTGGCGGTACCATTCGTCGTTCCCTTGATCATGACACCGGCTCCGATGACCGGCTCTCCGGCCGGATCGGTGACCGTGCCCCTGATCTCCCTGTTCTGGGCCCAGGCCGTAGAGCCGGCCAGGACGCACAGAGCTGCAAGGAGCACATGCAGAATGTTACGTTTTGCAGATTTCATAAGTTGATAAAATGGTATATGATTAAGTGTGTACAAATCGCGACACAATAGCACATACAAAGTTCATTATTAAAAAAGACAAACAATTGCCGGGATGTTTCGAAGATTTTTTCTTTTCACCAAAAGACCTTTTGTTTTTTAACAATTTTTTATGAATTTGGCCAAACAGAGCGAGAGTCTTCCTTTAAAATGTTTATTTTTGAATGTTGAAATATGTGCGTATGAGCCTTCCCCTCCGACACATCCTTACCGGAGCCGCCGCCCTGCTCCTGCTGGGCGCCTGCGGGCCTGAGGCGACCCCCCTGATCCCGCAGACCGGGAGCGCTGCCAATACCCCCGACGTCTCCCGTCTGTCCTCCTTCCGGGTGACAGGTGTGGCCTTGGACGACAAGGACCTGGCCTGGGTGGCTACGGACGGGACGCTGGCGTCCTATGACGGCGCGAACCTGCGCCTCTTTCCGGCCCAGGATGGGAAGGACCGCTTGCAGTCGGACGATATCAGTTGCGTGTTCAGCGACCATGCGAGCGCAGTCTGGATCGGCACGGACCGGGGACTCTATACCTACGAACGTTACAGCCGCTTCCAGCTCTACACGGACCAGTACGGACGCTCTGTCCCAGTCACCCAGATTGCGGAGACCAGCGACGACGTCCTGCTGATCGCGTCCGGGGAAGAATTCTACCGACTGAACGAAGAAGGGGTCCTGATTCCGCTCCCTTCCTTGAATCAGCCGGGTGCAGGGGCTGTGCGGATGATGCCCTGTGACGACGGCGGCGTCTGGATCGCGACGCCGACCGCGACGGTGCATTATAACCGCTCATTTGAAGAAATCGAGCGTTTTGCCGCTGTGCGGACCACGACCGAGAACCTGAGTATCACGCGTGGCCGGGACAAGATCTGGGTGCTTCAGGGGCGGGACCTGAGTTGCTTCGACCTGCGCTCCAGCGTGCGCGACTATGTACTTCGCCTGGAAGAATATCCGATCAATTTCATTTATTATGACGAGCCTTACCTCTTGCTGAAGAGCCGGCGCTACGGCCTGCAGGCTTTCGATCCGGTGTCACGCTTGTTTGTGGATGCTGATCTGTCCTACATTCCTACGAATCCCTCCCGGACGGATATTTCCTTGTTTTCTGAGGATAGGCTCGGCAACCTGTGGATCGGTTACGAGCATTACGGCCTGAACTGCGTCAGCCGGGAGCAGCGGCGCCTGCAATTGATGAACAGCGGCGCTCTGCACCGTACGACCCGCGGCGAGTACATCGGTTCCCTGTTCCGCTCCGGCGACGGGGCGATCTGGGGCAATCTGGGCCAGCAGATCTTTCGTCAGGATCCGGCCCGTGATGCAGTCGATTTCTACGACCTGCGTTCTGTTTTCGGAGAGGATTCGCAAGTTTCCACAGTCGTGACGGACGAGGCGGACGGTCTCTGGCTGATCGGCTACAGCAAAATCGGCGTCGGCGCTGCCTCTCCTCATCCCCGCATGGCGCATACCCGCCAGCTGGGTTTCCGGCCGGGACATGCGGTCGCCCTTGAAGGAAAATGCTATCTCACCGCCAATACGCCCTACCTGTACTCCTATGACGGCAGCGGTCATCTGGACTCGCTGCGCATCGACGGTGAGACGGCACCTTATTACGACCGCAACGCCCGCATCCTTCCCGTAGGTCGCAACAACCTGCTGATCCTGTGCAGCGGACTGGTCTGCACCCTGGTGCACCCGGACCAGGGGACTTCGGAGCCCATGACCATGAACAACGAGCGCATCAGCCGAGACGAGCGGGTCATTGACGCCGCATTGGACGGGCAGACGGTATGGCTTTCACTGGGGCGCGGCGGCCTCTATGCCCTGGACCTGGGCAGCGGCAGCGTGAGCGAGATACCCGAATTGTCGGGCCTGGGCATTTCCGGTATCCTGAGGTACTCCGACAACCGCCTGGTCTTCGGCTCCGGCAGCGGCGTTTTTTTCTTCGACCTGCGGGAGCGAAAACTGCGCAATGTCAACCTTCAGTTGGGGAACGTCCTCATCACCGCCTTCACCCCGGGCGGTGCCGTGCGGGGCGTCAACAGCATCGTGATGGGGACCAACGACGGCTGTATCACCATTCCTGCGGACATTCCCATGCAGGCGGAAAACCATTTCGTATCCGTGCAGCGCATGCTGGCCCACGGCAGGGACGGATCCTCGATCGTCAACCTCCCGGCAGGGGAGGGCAGCGTCGTCCTGGACCACCGCCACAACTCCTTCGAGATACGTTATGGCTGCGTCAGTTACGACAACCAGCCGGTAGAAATCGAATACATGCTCGAGGGCTACAACACAGAGTGGGCCGAGGCTCCCCGGGAGCGGACGGCTTACTATGAAAAACTGCCGGCCGGGAAATACACTTTCCGCCTGCGGGAGATGCAGCCCTACTCCAATTCGGTCCTGGACGAGCGCAGCATGCTCGTCACGGTCCACCCGTCCCCCTGGAAGACTTTCCCGGCCCTGTTGCTGTACTTCCTGCTGGTGGCGGCCCTGATCTGGCTGATCATCTGGTCGCTGATCAAAATGCGGACTGACAAGATGAAACTCGGCATGGCCGAGCAGCGCCACGAGCTCGAGCGCCGCACCAACCAGATGAACATGAATTTCTTCGCCAACGTGGCGCACGAATTCCGCAACCCGCTGACCATCATCTCCGGACCGCTGGAATCGCTTTCCCGTGACGATTCGCTTTCCACTTCCGCCCGCAAGAAGGTGACGGCCATTTCGGAGAGCGCCAACTCCATGCTCAGGCTTATCGACCAGATGTTGGATTTCAACCAGTTGGAGATGGATGTACTGAAGCTCTGTGTCGGCGAGCGCGACGTTCCTTACGAATTGTCCCGGATGGCGGAAATCTACCGGGAGAGCGCCAATCCGCGCGGCATCCGCATCGAGACCTCGGGGCTGGAGGAACTTTATGTCACTACGGTGGACATGGACAAGATCGACAAGATCATGGGCAATCTTTTCACCAATGCCCTCAAGCATACTCCGGACGGCGGGGTGATCGGACTGTCGTTCGATACGATCTCGCGGGAAGAGGCGGCCGAAGAATTCCCGGGAGAGCCTATGCCCGCCGATCATTACTTCGTCGTTCGCGTGACCAACAACGGCCGGACGATCCCTGAGGACAAACTGCCCAATGTCTTCCTGCGTTATTACCAGTCCAGCGAGACCGCCGACAACCACGATTATGGCTGGGGCCGGGGCATCGGCCTTTATTATGTCAAGCAGCTGGTGCGCATCCACGGCGGTGCGATCCGCGTGCATAACCTGTCCAACGGAGTCTGCTTCAGTTTCATCATCCCGACAGACAATGCCTACTACGAGGGGGTGGACCGCGAAAACGAAAAAGTCCACCGCATCCTCCAGATCGACGTGGCGAAGGAAAAGCCCGGGCCGGAAGCGGCGCCGGAGGCTCCGGAACTGCGTCCGACCCTGCTGCTGGTGGACGACGACCTTCAGGTCAGTTCGTACCTGCGTTCAATCTTTGAAGATTCCTTCAATATCGTCAACAAATATTCTGCCGAAGCGGCACTCTCGGAATTGGAAAAAATCAATCCCGACCTGATCATCAGCGATGTGGTGATGGGTCGGATGAACGGCTATGAGTTCTGCCGCAGCGTCAAGTCCAATCTGATGTTCAGCCACATCCCCTTCATCCTGCTGACGGCCAAGACGGATGTGGAGGATTCCGTGTCCGGCCTGGAAAGCGGGGCGAACGCCTATGTGGCCAAACCCTTCTCGCCGGAATACCTGACGGCGCTCGTGCATTCGCTGCTGCGCAACGTCGAGCATGTCCGCTCTTTCCTCAATGCCCACACCGACGGTACCCTTATCGAGGACGGGACGCTGAGCGAGCAGGACAGCGCTTTCATGCGCGACCTCTATGACCTGATGGAGCAGCACCTGTCCGACGCCGACCTCAACGTCTCCTCCATCTGCGAAGAGCTCCGGATCAGCCGCTCCAAGTTCAACTACAAACTGAAGGGCCTTACAGGCAGCAGCCCGGGCACTTTCTTCCGCCACTACAAACTCAACCGCGCCGCGAAGCTCCTTAAGGAAGGGAAGCACAACGTGTCGGAGGTCGCCGACATGATCGGCTTCTCGTCCATCTCCAACTTCTCCGCCAGCTTCAAGAAGCTCTTCGGCGTGGCCCCGCGTGACTATCAATAATCCATTTCCATGTATATGAAAAAAGTATTTGTAATCCTTTTGGGCGCCTTGCTGCTGTTCTCCTGCAGCAAGGCGCAGCAGCCCGAACTCGGGGTCCGGACCGTTTCCATCATCAAGAAGGGCGGACTTCAGTTCAAAGACCTCAACAAGAACGGCAAGCTGGATGTCTATGAAGACTGGCGCCAGCCTGTCGAGAAGCGTGCCGCCGACCTGCTCTCCCAGATGACGATCGACGAGAAAATCGGCTTCATGATCATTTCCCAGATCAACATGAGCAGCGCCGCTCCTGCCGGTGACATGCGCGGCGGTGACGCCCGCGGCGGCGGAAGCGTGACCAGCGCCCTCAATGAAGAAGACGTAATCTCGACCCGCAACGTGTTTACGGGACAGGAGTCGGAAGCCTCCCTGAATGTCTCCGGTACCACCAAGGGCATTCTGGAGCGCCATCTGCGCCACTTCATCCTCCGCGCCAACGCCCCTGCCCGCACGATGGCCGAGTGGGCCAACAACGTGCAGGAAGTGGCCGAGCGTTCCCGCCTGGGCATTCCGGCCATCTTCGCTTCCAACCCCCGCAACCACGTGGCCGAGGACAACTCCATGGGTCTCAACGTGGGCAACAGCTTCTTCACCCAGTGGCCGGGCACCCTCGGCCTCGCGGCGATGAATGACAATGACCTCGTGCTGAAATTCGCCCAGAGCGCCGCTGCCGAGTGGGTTTCCAGCGGTATCCGCAAAGGCTACATGTACCAGCTGGACCTCGCGACCGAGCCGCGCTGGAGCCGTATCGAGGGTACTTTCGGCGAGGATGCCGACCGGGTGTCCGAGATTGCCAAAGCCATCGTCCTGGGCTTCCAGGGCGAGGAGATGGGCCCGCATTCCGTGGCCCTCACGATGAAGCACTTCCCGGGCGGCGGTCCGGAGATGAAGGGTTGGGATTCGCACTATGCCTTCGGCATGAACCTGATCTATCCCGGCAGCAACTTCGAGTACCACATCCGTCCTTTCCAGGCGGCCATTGACGCCGGCGTGTCCGGTATCATGCCGTACTACGCCCGTCCTTACCAGACGAAGTATGAGGAAGTCGGCTCTGCCTACAACTATGGCCTGCTGACCGAACTGCTCCGCGGCACGATGGGCTTCAAGGGCCTGGTCAACTCCGATACCGGCCCCATCAACAACATGCCCTGGGGCGTGGAGGATCTGAGCATCCAGGAGCGCTACCAGAAGGCCGTTTCCGCCGGTACCGACCTCTTCTCGGGCGGTGCTGACATTGCGAACCTGCGTGCCACCTACGACGCCGGCATGATTACCGAGGACCAGATCAACACCTCCGTGACCCGCCTGCTTCTCGAGAAGTTCCGCATGGGCCTGTTCGAGAACCCGTACGTGGATCCCGACAACGCCGAGAAGGTGGCCAACAACGCTGAGTTCCAGGCGCTGGCCGCAGAGGCTTTCCGCAAGTCCATCGTGCTGATGCGCAACGAAGCCAAGACCCTGCCGCTCAAGGCCGGGACCAAGGTGTACTTCGAGCGTGTCACCGCGGCCTCCGCGCGCAGCGGCCACACGGCCGTGAAGCCGGAGAACAACAGCTGGGGCGTGACCTTCACCGATACGCCGGCCGAAGCCGACGTGGCTGTGCTGTGGCTGACGCCCGGCGGTGGCGGCGGTGGCGGATTCCTGGGCGGTGGCGGCGGTGCCGCGCCGATCAGCAACCTCCTCTCCGCCAACGGGATCGAGCCTGGCTATGTCAACAAGATTGCGGCCACCAAGCCGACGGTCATCCTGGTGAACTGCAGCCGTCCCTGGGTGCTGAACGAGCTCAAGGGCCCGGCTACCCAGACCTGGCTGGCCACCTTCGGAACCACCTTCCCGGCCGTGATGGATATCGTGACCGGCAAGGTCAACCCCAGCGGCAAGATGCCGTTCGGCCTGCCGGCTTCCCAGGAAGCGGTCGAGAGCAACCAGGAGGACGTCCCGAGCTTCATGGAGCCCGCCGGCTACGCGCTGATCCCCTGCGGAACGGGTCTGAGCTACTGATTTCTCTTGAATATCTGCACGAACAGCGTCTGCCGGACGGCGGACGCTGTTCTTTTTACATCAGAAAAATGTATATTTGGGGAGTACTTTAATTCTTTGCCTGATGAAAAAGATTCTTTTCACCCTCCTGTTCCTGTTTGCCGCCGTCGCATACGGCCAGGACAAGGTGGTCAAGACCGTGCTCGAACTGGGACGCACGGACAACCGTACGATGCAGCACGCCGACTACATCGCCCGCAATATCGGCGGACGCCTGGTCGGTACCCACATGCTGAACCACGCCGAAGACTGGGTGGCGCAGCAGTTCCGTTCCTGGGGTTTTGAGGTCATCGTCCAGGAGGCCGTCGAAATCGGTATCGGCTTCGACCGGGGCCCCTGGTCGGGCCGCATGCTTTCCGAGGACGGCATGACCCTGCATTTCGGGACGCCCGCCTATACGGCCGGCACCCGCGGCCCGCAGAAGGGCCGGGCGCTGCTGGAGCCCAAGACGCAGAATGAGTTTGACCGGGTGAAGGGCGCCCTCAAGGGGGCCTGGGTGCTGCTGGAGACCGGTCCGGAGAGCGGACTGGCCATCGATGCGACGGCCAAGGCCGACTCGCTGCGTGCCGCCCAGCTGGCCCAGGGGGAGAAGGCATCCGTTCCGATGTACCGGCAGATGGTGGAAGCCGGCGTGCTCGGCTTCATCCGTCCGTCCAAGCTCCCGATGCAGGTGCTCTACAACCGGGCCGCCTGCTTCGAGCTGACGATGGATACGCTTCCCACGGCCTGCGACATCCTTCTGGACGAGCATCAGTTCGGGACCATCAAGCAGAAGGTTGCGGACCGCCAGGAAGTGATCCTGGAGTTTGACATCCGCAACCATTTCTTCCCCGGCCCGATGAAGCATCACAACATCCTCGCGGTGCTCCGGGGGAGCAAGTACCCCGATGAATACGTCATGATGGGCAGCCACCTGGACGCCTACGACATCGCCACCGGCTCGACGGACGACGGCCAGGGCGTCTGCGTGACGATGGAAGCCGCCCGCTTGCTCGCTGCTTCCGGGGCCAAGCCCAAGCGCTCCATCATGTTCTGCATCTGGACCGGCGAGGAGTATGGTCTGCTGGGCTCCAAGTATTTCGTGGAACACAAGACCGTGCCCTGGGACAAGATTTCCAACTACTTCAACCGCGACGGCGGTCCGCTGGCGGCCGTCTCCGTAACCGTACCGCCGGCCATGTACGACGATTTCGTGGAGGTCTGCAAACCCCTGTTCGACTACAATCCCGAGATCCCCTTCACCGTGAACCGGCGCGACGGGGAAGCTCCGGCCCGGCCCACGACCGCGGGCGGTTCCGACCATGCCTATTTCTCGATGAACGGCATCCCCGTCATCTCTTTCCGTGAAAGCGATATCTTCGGCCATGACTTCATCTACCGGGATATCTGGCACACGGAGGACGACCTCTACGACAAGTTGATCCCGGAGTACCTGGAGCATTCCGCCGTCGTGCAGGCTGTGACGGCCTACGGGCTGGCCAACCTGGACCACCTCCTCTCCCGGAACGGGCTCTACAAAGACTAAAGGGCATGAAAGCCATTCATTCAGACCATGCCCCTGCGGCGATAGGTCCCTATAGCCAGGCGATCGACAGCGGGGCCGGACTCGTGTTCGTGTCCGGCCAGCTGCCCATCGATCCGAAGACCGGAGGCTTTCCCGAGGGGGGTATCCGCGAACAGACCCGCCAGAGTCTGCTCAATGCAAAAGCCATCCTGGAAGCCGCCGGGCTGGGGTTGCCGTGCGTTGTGAAGACGAGCGTCTTCCTCGCCGACATGGGTGATTTCGCCGCCATGAACGAGGTTTACGCCCAGTTTTTCTCCGAACCCTTCCCGGCGCGGAGCGCCGTAGCGGTCAAGACCCTTCCGAAAGGTGCCCTGGTGGAAATCGAATGCATCGCTGCTGCGGTGTGACGGAACCTGTCCGACGTCCCTAAGAAATGGGGGATAAAGTTTTCTTTGCAACCATCAGGCTGAAAGCGGCGATGGCGAGGGCCTCCGCCGTGAGGATGAGTTCCAGGGGGGCCATGCCTATGGATTTCTGAAGCAGTACGGCTCCGGCATCGACGAGTGCATGCAGGAGAATCGCAGCGGGAAACAGCCAGAGCCATTTGCCAGCTTTCCGGACAGCCACCCATACCAGCAGGGAAAGACCTATGTGGAGGATCAGGGCGGAAAACCTTTCCCAAAGTCCTGAAAGCCAGGTCCCGGCGCCAATCGTCTGGAGTTGATCCAATTGTGCTTGCAGCTGCGCCCCGGCTTCTTCGGGGGCCATGGCAGCGATGGCATCTGTCTGACCGGCGTTGATCATGATGGACAGGACAAGGTTGCCGATCATGGTGACGCCGAAGATGATAATCATTTCCATGCCGCCATGCCCGATACCGTATGCTACGCCGGGAAGCGGTGCCGAGGGCTCTTTTTTCATCAGGAACTTCATGGAGAGAAAGCGTCCGGTCTCTTCAAAGATGCCGGCAGCCAGTCCGCCGTAAAGGGCGTACCGGAGTGGATGGCCCATAATGGATGGCCCGAGCGGCCCCTTCAGGACCAGTTGGTGCACGATGCTCTCCAGGATCAATGCGAAAAGGAAGAAGGTGCCGGCGCCGATCAGGATGGTGGACAGCCTGGCATGGTGTTTACGCACCAGATAGATGGACAGGCAGATGGGAACGGCAACGCCCAAAAGGGCATTGACGGCCATCAGGATGAGCGAACTCGCAGGAACCATGTATTGTCGTTTTAGTGGCATAAAGATAGGAAAAAGTCTCCCAAATCAATTCATGGACGTGCCACTTTTGAAATTATGTCAGTGGAACGGTATTTGAAGCATCATGGATCAGAATCAAAACCTGGAATTATGAAACGTTTTCTATTTCTTGCCGCCATTCTCGCCGCGGCACTCTTCACCTCTTGCGAAAAAGAAGGAGTTCCCCATACCGGGGACTTAACTGGAAACCTGTACGGCGTCTGGACCCTGACGAACAAGACCGAGGTGGTCAAAAGCAATGATGGAGACAAAACGAGCAATGTCGATTATACGAACGTGCACTTCTACCTGGCTTTCGGGGAATTCCCCTTCCCGCACGCCATCGCCAAAAAGGGCAGTTTCACGCAGCTCGACCTGGATGATGTCGATGTAGATGCGGTCACTTTCACCTATAATGCAGACCAACGGAAAATCTCTTTCAAGAAAAAACTTTGGCTGTCCGATGAATTATTCAAGTACAACATGACGCTGGACGGCACCTTCGACGTTTTGGAACTGTCCGACACCCTGTTCGTCATCCAGCAGGAGAACATCCTCCTGAAAACGACGACAACCTATACCTTCCAACGGAGTAAATAATTGAAAAAGCCAG
>JAEEGL010997090.1_pt1 | contig 23451 bp, 22 predicted proteins | sample 9134231 | NCBI WGS metagenome assembly JAEEGL01 (sample SAMN16246548, study PRJNA631951) | gut metagenome | biome: gut microbiome; feature: rumen; material: fiber-attached | host: Bos | place: Iran: Karaj | collected 2018-10
CGTAATTATTCATTATTACTTTCAAATTCCCATCCATTACCACTTACATTTTGTAATGTACTTCCTTCTTTTTTTATTTGAATAGGAACTTCCGAAACAATATTCTCCCATAAAATTGGTAAAATATCAAGTAAATTTCGATTTTTGTTTAAATATTTTTCATAATTACCTGCAGAATCTTCTGCTTCTGATAAAAATGAGTACTCAGTTTCTTCTAAAGTAACTGAATCTTCAAGTACCATTGTGCCACTTATCTCTAAATTATAATCAAGTTCATCATATTCACTTATTGATAATGTACCACTTACATGTACATTTTTAAGTGATTTGATATCACCCATATCATAATCTTCAGGAAAAGTAACATCAGAGTCTATTTCGACTCTATTATTCATATTAAATTTATAAATCTCTATTTCCATAACTATTTAACTCTATTCATTTGTGACATAATTTGTTTAATTTGCTTACTATTTGGTTTTCTTCCCATAGAAGCCATTAATTGACCAATCATTTTTTCATTGATTGGAGGATTTTTTTCTAAATATTTTTTCATAACAGTTCTAGCTACAAAGAATCCAATAATGAATCCAACTACTAAACCTAATATTAAATATAAAATGTCACTAACAATTGATGCTAATATCATAATATCACTCCTCGCTATTAATTATACTTTAAAACTATAAGATAAACAAGGATTATTCGTATACGATAAGTTCATGTTGAGCTCTTGTTACTGCAACATAATAAAGATTTGCATCACTTGAGAAGTTATTAATGATTACACAAGCATCAAACTCAAGTCCTTTAACTCCATATGCAGGAGATACTACTAACTCTGTATTGAATGATTCAGTATTAATATCTATTAAAGATATTATCTTATAATTCTTTTCAAAAGCTTTAACAATAGCTTTAGCTTCATCTATACTTTTAGTGATTATTGCAACACTCTTATACTTTTTATGTAAGTAATTAATATCTCTACCTATATGTTTAAGATCTTTAATACTTCTTTTAATTACCGGTGTTTGAGTTGCTCTTCTAATAGCACTTACGTGATTTAAATTTAATACACTATTAGCATATTCAATAATCTCAGGAGAAGATCTATATGTTTTATTAAGTTCAATATATTCTCCTTGTTCGAATATGTTAAGTAATATATTTAAATTATCATATTTATAGAATGGATTAACTGTTTGATTAACATCTCCTAAGATAGTAAAGTTAGAATTCTTATAAATTTTTCTTAATATCTTATATTGAAGATATGTATAATCTTGAGCTTCATCTATTACTACATGTCTCATAGCTACTTGATAAGGATATCCTTCAAGTAAACACTTAAGGTAAATAAATGGTGTAGCATCTTCATATTTTAATGTTGTATCTGATAAGTTACTATTATTTTCATATCTACTAAATTCTTTTTTATAGTAGTTTTTAAATACTAACGAATCAAACATAACTTTATATATCTTTCTATAATCATTATAGAAATTGCATGCTTTTTTAAGTCTTGAGATAATACTCTTCTTATCAGCTTTAGTACCTTTAAAATAAACATTATTAATCTTTTCACCAATAAGTTCTAATCTTTCAAATAATGGTTTATTATTATATCTTTCATGTAATAATTCATTTAATTCTTCAGTTAATATTACTTTTTCTTTATATTCTATATCTTCAATAAATTTGGATGCTTTTTCATAATACTTAACAAAGTCTTCAATTACATCTGCCATCTTATCTGAAAGTTTAAATCTAATAAGATCATTATCTTGTTTAGCACCTTTATAATATCTTTCTACGAATGATGAATAAGGTTCTACTCTTCTATATTCTTCAATGAATGAAGATGCAAATTCATGATATGTAGTTTGTAGTGTATTTTCTTCTCCTAAGTCAGGTAATACATTACTAATATATTCACTAAATACATTATTAGGAGATAAAATTAAAATATTATTAGAAGTTAATACTTCGAATCTATATAGTAAGAATGCAATTCTATGAAGTGCAACTGAAGTCTTTCCAGAACCTGCAATACCTTGTACTACAATATTTTTACTCTTTTCATTTCTAATAACTTGGTTTTGCTCTTGTTGAATAGTATTAACAATATTTCTCATTTTATCTGATTTAGATTGAGCAAGTACATTTTGAAGCATATCATCTTGAATATTCATTCCTGAATCAAATACATCTTTAAGTTTTCCTTCTTCAATAATATATTGTCTTTTTCTTGAAATGATACCTGTTTCTTCTCCACCTGGTGCTTTATAAGAAGCTTCACCTAATTGATCATAATCATAGAACATTGAAGCCATTGGTGCTCTCCAGTCTACAACATGATAATCTAAACCTTTTTTAACTGAAGTAATACCAATATAAATTGGTTCTTTATTAAATACAATAGATGCAAAATAAGGTTTATCTTTTACTTTAACAAGTTTTCTTAACTTCTTTAGTTTATATTCAAGTCTATCTACTTTACCTTCATTTTCATATAAAAATTGAGCAAGTTCTTCTTCATCCATTTCTTGTTGTGATTCCCACATAAGTTTTTGGAATTCTTTTAAGTCTTGTTCTTCTTGAAAAAGATTAGATCCTGCGGATTGTAATTCATCATCTATTATCTCTTTGACATCCTCAAGTTTTTTCTCTTCTAGTATCATATCTTCTTTAGATATAGACATTTAAATCACCATCCTCAAACATATAAATTATAAAATAAAACAATATAATCTAGCAAGAAAAAAGAAGTATTGTTTACTTCTTTTTACTTTTAATTTTTTACTTTATCACAATAATATAATTCTTGATCTTCTAATGTGAATTCTATTTTATGTTTTAGTATTGGACTACCACAATTAAAACAAGTATCACTAGTAGGATTTGTTATTGGATTTTTACATTTAGGACATAGTTTAGTTTCTTCTTTTGGAATTGGTCTAGATAATTTTAAATAGTATTTATGATCTCTAGGTCTTTCTGTTTCACCTTTAGGAAGTTTTTTATCTTCTGAAGAATATAATGCATAGTCTCTATATGTTACATCTAACTTAATAATAAAATATTCTTTATTATTATCAGTATAGTTTCTTACTAATTGGCAACTATTTTTATTATAATCTGAACGTCTTAAATCTAATTGTTGATTACTATATTCAACATATAAGTCTGCGCTTACATATTGTTTTAGTTTTTCTAAACATTTATACATTCTATAGTCTTCTATTTTTTTAAAGAATTCATATGCTTCATTTTCTATCGTTTCTTTTTCGTTAGATGTATAAGTTACCATATCGGATGTATATTTTGTTTTATACATTTTCCCTTTTTTAATTCTATTTCCGTATCCTATTGATGTATTATATTCATATTTTATTATTAGATATAATCCTAATATAATAACAATTACTATCAAAATAAAAGTTCTTTGCATTAGTGGGTCATTATTAAGAAAACTAATTGATATTTTATTCAAAATTAAGTTTTTTAAAAACATATATTCCATGATGATTCTCCTTATTAGATTATACTTTTAAATATTTATTTATTGTTAAATTTTAAAACTGCTCTATTGTATTTACCAATATGATCAATTTCAAATTTATTATTAGTATATTTATTTACAGTCTTAGTCCAGAAGTTTTCTGCCTTAGGACTTCCTGGAAGCGATCTAACTATCCAATTTCCTTTATGCATATCAAATATCTTACTTATAGCAGTTCCTCCTAAACCTTTTCCTTTATATTCATTTAAGATAAACATTTCTTGAACTATATATGAATCTTCTACATAGTCTATTAATGAGAAGCCTGCAATCATATTATTATATTTAATAATATAAGCATAATTAGTATTATTGTTTTCTAAATATTTACTTATATCATCATATATATAAAGACCAGTTTCTTGATCCATATCCATTGGAAAATAATTACATACATCACTTAAATATATTTGTAATAAATTAGAAACAAGTTCTTTATTATTAGTTCTTATTATTTCTAAATTCATACTAATCTTCCTTCCTTAGATAGTATTATATAACTTTTCTTCCTTAATGATTATTTTATTTGTATATATAAATTCAATTACATAAGTATATCTATGCGGAAATTGAGGAGTACCACTTAATACTCTTCCATTTAAGTCTATTACATAATTTTTATAAGAATATAATAGTTCTACTTTAAAAGTGTTTGTATTCTTATCATATTTAATTAGATTACCACTTACATATGTGAATTCTTCAAACATTTCTTTTTGAGACTTAGATATATTTTCTTTTTCTTTATTTTTATATTCATTAAATAATTCTTCACTTAAGTAATCTTTACTTAAATCACTATTACCATTCATATAATTATTTTTAATGAATACTAAAGTATTAAATAATGCTTGATATAATTTATTAATATCATAATTAGGAAATAATTTATTAATCTCTTCTTGAGTCATTATCTTATAAGTATCATCTTTTTTAGCAACCATAAGTGTTTCAAAGGCAAATATTAAAAGAAGTATAAAAGCAGATAAACAAGTATAACCAATTATATATAATCCACTTATAAAAAATATTGGAATACTAACTAAAATAACAAATACTAAATGAGAAGCAAAGTATTTAACTGATAAACTTACTCTTGTTTCTTCTTCATTAATATCTTTAAATCCTTTAGTTAAATAAACTAAATAAATCATAATGATAGCTACTAAATAAATAGAAAAAGAAAAATAATTCTTACCAAATAATAAACTTGATAAATTAATAAGTAAACATTCTATATATATTTTAAAATTATTAATACTAAAATCATTATATTTTAAATTAATTCTTTTATTCAAAAAGAATAAACCAATTAATAAGCAAATAATAAAAATAATATAAAAGAATAGTTTCATACTATCACCATAAAAATTATAACATGTATATATTAAAAAAATCATCTAATTAGAAGATGATTATTTATAATTGTTTTGTAGTAGTATCTATACCATACTCATTACAAATACTTTCAATATTAATAATACCAGCCATATATGCTCTTATTTTAAGATATGCGATATTAATTTGATTTTTATCTTTTTCTTTTTCTTCTTCTGGAAGTTGCTCATAAGAACCAGCAAGAATAGGATTTCCATTATTAGGATCTTTTACCCAATCATTTCTTTTTACCCATTCTTCATGAATAATTGCTGCCATATCTTCGATTTCTTCAGGTGTGAATGTTTCACCATTAACAATTCTATCATAAACAAGATTAATAACTACTTTAGCAGCCTCTAAATTCTCATATTGCCAATTTGAAGGTAATTCTTTAAATGAACTATTAGCAATATCTACTTCATCTGTTCCATGAATTGCATTCCATGATTCATCATTTGACTTTTTAATTCTAGGGTCATATGTACCATCATCTAATTGTCTTGAAGCTCGCCAACCTTCATGTAAATCAGATGCCATAGAGTAAGCAAGTGCTTCTTTTATTTTTGTATCTTCCATATTATCCTCCTAATATAATTATAGCATTATTCTATAAGTTAATAAAAATAAAAAAGATTAGTTTAACAACTAATCTTTAAATACAAATATATAATCTAGAAGTTTAACTTCATCACCACGTTTAGCTCCAGCTTCTTCAAGAGCTTTATCTACTCCCATACCTTTAAGTTTTCTACCGAATCTTTGAACTGCTTCATCTTCAGTAAATCTTGTCATATAGAATAGATTTTCAATTTCTCTTCCAGATAATTCCCAAACATTACCATTCTTGTGAATAGTAAATGGTGCTTCATTCTTATATTTGAAAAGAATATGAGATTCAATTTCACCTTTATTATAAAGTTCAACTTCGTCAAGTTCTGATACTTTCTTACCTAAATAATTAATAAGCTCTTTTAATCCTTCATTATTTAAAGCGCTTATTTCAAATACTTTTAAATCAGGATATTTAGACTTAAATGCTTTTAGATTTTCTTCAGCATCAGGTAAGTCCATTTTATTAGCAATAACTATAGATTCTTTTTTATCTAAATTATTACCATATTTAATAATTTCATTATTAATTATTTCAAAATCTTCGATTGGATTTCTTCCTTCGCTTGCACCCATATCAATAACATGAGCAAGAATCTTTGTTCTCATTGCATGTTTAAGGAATTTAAGTCCTAAACCAATACCTTCAGAAGCTCCTTCAATTAATCCTGGTAAGTCTGCCATTACAAATGTACCAGTTTCTGCGAATACTACTCCTAGGTTTGGATTTAATGTAGTAAAGTGATATGCACCAATCTTAGCATTTGCATTACTAATCATATTAATTAATGTAGATTTACCTACCGAAGGCATACCAATTAATCCTACATCTGCTAAAACTTTAAGTTCACATTTAATTCTAAGTTTTTCTCCAGGTTCTCCAAGTTCTGACATTTTAGGAGCAACATTCTCATGATTAGCAAGTGCTCTATTACCTAAACCACCTCTACCACCTTTAGCAATAATTACAGATTCATTAGGTTTAGTAAGATCTGCTAAAACATCTCCAGTATTAACATCAGTAATAGTAGTTCCACATGGTACTTTAACAACTACATCATCTGCATTAGCACCATTTCTATTAGAACCTTTACCATTAACACCTTTTTCTCCTTTGATATGTTTCATCATCTTTAAATCAATTAAAGTTTTTAAACCAGGATCAGTTACAAGTTTAATAGAAGCTCCTTTACCTCCATTACCACCATCTGGTCCTCCCATATCAACGAATTTTTCTCTTCTAAATGATGTACAACCATCTCCACCTTTACCGGCTTCAACATTTAATACAACTTCATCTACGAACATAAGAGTTACCCCCTTTCTTTATTAAGCTCAATTATTGTACAACCAATATTCATATTATACAAGTAATATTTTTTTACCATATTATTTCTCTTTAGCGCATTATGTATGGCAGTCTTTATAACCCCACCACTTTTACCATGAATAACCATTACTTTCTCATCACCCATACGATAATGCTCATATATAAAATCATTTACCACAGTTGTAACGATATCACGAGTATAACCATGAACATCTAACTGTGGTATAAATGCAATAAAAGGATCAATTGGTTTATACATTTGTATTTGTATCTTGTGGGGTTACTGAAGCTGCTTCAACATTAGGTACAGGAATATTTGCTGCTGGTGCTGAAGCTTGAATTTCTTGAACAGGTGCACTTGCAGCAGGAGCACTTTCTACAGGTTGTGTAGTAGTATTTTCTTGAGCAAATGCTTGACCAAGTTTTGGTTTAGCTGGTGCTTGAGTTTGAGTCTTTTGATAGTTTTCTTCAGCCATCTTATTCTTTAACTCAATAATTCTATCAGTTAAACCACAATTATCCATAACAACTTGTAATTCAGGTATAGATGGAACTTCACCAACAACACCTAAACTAATCGAAGCTGCTGTATTAGCAAATTTAATTGATTCATCAAGTGTTAATCCCATTGCTTGAGCAAAAGTGAATGCTCCAGTAAATATAGAATCAAATGATGAATTATCTTCATCAACAAATTGAAGATCAGGTAACATTTTAACTTTACCATCTTCAACATATAGGATCTTATGATTATTAAGTAAGATAATATAATTACTTTGTCCATTAATATCTACTAATTGTTGATACATTGCAACATAACCTTCAGCAGTACCATCTAATGTAGCTTTAGTCATATTAATAGCATAAGTTTGATTAGTTACAATCCATGTACATTTCTTAGCTATATTATTAATTTCTTTATTAACTGTATTCAAATAGAATACAGATTTTAAATCTGGATTAGTATTTATTACACCAAGTGTTGCTTGAACATCAGTACCATCAAATACTGCCCAATCAGGTGCAAAATCAAATTTAAATCTTTTTATAGCTGATGTATCAGAAGAATATAATATTTTAGTAATATTCTTAGTAGCATTATTAACTATTAAATGATTAACAGCACTACCACCTTCATAATCAGTTTCTAAGTATTTAGTATTTATCTTATATTCTTTAAATGTATTTTGAATTTGTTCTTGATAAGCATCATTACCAATACTTCCACAGAAGTTAACATGTAACCCCCATTTAGCAAGTAAAACTGCTGAAGTAGCTGATGTATTTCCTAAAGATTCAAGTTTTTTATTAATTCTAAATACATCTCCATCTTGTGGAAATTCAACTAAATTAATATAAATATTAATCGCTGGTTTTCCTACTGTAATAATCTCCATAAATAATCACCCTATTCTTAATTAATTATATTAAAATATTTATTTTATGTAAATAAATCAAAAGTAAAAAGATGCTTACTCAGCATCTTTTAATTTAATAAGTCCAAAAGTAAATTTCTTTAATAATCTTGCAAGCATTTGTCTTCCAAGAATTTCTTCCATTAAACCTGTTTTAAATGCTATTACAACATATACTATTCCACCAACAACAGTATCAATAACAATCTTAATTAAAGCAGTTGGTCTAACTGATTCATTTAATGTTATAAAATGATTCATTACAAGTAATACTACTAACATACTTAATGCTGGTATAAGTGTTTTAAATCCATTAATAACTGCTTGTTTATATGAATACTTACCGTCTTTTCTAAGTAAGATAAGACCAACAATTGTTGAAGTACTATAACCAATAATTGATGCAGTAATACTTCCTAAATAAGTTGGTAAACCAATCTTATTATAGAAAAGCATAATTGGAATATCTAATGCGGCATTAAGTAAGAATCCAGTACATGATACTAAATATACTGCTTTAAACTTATTTAAACTTTGACATATCGCAGATACTATCATGTATAAGTTACCAAATAATGCACTAAATGCTGTAAGACTTAAAATTGTACTTCCAATATCATTAGCCCCATAGAACATAGTCCAAACTGGTCTTGAAAGAATACTTAATCCAATACTCATAGGTAATGATATAAATACAATCATACTTATTGATTTATTAATTTTACTTTCTACATCTTTATAATCTTTTCTTGCAAAAGCACTTACAATCGTAGGAACTAAACTCATAGTCATTCCCATTGCCATTGCATTAATTACCATACATATTTTTGGAGACCAAGTTGATATTGATGATGCAATTGTTTCTACATCTTCAGTTGGAAATTTAAGTATATCTCCAAGTGTTCTTAAAACTAATATTTGATCTGTTTCATTATAAATGTTAACTACAATACTAATAATTATAAATGGAATTGCATAAGTAATAATCTTCTTCATTATTTCTTTATTAGTTATCTTATCTTCTTCATCTACTTCATGAATTAAATTATTCTTTTTCATTATATGTTTTAAATAAATATAAGCAACTAAACCACCAAAGAATGCACCAGATACTGCAACTCCTACTGCTAATGATAAAGTACCATTAAATACCTTTAATACTAAGTATGATCCTACAAGAATAATAAATATTCTAACTATTTGTTCAAATAATTGACTTAGTGATGAAGCACTAATAAATTTATGTCCTTGTAAGTATCCTTTAGTAATACTTAAGAATGGTACAAGTAATACTGATGGAGATAAACATCTAATAACAAATGCTACATCTTGAGCAGTATTACCACCCTTTAAGTCTTTAATAATAAATATACCTATTTCTTCAGCAAATATAAATAATACTAAGAATGAAGCAATAGCTATTATACTAATAAGATTTCTACCTATCTTATAAGCTCTCTGTTTAGCATCTTCATATCCAAGTGCATTATACTCAGAAATAATCTTTGCAACAGCATCAGGTAAACCTGCGCTTGAAATACCTAAGAATATTAAATAAATATTATAAGCATAACTATAAAGTGCTCCACCTTTTGTTCCTACTATTGCATAGAAAGGAATAACATAAAGCATTCCAAGTAATTTAACGATAACTATTATAGCAGTTGCAATTATTGTTCCTTCTACAAAGTTATTTTTTTTCATATTCTCACCTTTATTTTACCTTTGAATTCGCCTTCTTTATTCATTTCTTCTAGAACATGTCTCATTATGTCCTTTTTACCTTTTCTATAAAGTACTTGAACAAGGTCAAAACCTGCTCTTCTATTACCTTCAATGAATGTACATCCTTTTTCAGTAACTGCTACATCCCATCCAACTACATGGATCTTATCACTTTTTAGTGCAGCTTCTAAACAAGTTTTCTTAACTATATCCCAGTTTGGAATTTTGAATCCATCAAACTTCTTACCTGATTTTGGGTGTTTTTCAAAATGTTCAACATTTTTATTAATAGCATCTCCAACAAGAGTACCTGTTTCTACATCAACAAGACATGCCATACCACCTTGATGGAAATTATCTACATCTGCAATACCATTACCAAATCTCATAATTGCACATAATATTTCAGAGTGTCCATTATAACCAAAAGTCATTACTCTGATTGTATTACAAGAGTTTTCAGCGAATTCACTTATTTCATGATGTTGTTCTACAAATCCTTCTAATAAGATATCTTTATCTTCAGTTATTTCTTTATAGAATGCATTTAAATCTTTAATATCTTTAGAAGCCATTCTTTTAACAGAAGTACCTGCTAAACCAGATACCGGTTTATATACTATTTGTTTATTTCTTTTTAAGAAATCTTCTAACTCTTTCTTAGTTCCCATATGGAAAGAATCTCTTTCAATATATTCACTAAAGTTCTTTAAAAAGTTAGATTTAACTGAGAAGAAATTTTTATATTTATCTGGAGATACTATTCCATAAAAAGTATCTTGAGTTTTTATAGTTGCATATTCTTTAATTTCTTTTCTAGTTTTTTTATAAAACTCATAGTTAAGGTAATCACTATAACCTCCACCAGTCATTAAAAAACAATGTAAGAAATTTAAAAATAATCTAGTTTTTGATTTACCAGTCTTTTTACTGATACCATCTAGTTTTTTAGAAAAGTTTTTTAAGCTTCCGCTTAAAGCATAATTAATTAAGCTCATAATATCACTTCCATATAAAATTATATCATTATTTTAATAGTAATCATATATCAATAAAAAAATATAACTATTTCTAGTTATATTCTTTTTAAATTATTAATTATTTTCTTCATTACTTTAGCATCTTCTTTTGATAATAATTTAGTATCAAATACTTCATCTAATCTTTCACAGAATTCTAAGCCTTTATCAAAATCATATGATTGGAATAATGCTTTAGTAACACTTAATAAATATTTTAAATTTTCTGAATAATTTTCTTTATCTGTTTTAATAATATCAAATACTTTTTCTGCTTCGATAACATTTTGATCTAAATATTGAGCTATTAAACATTCTTCGTCAGTTGATTCATAATCAACATAATCTTCTAAACCAAATGACTTATCTTCACCATTTTCAGCTTCATCAATAATTTCACGTTCTTCTTCATAATCAATTGGTAAATTTTCATCTGCGGATACAATAGTTGTACATAGTTGAAGTGCATTTCTAGCATCATCGTATTTTCCAAGTTTTAAATAAGCTGCTGCTGCTAAATAATGTACTTTTGCATTTTGCATAGCATCATAATAATCAAATCTTTGAACTGCTCCGATTACTTTAACATATTCTCCCTTTTCAAAGAAAACTTCAATCATGTCTGCTAAATCATCAGGTGAAACTGGATTACCAAATGCATCACTATAGAAACGATCAGCCTTATCTAAATCACCTTTTGTATAATATATTTTACCAAGAATACATTCAATTCTAGGATTCTTAATAATTAACATGTTATAACATTTTGCTGCATAATTAAGAGCTAAATCATATTTATCCATTTCCATATAATACATTACAAAGTTAAGTGCTGTATTATATTCTTGCATATCTACACCTAATTTTTCATTTTCAATTAATATATCAAGTTCTTCAAATAAATAATCATAGTTTTCACTACCCATTGATAAAACTTCTTGTTTTTGGAATTTCTCTAAACATTCTTTTGCGTAACTATAGTCTCCATCACTTAATAATGCTTCTTCATATTCAGAATAATAATCTTTATCATCAACTTCAAGATTAACACCATTTTTAATTTGAAGTACTTCATCTTTAGTTAATCTTGGGAAAGTTTCAACTGGAAAAGCCCATTCATTATCTTCACTTAAACTTGCTTCAAATATAGTTTTATGAATAGCATTCTTCATATTCTTTTCATTTAGTATTTTTATTTGATACATAAGTGAAAAATAAATAGCCCATTCAAGTGAATATGGATTCTTTTTAATTTCGTCATTAATTAAATCATCTGCTCTATAAATATCTTCAAATTCAAGTAACATATTTAATACATAACTTGAAGGACCACTAAATACTTCTTCAGAAGAATTACCTACTTTAGTTTCATCTTCACTAAAATCTTTTAAAAGTCTTAATAAACTAGCTAAATTATAATTAAAATCAGTATTATAATCACTATATATTTGTACTAATAATTCAGCAGTATCAATAGCATTAATATAATCATATAATTCTAATTCAATTAATAATTTTCTTTCTAATTTTTGAAGACCTTCCCTAGTAGCTTGATCTTTACCATATTCTTCTTTATATAAAACATAAGTATTTACATCTTGATATTTTTTACATGTATCAATAAATAAATCTAATTGTGAAGTATGTAATTCTTTATTAATCATTTCTGCTACAGTCGCAGACATCATATAATTATGATTTAATAAATGAGTATATAATACTTCTAATTCATCATCAAAATCTTTTACATTCTCTGGAATTATTAAAAAATCAGGTTTAATTTTACAAGCAAGACATTTAGTTATTAAATTAATTAGTAAATCACCATTTACTATTTGCCAAGTACCTAAACCATCAGATTTAATTAACCCTTTTTCAAGATATAAATTTAAAGTTTCACCAGGAACACCAATCTTTTTTAAATTCTCAAGTAATTGCATATTATACACACTCCATAAAATTACATTTATTATAAATCAGGAATTACCTATCTTCAATAAAAACCTTCATTTCTGAAGGTTTTTGTATATGTGCCAAGATACATTATACATATCCGGTACCCAGTATAATAAGAATGATTTAATAATCATATCTATAAATACTATTAAGAATAAAATTCTTTTTGTTTTAGTATCACTTAATAGAAGATAACACATATATAAAAGTATTCCAAATAAATATATAACATCCATATGATATCTAACTATTATATATGGAACCATTATAACAATAGATAATACTGTTATAACTATTGAAATAAATAAAAGTATATAAGAAGAATATAATTTATTCTTTTTTAACTTATCTCTTAATTTCTTATCAAATAAGAATATTAATGGAAGAACCACTACTGGATAATTAAATACTAATCCAAAATATTTAAGAAAAGGAAATTTATCACCAAATGGTTCTTTATAAAAGAAGAATGTTTTTAAAGACTCTAACATATGTTTTAGATTTAAAGTAACATCTAACATATGACTTTGATCATTATCAGTTAATTGATATGTTTGACCAAATTCAAATATATTATCAAATCTTACATAGTTATATAACATAAGAAGTATTGCTACTAAAATGTATGGTAATAGAGATAACATAGTTATAAGTATTTTGTCTCCTGTTTTTTCTTTTTTAATAAAACTTATAAGTGCTGGAAAGAACAATAAATTTACAAAACCAATCGTAGGTCTACAGCCAAATATAAGTGCACCAAATAATCCACCAAGTAGTAAATATTTAAGACTCTTTTTAGTTTCTAAAATACACTTCATATACATAATAATACTTAGGATTGAAAACATCATACCTGAAGTAATCGCAGTTGTATATAAAGCTGGAAAATCAACTGCATACCAAACAGATGCATATGAAACACCAATTGATGCTATTAAATATTCAACTAAACTAATCTTACTCTTAGTCTTTTTTCTTAAGTAATAAAATAAATAGAATATTCCACAAATAAATATCATTACATATATTTGCGTAGCATGATAAGTTCTAAGATTAGTACCTGTAATTATTCTATAAGGAATAAAAGTAATAATAACTGGAACTACTCCAAAATACATATAATATTTACCTTTATAATAAGCATGATCCCACTTATATGCTATACCTTGACTTGTTCTTTCGGCAGTATCATATGGATTTTCCATTTGACTTAATTTCTCATAGAATACTTTTTCATATTCAATATCTATTTTTCCTTTTAACATAGATTCAGCAAGAAGTTCATATTGATTTCTATGATATATATTATCTCCATTCCATTCCGGAGATAATTTCATTGGAAATATCGCAATAAATATAGTAAATATTAATGTAATACCAATTATTATTTTATTCTTCATACAACTATCCTCTTATATTATTTTATAGTTATTATAATAATTAATCAATTAAATAAAATAAATTGATAGTAATAACTATCAATTTATAGATTTATACAAATTAAATAATTCTTCTTCAGTAAACATAATTGGATTATTAGACATTCTCTTCATATTTACTGATTTAACTAAAATATCTAAGTCTTCTTCTTTAACAACTACTTTAGGTAAATCTAATTCTTTAATTAAATTACTAACTTTTTCAATTGATTCTTCGATTGAAGTATTAAAAACATCAGCAAGTTTAATTAATATTCTTTCTAGTTCTTTATCATTCTTAGATTTTTCATAAAGTAATTTCCAACAAGGAATTAAACCTAGAGCTACCGCATGACCATGAGGTATTTTATATAACGAAGTTAATTTATAACTCATAGAATGAGGTGCAGTTGTTCTAGATATATTAATTGCTTTACCACTATAATTAGATGCTATTAAAACATTTTTTAAAGCATTAATATTATTATTTAAATATTCTTTATAATTATCAAATATTAAATTAATACATTTAATAGAATACTCTTTACTCTTATCAGTTGATCCTTTAGACCAAAAGGATTCAATAGCTTGTAATAATGAATCAAGCATAGTACATTTCTTTTGATAATCACTAAGTGATATTAAAAGACTAGCATCTAAGATTGCAACATCAGGTAATATTGAACCAAAGTCTATAGACATCTTAACATCATCATTATAAACTACTGCAATTTGAGTAGATTCACTTCCAGTTCCAGAAGTAGTTGGAACAGCAATATGAATAATGCTATTATAAATAAATTTAGAATTTAAAAATTCTTCTTCACTAGTTGATTGTAATAATTTAATAGATTTAGCTACATCAATCGCAGAACCTCCACCAATTGATAAAATCTTATTACAATTATTAATAATAAATACTTCACTACCCTTTTTTATTTCACTAAATTTAGGATTAGAAGTAAATTCATTAAACGGTATTATATTACAAATATTATTTAAATCACTTATTACTTTTTCTTTTAAAGTATTACCACAAACAAGTAATACATTATCATCTTTACTTAAATACTTTGATAAAGAAGAAACATAATTATCACTTACTTCAACTATTTGTTCTTCATAATCAAATATCTTAATTTCATTAGATACTCTTTCATAATCTTCTTTATTATCTATCTCATCAATATAATCATCTTTATAAGAAAAAGCTTTAATATTAGTTTTATCGGTTATTTCATTTAAAGCATTCTCAGCATATACTTTTACTTTACCATTATTAACAAATTCTCTAACCTTTTCTTTCCATAAAGTAATATCTTTTTTACTTAACTTATATAAAGGTTGGAAAGCATAACAATTATCATCAAATATATTAACTGAAACTTCTTTTAAATAATTATTTATAATTCTACCTTTAAAATCTTTTTCAGGTTTCTTCTTTAATTCGTTATAAAGACATAACGATTCTTCATTACTATTAAGTAATTTTCTGACTAAATTTTTATTAAATACTAAATCTCCATGTAAAAATAAAAAGTCATCATCAATATAATCATAAGCATAATCCATAGATACAATATAATTAGTTTCTTTATACTTAGGATTATCTATAAAAGTAATATTAATATTTTTAAATTTATTTGCTACATTTTCAAGTTGTTCTTTAAAAGGACCTGTTGTAACAAAAAAATCTCTTATACCACATTCACTTAATATTCTAAGTTGTCTTTCAAATATAGTTTCACCATTATATAACTTAACCATACATTTAGGATTATTCTTTGTTAGTTCTTCCATTCTAGAACCACTTCCAGAATTAAATATTATTGCTTTCATTATTACTCCTTATTTTGTTTTGGAATTCTATCTTATTATCAATTGGTGTTGTTGTAGGTCTTCCTAAATCTTTTCTAGACTTATTATTGGTATTTATAATAAGTGCTGACTTATTTTCTTTTTTAAGATCATTTAAAGACTTAATAATATCTTCTTTAATACTCACTTCATATACTTTATTAAAACCAAAACTTAAAAGAACATTCTTTAAATTAATTGAATTAGAAATTGTAGGTTCTCCCCCAACAGATTCATGACATCCGTTATTAATTAATATATATTTAAAATTACTATTTGCATTTTGAATAGCAACAGCTAATGCACCCATATGCATAATTAATGAACCATCACCATCAATACAATAAACATTCTTATTTGTATTTAAACTAATTCCAAGTGCAAGTGATGAAGTATGTCCCATAGATCCAACTGTCAAAAAATCATTAGCGTGTCCTTGATTATATTTTTCTCTGATTTCAAATATCTCTCTAGAAGTTTTACCAGTAGTAGATACAATAAACTCATCATCATTTAAATTACTAATTATTGTATTTAATGCTTCTTCACGAGTTAACTCTAAGTCATTAGATTCAAATATACTTTCATATTTATCAAAAGTATCTTTCTTAACAATTAATGCAACTTGTTTATTTGTCATTTTTATATAATCTAAACACTCTTTAATTTGTTTTTCATAATTATCATCTAAAATAAAATATTTAATTCCAAGTGTATCAAGTAAAGGTAAAGTAAGTTTACCTTGTTTTATATGTTGAGGTTCATCTTTAATACCAGGTTCTCCACGATAACCAATTATAAAAAGCATTGGTATATTATAGACTTCTTCATCAACTAATGATAAAAGTGGATTAACAATATTACCTAATCCAGAGTTTTGCATATAGCAAACTCCATATTTTGAAGTAGTAATATTATAACCTGCAGCGATTGCCACAGCATTTCCTTCATTAGCAGTAATAATTGATTGTTCTTTTGGTAATTCATTAATATATAAACAAAAATTCTTAAGTAATGAATCAGGAACTCCAACAAAGAAATCAAAATTATTATCAATTAAACAATCAACAAAAGACTTAGGATTAATCATTATTATCTCCTACGATATTTAATACTTCTTTCATTGATACACAATACTCATTACTTGCTTCCATTGATCTTTCATCTTTTAAAATCTTTTCAGCAGTTTGAACCATATTCTTATATGCACTTCTTAATAAATGATTAGCATATATAACAATATTACAACCTCTATCCTTTAATTCACTTTCAGTAAATTGAGAATAAGTTGTTGGTACAAGAATAACAGGAATACTTGGATATTTCTTTTTAAATACTTCAAGAAAATCCATGATTTCTTTACCATCATTTTTATAACTATGAATCATAATTCCATCAGCACCAGCTTTAATATAAGCATCTGCTCTTTCAAGAGCATCTTCTAAAGATTCACCAGAAATAAAACTTTCAATTCTTGCTATAATCATAAAATCATCAGTAATTAAAGCTTTCTTGCCTTGTCTTATTTTATCAGCAAAAACATCTATATCCTCTAATACTTGAATAGTAGGATCTCCAATCAAAGAATTTTGTTTTAATCCTTTTTTATCTTCAATAATAATCGCAGAAACTCCCATTCTTTCTAAAGTTTTAATATTATATACAAAATGCTCTACCTTACCGCCAGTATCTCCATCTAATATTAAAGGTTTAGTTGTAACTTCAAATATTTCTTCGATAGTTTTTAATCTACTAGTAAAATCTACGATTTCATTATCAGGTTTTCCTTTCAAAGTTGAATCACATAAAGAACTTAACCACATTGCATCATATTCTTTACCATCAACTTTAGTATTTTCTACTATCAAACCAGTTAATCCATTTGACGCTTCCATTACTCTAACTATATCTTTTTTAGCTAATAATTCTTTTAGTTTTTTTCTTCTTAATTCTGGTAAATTATTTATCATAATTATCATTCCTTTTAAATAATAATCTATATATAAGTTTGGTATTTATACTTAAAAAACCTTTTATATTTTTAAATATATTAACTCTATCCATATAAGATTTATTTATATTTTTTTTCTTATAAAATAATTCTTCTTTATAAAAATAATCACTTAATAAATTATCTAATTCTTTTATATTATATTTATAATATTTTTTATTCATATTTATCTTTTTAGTTAAACTAATTACTTTAGATACAAAAGACATACAATTAAGTGATTTATATATACTTACTCCATGAAATATACCCATCGTAGACATAGATATTAAATTAAATATATATTCATTATCATTTTCAATTGATGAAATAAATTCATTTATTTCTTTATATGATTCATTTGAAACAGGTATCTTAAATACTTTTAACTTAACACTTTTATTATCACCGAAAGCATAACAATCTAAAGTTTCATGCATAAATCCTGAATTAAATGGTTCATAATGTTTTTTCCTAGAAAAAGTAATAAAATCATTTAAAGATTCATCTAAAGAAACTGCTATGTGAGTATACTCATATTTAGAAAATATTCTTACAAATTTTCCTAATCCAGTTAAAGCTTTAACTAATACAATATAAATATATTTATTTTCTTTTTTCATGGTTTTTTTCACTTAATCTTTTAAATAATTGTATTTGTAATCTGATAGTTTCATAATACATCATAATACCACCAACGATGAATATAACATCAGCAATTTTAAAATTAAAACTACCTAAAGTATAAATAGGTTTACTTCCAAAAATCATTCCTAAAATACAAATAAAAATGAATAATAAATGAGTTTCAATTGGCCCTAATCTAGGAAATAAGAATTCATTTAAGTATCTAATATAATTCATTGCACTAAACATAAGTAATGCATATACAGGAACTAAAAATATAGTTATTTCAAAACTTGCAATACCTGCAAAAGATAAAGTTATTAATAAATAAGTTATATGTAATATATCAGTTAATAAATCAAAATAAGCACCTGCATCTGAAGACATATTCTTTTTTCTTGCAATATATCCATCTAAGTCATCACATATAATATGAGTTAATAATCCAATAATAGTTCCTATTAAAAAGAACTTATTAAATCTAGATAATATAGCACATATAATTCCAAATAGACCACCTAAAGCACCTAATAAAGTCATTTGATTAGGTGTCATCCATTCAGGAACTATCTTACCAAAAGTATTGTATACAATTGGATAAAAAGCATTTTCTAATTTACTAGGAACTATCTTTTTTACACTCTCTTTTTTACTCATCGTCATTCTTCCTTTTCTTAAATATATTACTTATAAATGATTTTATATAATCACTATAGTCTATAAAATCATATACACCTTCTCTTTTAGCTTTTAAGAATAATCTAATTAATAAAATATAATAATAGAAATAATATCTTCTTACGCTTAGATTTGTTGGTTTACAAACTAAATGTAAGTAATCAAAATGAGATGGATTATCAGTTATCATTCTATTCTTATATTCTTTAAAATATTCAAGTCCTGGTTCAGGTGTATAAATTGAAATGGCAACATGTTTTAAATTATGTTCTTTAATCCATTTATACATATTCTTAAAATCTTTTTTAGTAAAATCTAAATCAGTAATAAACATACCCATTATATTAATACCTAGATTATTACAAATATTTATACTTTTTATATTATTTTCAATATTAGATCTTTTATTATAATCACTTAAATGAGAATCATTAGTTGATTCTAATCCAACTAAACAATAATATAATCCAATTGATTTTAATTCACTCATTAATTCTTCATGAGTTGCGATAAAATCAGATCTTCCATAACAAATATATTTTTTATTTATCCTTTTCTTTTTAATTAAAGAAATAAACTTCTTAAGTCTATCTTCATCAAATAAAAAGTCATCATCAACAATATAGATATTATCTGATTTAATCTTTTCAATTTCATTAACTACATCTTTAATATCTCTTTGAATATATTTACCTGAATTCATTCGATTTCTTTCACAGAACTTACAACGATAAGGACAACAATAAGCAGTTCTTACCCATGCTGAATGTTCAAGTTCAAGATATCTATAGTTATTAGGATGTTCATCAAAATATGTTCTATCAGGTAAAGATAGTTTATTGATATCAAAAGGAATACTTTTATTACTCTTCCATGTATTCTTTTCTTTATAACAAATACCATCTATCTTAGATAAATCTATTTTCTTTTTATAAATAGAATAATCAATCATATCAAATATCTTATATATATCAAAAGAAGTTAAAATATAATCTACATAATCTTTATACATTCTTTTAAAGCATAATTGTGCATGTAATCCACCAATGATAGTAATAATATCTTTATTATAATCTTTAGCATTTTGACAATACTCTAACATGAAATTTTCTTGTCTAGTTCTACCACATACATATACAACATCTGGATTATATTTTTTTAATGCATTAGGTATTCCGGTATGTTCTACTTGTCCATCATATAAATACACTGTATGTCCTTTATCTTTTAACATTGCACTTATATATTCAAGTTCTAAACATTCATTTTCAATGATTCCTACGAAATTATACTTAGTTCTAGATATTTCTGGATGGATAAGCAAAAATGTTAAATTACTTTTTTTCATTCTTTGCTTTCTCCTCTTCAATTAATTTATTATAAGCAACTTTACCAACAAGTGTTTTTGGTAATTCTTTTCTAAACTCATAATCATATGGCCAAGAATATTTAGCACAATTAATTTCACAATGATCTTTAATTGATTGTTTTACTTCATCTGTTAGTTTAACTCCAGGTTTAAGAACAATATAAGCTTTTGCTACTTGTACTTTATATGGATGATCTATACCAATAACACAAGACATTAAAACATCAGGATGTGAATCAATAATATTTTCAATATATTGAGGATAAATATTATAACCAGAACTAATAATAACTCTTTTTAGTCTTTGTTTATAATAAATAAATCCATCTTTATCCATATATCCTAAATCACCAGTATGTAACCATTTTAATCCATCACTATGTTTTCTAATTGTATTAGTAGTCTCAATTGGTTCATTAATATAATCTTTCATTACAGTTGGACCTGCGATAACAATTTCTCCTTCAGTTCCATAAGGTACTTCTTCTTCAGTTAATGGTTTTACAATCTTATAATATGTATCAGGATAAGGAATACCAATACTACCTTCACGATAATATTTTAATGGTGTTAAACAACTTCCAGTAACACATTCAGTTAATCCATAACCTTCCCTAACTTGAGTATCTGCGCCATGTTCTTTTAAGAATTTATCTATCTTTTTCTTTAAACTAATAGATAATGAATCTCCACCTGAAATAACACATTTTAAGAAAGATAAATCATATCCATCCATCTTTTTATTTTTAAGAAGTGCTTCATATAAAGTTGGAACACCAGCGATAACATTAGGCTTATAATTCATTAATAATTTATGGAATGTCTTAGCACTAAATTGTGGTAAAAGAATTGAAGTCATACCATGATATTGAGCAGTATGAATACAAATACCCAAACCAAAGCCATGAAATACTGGCATAATAGCTAATACTTTGTCTCCAGGAGATAAACAAGCACAAGCTTCAACTCCTTGAATAGCAAGTGCATTAAAATTCTTATTAGTTAATTCAATTCCTTTAGGATATCCAGTTGTTCCTCCACTATAAAGAATTGCAGCTATATCTTTACCACTAACATTTGCTCTAATTTTCTTATTATATTTACTAGCTAAACTAATAAAGTTTTTCCATTTAATAGTTTTATTATTAGATTCTAATTTAATTTTTCTTCCTTTAGTAATTTGATATAAACACTTCATTCCTAAAGGCATAGAGTCTCCAACTGAAACTTGAATGATCTTTTTTAAATTAGTTTCTTTTAAAATATGATTTATTTTATTAAATGCAATATCTATTGTAACTATATACTTACTATTAGAAATATTTAAATAATATTTAATTTCAGGTTCAGCTGATAATGGATGAATCATATTAGCAATAGCTCCAATTTTATTAATAGCATAAAAACTAATAATAGCTTCTGGAGTATTAGGCATGCAAATACTTACTGTATCATATTGTTTAACTCCTAATGCTTTAAATGCTCTTGCACATTCATCTATTTCTTTTAAAAATTCTCTATATGTTCTTTTAGTACCAAAATAATTATAACTAACTATATCTAAATGATTTTGTGCACTTTCTTCAATAAGTTCATATAAAGAATTATCTGGATATTTTAAATGTTTTCTAACTCCATCATAATAATTATACCAAGGTGTCTTAATATCTTTTTTCATGTCTTACTCTTCTACTTTCTATTATCTATAATTAATTTTTTTATTTTTTTATAAAGTAACTTGTTAGCATCTTCGATTGATAACTTAGATATATCTAATGGTTTACCATATACAATTTTTAAATTCTTACTTCTAAATTTATAATCACCAGTTATTGAATAAGGTACTATCTTACAATTAGTTCTTTTAGCCATAACCACCGCACCATATTTAAATGGTAAAAGAATTTCTTTTGTATAATTCCTTTTACCTTCAGGTGAAAGATTTATTAAACAACCTGCATTTAAATACTCTACCGCACTATCTAAAGCTTTTTTATTGTGATCTGCATGTAAATCAACAGGAATTGTTCCAATTGCTTTAAAAAACCATCCAAAAGGACCATCATGTAAATCTTTTTTTGCTAAAGTATGAACTACTCTATTAGTACAAACATCAACTAAAATCGGATCCAATGCATGTTTATGATTACCTGCAATTACACAAGATCCTTTCTTAGGAATATATTCTTTATTAACTATTGTTGGATTATAATAAACTTTAAAAATAAATCTAAACAATGGTTGTAAAGTTTTATATAGAAACGCACTACTCTTATGCATTATTATCACCTTCGAACATCTTTTTTATTATAACATAATAAGTAATGATTTTTTAAAAATAAGGTATTAAAACACGAAAAAAGCAATCTATAAAGATTGCTTTAATATTCAAAATGGTGTCCGGGAGGAGATTCGAACTCCTGACCTGCCGCTTAGAAGGCGGATGCTCTATCCAGCTGAGCTACCCAGACATATTTACTGCGAACAAATAGATTATAGTATAATTCGCAGTA
>JAEEGL014131931.1_pt1 | contig 23450 bp, 31 predicted proteins | sample 9134231 | NCBI WGS metagenome assembly JAEEGL01 (sample SAMN16246548, study PRJNA631951) | gut metagenome | biome: gut microbiome; feature: rumen; material: fiber-attached | host: Bos | place: Iran: Karaj | collected 2018-10
TGAATCACATCGTCAGCCAAGACCACGAAGATAGGCTTTGAGTTCTTACGGAGGTAATTGCCGTTACGTGATAGCGCCCACTCAATCTCAAAGACGGTCTTTGAGGTGTCCTCCCAAATCGGTGTCGGGCGATAAATATAAACGGCTGGAATCTTACCGACTGAGATATTATCGTTCTCAACCTCAGCCCACGCGCCGCTCTCATTGCTGTACTTGATGTGTTTCTTATCCGTATAGACATCGAAATAGTTGTATGTCTTACGGCCTATCTTACGCTTATAGCCGACGCTCATAGCGATCATATCCCCGTATTCGTCAAAGAGCGGGTATAGCTCATCGCCGAGCATAGGTGAGAAGTTACGGCAGCGGAATTTCAGCTTACTGTCGAAGCCGTACAGATTGTTTTTGTTTTCGACGGCATACCACAGCGTCATTACCTCACAGCCGCCAAATAGCATATTCAGACGCTCGATGTTCACGCTGTCGATGCGGTTGCGGTCAAAGATGGCCTCCATATAAGTGGCTACCTCCTTCTGTAAGTCTGTCTCAGGCTTATAGACGCGCTTCACAGGAATGCCGCAGCAAAGCTCTGTCATACGCTTGACGGCGAGGCGCTGAAGGTCACAGGTGATGCGGGTCACGCGCTCAACGCCTTCGTCAGAGACAACATCGGGATAGAGCTGCTTATCCATAACTGGGTGTTTGGTCGGGTCGAACTCCATAACCAATCCCTTGCTACCGCCCCAAATAGGGACATTGATTGTTTTTGCTTTCAGTTGGGAGAGCTTCTCCGAGACTGACAGCTCCGTAGAGCTGAGGATTTCTTCGATAGTCATTGTCTTTTGTTGTTTATAGGGTGAAACTTATACTCTCTTTGCGAGCCTTGAAAGGTCGATAGACGAACCGACAGGACGGACAGGATAGAACGTGTTGGCGAGCGCGTCGAACTTATCAGGTGAGCGTCCGAGGCGGGCTTTGATGTCCTCCTTCGGTTCTATGATTATACGCCCGTCTGAGCGGAAAGACCAACGGATTTCCGTTGCCTCCTCCAGCAGCTGAGCGTCGGGTGGGAGCATAGCCCCCGTGTCGTTCTTCGGGTTGAGCCAATCACGGACGCACCAAAACAGGTAAGCCCTCATATTCGTGAAGCGGTACTGACCCGTGATGTCCGACAGGTCTCTGTCGTGCTGTTTCGCGCCCTCGGAATACTTGCAGCTGATAATGAAGCGCTTCTCCTCTGTCTCAAGACATCGGCTGTAAACGCCCGCACCCTCTCCGATTGTGTCGATGCTTACCAACATCTTCGGCTGACGGCGACGGCGTGCCGATATCTCTCCCGCAACGGCCATATGGTCAGCCTGACCGCCTGAGTTACGCGATGACAGGGGAGCGACATAACGCCCCGCACGCTCACAATAACAGGTGCTGTCGCGTCCCATACCCGCAACGTCAACGCCAAGCATACGAAGCTCAGAGCTGACATCGAGCGGCTCACGGCCTCCGTTCTGATACCAGCGCTCCTGAGCGGCCTCAATCCATTGCTGAGGAATCAGAACGTCATCGGCCACCTTCGGGAACTTACCCAATACCTTCTTACGGAATAAGTCCTCAGGTCGGTACCATTGGCCTTCAAACTCGAAATCGTCCATCTCCTCTGTCCGCTCTGACTGACTGATAGGCATACACCATTGCTGGAGCTTATCAACGACCCATTCATAGTCAACTTGGCCTGGGATTATCAGGCGCTTCTCCACAACATTCGGGGCTGTCAGGCTGTTGAGACGGAACTTTTCCCAACGGTCACCGCGCTGAGATCGCGCCGCATAGCCGACGGGGGTGTTGGGGTTGAACACAAGCAATATGCGGCTGTCACCTTGAAGGTTACCCTCAATAGCGGCAAAGGTATCGTCGCCGATACCCGTCGCCTCTGTGATGACAAACATTGTGTGGACTGCGTGGAAGCCCGACCAAGCCTCGTGATTGTGTTCGTCGGCCTTGAAGCCTGTCAGGAACCATTCGTCGTTATCGGTTCGGATGTCCGAGGTTGTCAGTCGGCCAGGCAATATGATACCGCGCTGTTTGGCACGGTTATAGAGACGCGACACCTCAGGCATCATAATGTTTCGTACCTGACGGTCTGTCGGTGCTGTCAGGGCAACCTTTGTGTTTTCAACCAACTGTCGCTTCGTGTTCCAACGTGGAGTGAGATACAGGAAAGAGACAGCGGAACAGGCCGCAACGAAATCCTTTCCGCGTGCCGTTCCTGAGGCAACGGATGTGCGAGGGTTGAACTGAACGCTTTCGAGGATTTTCTGTTGCTCACGGTCAAGGCGCACGTCGAGAGCCTCATAGACGAACTTATTCCAATCAGCCCGCCACGAATCCATAAGAGCAATACCCCTTCTGCGTATCTCTGCGTCTCTTACCGTCATATATTTTTCTTTCCTGAGTTATTTTATTGTTTTTCGCCCTCTGTGAGCCGTTTCGGTGTCCGTCGGTCAGTTATACCAATGAGACAGAGAAAAGCCCACAGCGGCCTCTAAATCCCGCTCTGAGCCTTCCGTGCCTGTTCCTCAGCTTCGTCGAGCTTTCCGCTCTCCATAAGGAAGGCCGCAAAGGACATTTCCCCTGACACCTCGCGTTTCTCAGGCGCATATAGGCCGAGGAGCTTTCGGCGTTCCATCAGCTGCTGGCGAATCTCTGCGATATAGGCCGTGTTACCGAGGCCGACAATCTCTTTCTCCGTGCGCTCAACGCTGAACGTGCGGATGTTCTCACGCTGAGGGGGCTGTTGGCTGTTGTTCTGATTCTGACCCTCCCCGTCGTTCTCATTCCTGACAGGGGAGCCTCGGCGGGTGCGGGTGGTCTGAATATAGTCCTCTTTCGACTTTTCCCACTGATCCCAAAGCTCCTGAACCGTCTCGTCAATGCGTGCGAGTTCAAGTTCAAGAGCGTCGTCGATATCCTTATAGCGGTTCTCGCGCCATTCCTGTAAGAGCGTCTGAATGTCGCTGTGGACTGTCGATGTTGAATACTTCTGAAGGTCAAGACGGCGCATAACCTCGTCACGAATCTTACGGACGCTGTTACCGCGCTTATACATCTGCGCCACGATTTCAAGGCGCGCCTCCTTAAATTGATTGCGTTTCTTCTGCTGTTGCTTACTCATAACTTGAAGATTGATTTGAACCGCTGACAGACGCGCTCGGCCTCCTCACGGCTCTGCCAATGACGGTGGCCGTAGGCCTGATGCGTGAACCACTTGCCGCTCAGACGGTCAAAAACGAGCCGTCCGATGTAATACCCGCAGCGGTCACACAGAACCTGTACGTCAGGGTTATAGAAGCCTCCCCAGCGGTTGTATTTCTTATGGTCGAAGTCGAAGTCCTTGCGATAGCTTCCCGTGCGGTCAAAAGCTGCCTTCGCCTGCATACAACGCTTGGCATAGGCAGGGCTGTATTTCACAAGGCCGAACTTCTGTTTGAAAAGGTATTCGTCTGCGCACTTATAGCAAGAGCCGCAGCCGCTCTGAGAGATAACGTCCGCTCCGAAGGTCTCGATGTTATGCTTCCGTATCATCGGCTTTCTAAAGTCAGGCGTGATACAGGTCGATAGTAGAGGAATGATATTCTTATCATATCGGACGATTGTAAAGAAGCTTTGCAAGGTGTTGCACATATAGCTGAGCAGACGGAACTCAGGAAGGAAGCCACGGACGAAGTGAGCGAACCGTTTCAGCATATCGAAGCTGTCAGACAGGTCATAGTCGAGAGAGCCGTATGTGCTGTCATCATCGAAGGTGGCACCGAAGCCGTAGGCCGTCACACCCTCACGCCGACCCGCATCAATCAGGAGGCAGAGAATGAGGATATTCTTCAACGGGTGTTCGTGCCATTCCTTATCGCCTGAGATCGTGACGCGGAGCTGCAGAAGGGGGAACCCTGCGGCCTTTGCCACCTCCTCAGCGTGCCGACGCTCAGAGGGAAGGGACTTATTCACGCCGCCGATATATACCAGCGTCGGCTCATAGCCTTCCTGTTTGGCGCGTATCGCAGTTGCGAGACAGTCCTTGCCGCCTGAAAACGCCACATACACCTTTTTTGAGGCGCACACGGCGTTTTCGTTGCGGGGGATGATAAATTTATCATTCTCGAATTTTCTCAGCGGCAGAGACGCTTTTTCATTGACTATCGACAGGACGCGTCTAAGTCTCGCGTCCACGGTCAGCTCCTGAGGCAGAGCCTTGACGCTGTAAGCCTCATAGAAGGGCTTGAAGTATCGCGTCAGGTGGAAGTCTTCGGGTAGGTTATTTATCTGCTGCATTGTCGGGACGGTATTCCATTGTGATGTTGTTTACCTTCTTTCCTGTCTCACGCTCAACCTCAACGAAGCCCATATGCTGATAGAAGCTGATGGCGTTTTCGTTATAGTCAACGACATATAGCTGGAGGGTAGGGTGCTGTCGCTTCCTGACGGCATATTCAATCAGTTTGCGACCAAGACCCTTGCGTGCGGAGCAAATCTCATAGATGCGGCTCAGGGGCTTCTTTTTCAGGTTCTCAAGCCATACATAGCCGATGATTTTCTGTGTCTCAGGGTCACGCTCAATGTGGATGTCACCTGAGGCGAGACATTCCTTGATTTTGCCGTAATGCTCGTAAGCAATCAGCTTCTCTTTCATATAGGGCTTACGGAAATCGTTCAGCTCACGCATAAGAGCGTTTGCCTCGTTGTCATCCTCAGGGGTCTCGCTCTCCTGACCCTCTCCCGACACGTCCTCAATGATACGTTCCAAAGCGTCATTCTCAGCCTGTGAGAGAGTAATAGGCTTGAAATGCTGTTTGATTTCCGACGGGTCGCCCTTATAGAACACCAAGACGTTCTGATGCGTTTTGCATACCTTACGGCTCTCCATCGACTTTGCGGCTCTCAGAGCGGCAGAGGATGACATTTCCACAAGGATAATCTCATTATACAGGTGTGCCCCCGCCTCACGGAAGATACGCTTCACGTCGCCGACGAAATCATAGTATTCTCCGTTGGCCTTGTTGCGGACATCGCCAACGACAACGACGGCAAAACGGTTCTCTTTTAGACAGCCGAGAGCCGAGGTATAGGCGTTGCGTATGATTGTCAGGAAATCTTCATACGTCCCCTGATTGGAAGCGTCGTTTTCAAGGTCTGAATAAACCTCGAGATTATAGTATGGCGGGCAGCTGAAAAGCATATCCTGACTTTCAGGCTCGAAATACTTGGCGACGTTCTGACCGTCATCGCATACATAGTGGATTGGGAGGTCTCGGTCAGCGATCACACGGTTATTGATATCGACCTGTTCCTGACGCAGCTCTACGCCTGTGAACTCATATCCGCACATCGCGAACACCAAACCCTTTTGAGTGTCGCCAGCGAATGGGTCGAACATCTTGGCACCCTCGAAAGGCGTAAACCATCGACAGCAGATTTCTGACAGCACGGGGTCGAACAGGCTCACTCCCTGAGAGAGCACCTTTTTGTCCTCCCTCTCTCTCACGTCCTCAGGAACATACTTCTCGAGGTATTCCTTGAAATTGATACCAAGCTCCTTACGGTGCTTCATCGTGCGGGTGTAGAGGTCTTTGTATCGCATCTCCAACGACTGAACGAGCTTTGCCGTGCGGCTCTCTCCCATATCGCCGATACGTTCACGCCACATCTTCTTTCGCTCCTGCCAATATCCCTGTCGGCTGTCGAAAATTGAGAACGGCGGGATAACGAAGGTATCATTCAGGCTCTTTGTATCCTCTCCTGATCCTGACTGACCCGAACCGTCGCCGTCTGAGCCTGAGCCGCCACCGTCTATGAAATCCCAATCGTCGAGACCCCAATCAGCGAGGTCTTCCGTGTCCCACTCATTGGCGAGCGCGTCCATATCCCACTCACCATAGCCGACGTTATCCTTGATAATGAACTCCCGCTGTTCCTCCTCTGACAGCTCAGAGGCACGGATGATGGGAGCCGTCGGGCTGTCCTTCCACGTCGCCCAATACAGAAGCAGCCGCTCTTGCTCAGGCTGGGTTTTCTTCTGAAAGTCCCGAAGCCCTGACAGGCGGTTGTGAATCTCCTCAATACTCATTTCGCTGATGGCAACCAAAGCACGGTAACGCATATTACCGCCGAGTGCAACGAATGTATCATCAACGACGATGGGACGAAGCTCTAACATCTTCGGCAGCACAAGAATGCTGTTTATCAGTTTGTCGAACTTATCATCCCGAATGATTCGCGGGTTAGCCCCGTTGACCTGAATCTGTGATAGTTTTACAATCTCTGTTTTCATATCCTTTTGTGGTTTTACTGTTCCCAATACTTATCCTTCTGAAACTCCCCGAACAGACCCCAACGGCACATTGAGGCATAAATGGGACGGTCGAGGCCGTAAACGTGTCTCAGCTCCTGAGGGTCATAGAGAGCCTGTCCTTCTTCGATAACCATACCGCGTGCGTCCTGAACACAGAAGTCCACCTCCTGTTTGCCTATACAACAGGCAAGGGAGATGAAAGCGTCCTGTTCTGTCTCACGGGAATAGATGCGGGCGAGCTTTCGTGCAACGAGGTTCAGGGTGAGGTCTGCCTTTGATGCGTCCTTCGTCCAGGGGGAGCCGCCCCCTATACGACACTTGCCGCCATAGAAATCGACGGCGAGCTTACGTCCTGTGGTACCGCAGTCAGCTATCGACCCGTGTTGAACATAGCGGCCTGTGCCGTTGATAATCAGCTCATAGTCTGCCACGCCCTCCTGTCTGACCTCTGAGCGGATAAACTCCGTGACAGGGCGCAGCCAATTCTCTGACAGGAGAGGAACGGCGACGATGACCTTGCGGATAACGTTTCCGTCGCATACAATCTGTGTCTTGATATCGAGGCCGACACCTACCAAGCCGCTATGAAAGAGTGCTTTGCAGAGACGCTTTGCAATGGTATGCGTGAAAGGCATTCCGTGCGTGTCAGGGCGCTTGTTGGCATAGCCGAAGAAGATTCCCTGATCGCCCCAGCCCTGACGGTCAACACCCTGAGCGATATCGGGTGACTGCTGACCGATGCGTCCGTGAATAACGAGGTCTGTGTCTGAGACAACATTCTTCACTCCCCATCTGTCCTGATACTCGGCTGTGTAGCCAATCTCTCTGTACGCCTCACGGACGAAGCGTGAGATAGCGTATTCGTCGAACTGTGCCCGTGATGACACCTCGCCTCCGAGGGTCACGTTTGCGTCCTTGATTTGAACCTCAACGGCGTAACGTGTCTGAGGGTCTTTCTCGATGTATCGGTCGAGCAGATATTGACTGATATAGTCTGCGACTTTGTCAGGATGTCCGAGCGATACGTATTCTGAAAATTGAATCATAGGTGAAATGAATTTATTGGGTTTTGGGTGCAAAAATACAAAAAATGATTATATGGTAATCACTTTTTAGCAAAAAAAGTGTCGTTTTGGGGGTCAAAATCGCCATTTATTGCACTTTTTAACAAATTTATAGTCCGCGTCCTGTATAACGTATCAGGCGTAACGCGGAAAAGCCTCCAGCCCATCAGAGCGGCGCAGTTATACTTATCCACGTCGCCGAGGAACCCCTGAGGTCTGACGTGTCGGCCGTTGGTAAATACGCCTCCCTCAACCTCTAAGGCTATCTTATGCTCAGGTATGGCGTAGTCAAAGCGCCACTTCCGTGTCGGGTGGAACTGATACTCCTTCACACACTCAACACCGAGGTCTGTTTTGCAGATGACCGTGAACACATCCCTTATTTCCTGTGGTTTTGCCCTCTGAGGGCGTTTCTTTGTTTTTGCGGGTATACTATAGTAACTCATTGCTTTGCTGTCTGTGCGGGCTGTAAACGGTCTGAAAGAGTGAGAGCGGGCGACAGAGCCTGTCCGTCGTGCCCGCCTGTCTCTCTTAGCTGACCCAGCCCGCCTGTGAATAATCAGAACGGGAGATCGTCCGTGTTCTCTGTGAACACCTGACCGTCCACCTCTCCTGTGACATTCATCGTGGCCTTGGGCTTCTCCTGTAACGGTCTGAGGTTGCCGATGAACGGTATAGCCTTCAGTTCATCCTCTGTCATCTGTTCGCGCACCTCCTTCGGAAGCTCAGGCTTGATGCCGTGCGTGTCGTTATACTGAGGGTTCTGCAGCTCAATGGCTGTCATACTCAGGTAACAGCCTTTCTCGCCGAGAAACATTCCGTCCGCTTCATCGACGGGGATAATCAGACAGCGCTTCGTGGCCGTCTTTCCTTTGAGGTTTCTCACAAACGCTCCCTTCACTTTCAGGAGGTCAATCTTAATTCCAAAATTTGCCATAACGTTTTTGATGTTTATTGTTTATACTCTCTGCCTCTCTCTGAGGCCGTGTTCGATTTATTTCTGTTCCTGTCAGCCCTGTTTTTCCTGTTTTGGAATTCTGTTGTCTTTCGGGCTGTCTTAGGACATTGTTTTTGTCTTTACGTTTTAACTCCCTGTTATTCAGTCGTTTAGGGGTTGTGTTTATCGCGTAATCACCTATCCCCCTCTATAATCTCCCCCTTCCCTCAGTGATAGTTTCTTCGGAACGGGTTGCTTCTGATACGGTGCCAATATGGTGTCGTGTTGGTGTCTTTACGGGGGTGCAGACGCTCGATATAGGGTGGTTTCATTACCTGTCCTTCGCTCAGGCTGATGACCGCTATTTCTTCGAGGACTATTCTCGGGATATAGATCGTGAATATCATTTCTGACCTCCTTTCCTGAGCCTGTTATTGATTTCGCCAACGAGTTCCATTGCCTCTCGGTTCGTCAGGAAACATTTCTCTGTTCCGTGATGTGTCTCGAAACAGAGCCTCATACCGAAGCCGTCCGAGAACTCGACGTATGCTTTCTGTGCTATCATTCTGTTGCTCATTTACTGATTATTGAATAGACTTGGGTAAATATCATAGTTATACACTAACACCTCCTGTTTGCGACGCGGCTTGTTAATTAATGCGGGTATCATACACTTTCTGTCGTAGATTTCATAATGCCAGCCGTTCCGCTCTATCTGTTCTGAGAGGATGTCGGACATAAAGTTGCTGAGGATGAATTTCCCTTTGATGTCTGACAGGACAGACAATAGCTGCTTGAAGTGTTCCTCTGTGAAGCCGTGATAATGCTTTTGGTCGCAGCCGATATACGGGGGATCAAGATAAAAGAACGTCTCGGGCGTGTCCCGCTCTCTGATGACCTCTATCGCGTCGTGACAGGAAATCTGCACGTTCTTCAACCTTTCGTGAACCTTCTCTGTGAAGCTCTGCCTCTTTATCTCCATACCTATTCCTATGTGAGAGCCGCCTGTGCCGTTGTCACGTTTCCAACCTCCACGCGGCGTTGCCATAATTGACATATTGGTAACCATCCACACAGCCCAGGCGATATCGATTTTTCTTTGATGTTTCGGATTATTGTATATCCGTTTCGCACGGTTGTATTCCGATTCAGAATGAAGCGTGACCTGTATCTTCTGCTGGAGAGCATCGAAATTCGTCATACACTGCTTATAGAAGGTTATCAGCAAATCGTTCTTATCGTTGATGGCCTCTAAGAAGGAGGCTCCCTTTGCAAAGAAAACACCCCCCCCCACCGAAATACGGTTCACAATAGATACGGTGCTGTGGCATCATACCTATGATAATGGAGGCCATCTGCTGTTTGCCGCCATAATACGTGATTGGCGTTTTGCAATTTACGTTTCCCATACCTCAGCCGAATAGTTCTAACTGACGCGGGTCAAACCACGTCTTGTATTCCTGTATCTTTGCCATAAACTCCTTCGCCTCAGGTGAGCTGCTGTTCTCGCGTGTCAGCCAACCCTCTGCCTGTCTTAGAGCGGCAAAGACAGCCTCTTTCTCCGTCGCATAGCCGCGAATCTGATCGCCGATGAATGAGGGCGCGTGACCGCCACCGCCTGAGCCGAAAGCGTAATTGATTCCGTAGTCCCAGCGGCCGTTAGGACTTTCCGCTGTCGTGATCCTGAGCTGACAGCCGTTGTGGTTGTAGTCTGTCAGGGTGTGCGGGGTCATACAGATATCGAACTCATTGAACTGAAAGTCCTTATACGTGAAGGCAATGAATCCTCCCTGTCTGTGCTGTCTGCAGTGCTCGATCCATTGTTCGTGGGTGTAGGTCTGACCCGTACAGCGCGTCGTGTGGAAAATCTCAGCCTGCTTCATACCTCGCCTCCTTCCTCTAAGACAAATTTCACGTTCTTACCGTCTGAGCGGTAATCTTCCGTACAGTTGAACCTCAACGCCGTGCATTCCCCCGCTTCCCAATTATTGAAGGCGCAGCCCTTACAGGGGTCATCGTCTGATGACGTGCATACATCCTCATCCAAGAGGCAGCGATATCGCTTGCCCTCATACTCAAAGACGCTTCCGACCTTCGGCTCGTTCCGTTTCTTTTCCTCGAGCTGTTCCCGTCTCATTCGGCTGACCTCAGGGCGCACCCTATTGAAGCAGTCATCGAACACACTATTGAACAGGTATTTCGCCACACCCGCGCACTCAGAATGAGCCTCGAGAACGATACAGGTCATCAAGACCATACTATACATATCCTCTCGGATGTTCTGATTCGCTGCTTTGCTGATACTTCCGAAGATGTCAATCAGCGTCGTTGCTGTCTGAGCGGCCTTTGCAAAATCAATGTTCCCTTCGTCAGGAATGCGTTCGAGTATGGCCTTCATCTCCTCAAAATACTTTTTGTCTTTCATACCTTACACTCCTTTCCTTTTGGTTCGTCTTCAACCTCTATCTCCTCGATTTGGAGGTTCGCAAAGATGACCCCCGCCGTGCGGCTCGCCATCTGTAAATTGATGGTTCCGCAGACGTTAGATACAGCCGCCAACGCAAGCCCCGTACAGAAGGAAACGATACTCTGACCGTCATCGCGGCTTGGAAGGTGCGCGATACAGGTCATACCGTTTTCGTCGTGCTTACCGAGAGACTGATGACCCCATTTGTTGTCATCCTTCGCCCATCTCACATAGCTATCGTAATCACACTTATCGATAGCCTCGCATTCTTCGCGGTACTGTCCGCACTCTGTCTCACAATAAACGGTCAGGCCAAGAGTATGAATCTTGAGAACCTGCTGTTTGAATAAATACTTTTTTGCCATAATGCTGTTGTTTTGATTGTGAATAATTATTTGATTCCTACTAACTTTTTCAGTTCCTCCCAAGCGTCGATGCGTGCGTCCTCATTGGCTGAGCTGTCAATGATGGCCTTCACTTTCTCACGCACGGCGCTCGTCAGAATATATTCCTGACTGAGTGATGTAACGAAATTCTCCTCTCCCTCCTGTTCCATACGAATGATGATACCCATAATGCCGTAATAGAGGTTTGAGCCTTTACGTTCCTCATCCTTCACAAGCTGAATGAACGCCTGAGCATAGCTGGGGTAATTCATACCGAGCCACGCCTGAGCCTTTTCAAGCGCCCTGTTCACCTTCTCTAATGTTTCCTTCGTCGACTGTATCATACCTGTTATGCTGCTAAGTTACCTGTTAGAGAAAAGCCCACCAAAGTAGGGGGGGGTAAAATTCTCGATACGGTCAACACGCGGACGCAGATATACACGCTTCCTCGGACGTATGCCTTTCTGTTTTGCGCACAGCTCCTGAGCCGTCTCTTTCGTACACGCACCTGTGATGGCCTGACGCTCGCCTGTCAGACGGCTTATGCCTGTCACACACCAAACGGATAGTTTCTTGATATTCTTTTCCATAATTCTTAGTTATTTTGTTTGATTTTCGTCTCTCGCGGGCTTTCTCAGAAGGGACAGTCATCTGACCCGTCGGGTTCCTCAAATGGCAACATCGCGCTCTCTGCCTCTTTCTTTACCCTCTCTCTGAGGTCAGTCCGCAGATGGTTCTCATTATCCCACACAGGATCAGAACCGTTATAGTATGGCACATATCGTCCGTTGTTGAGGTTATACTTGAACTGACAGCTCCCAACCTCTCCCAAGTGACGGAACTTGACCTTCTGAATGTGCACGTCAACGCAGTTGTTCATACGGTTGCGATGCACAACGATACCGAAATCTGCCTTGTTATAGAAGTTCGCCGAGCCTGATATGTCATAGAGTGTCGGGCACTCAACAACGCCGTCCTTATTCTTCGACATCTTCGTCGGGTGAGCCATAAGGATAACAAGCACGTCGTTCTGCTGTGCAAAGTTCGTCAGCGTGTCTAACAGGTGGCTGACATAGCGGGTCTCGCTTATACCTCCCTGTTCGTCCTCCAAACGGTTGAAGGGGTCGATAACCAAAGCCTTGATACCGCGCTTCCGCACAAGGTATTTGGCCTTCTGAAGAATAGTCTCGAGTTTATAGTCTGTCGGGAGGATGAAGGAAAAGTCCTTTTCGAGATACGCCTTGACCTGACGATATTCATCCTGAGGCAGACGCTTCTTATCGAACTTCTTTCCTGTGAACTTTTCAATGAGCTTTGCAGCGTGATAGGCAAGCGGTGCGTTCTCAGGTGAGAAATACGCGAACCTCCATCCATAGCGGATATTCAGACGCTCACAGATTTCGTCGATGAACTCAGACTTACCGCTGCCTGGGATTCCCGTCACGACACAGAGGCGTTTCGTCTCGAACGAAATCAGGCGATCGAGGTTTTCGTGTCCGACGGTAGCGCCCTTTTGCCACCCGTTCTCTAACAGAGCGTCAAGGGACTGTTCGAAATCGCTGACCGTGAACACGCCGTCGGCCTTGACCTCAGGGGCGTTAGCGAGGCATTGAAGAAGGCTGTCCTTTCCATACTTCTGCAGATGTTCGTTAGCGTCCTTACATCCCTCGCCGTACTCAACGACGCGGCAGTTTTCCTTACCGAATCGCCTCAATAGTTCGTCTCTCAGGCCGACACCCTTTGTGTCCGTGTCTGAGGCTATATAGATAATCTCTTTATTGTCGAAGTAATCCTCTATGAAATCGTCGAGATAATCAAGGTTTGCATTGGCACCGTTCGGCACGCTGATAACGTCGTGCCGTCCGCACTCATAAAATGAGAGAGCATCCATCTCGCCCTCTGTGATGATACACTCCTTAGTGCCCTTGATTCCGTCGATGTTATAGGGTATGAGAGCCGCACCTGATACGAGTTTGAATTTCTTATCGCCCGTGCGGTATTTCACATTCACAAGCTCGCCGTCACGGTAATAGTTGAACTGAACCGTGTTTGACTGAGCCTGATTCTGAGGCATCCACTCCAGCCCCTCCGTGATTTTCATAGCCGTAACGGTGGCCGCGCTTATCCCTCGCCCGTTGAACCACTTCATTGCCCGCTCACTGATCGGGAGCGTCGGCTTCGGGTCAGGTCTCTTATAGACAGGCTTTGTGTTCCTGAGAAGGGCGTATTGTTTCCGTTCCTCCTCCTTTTCCCAATCCTCTTTCTCAAGACAGCCCGACCAACCGCAATAGTGGCAATTCCACACGCCTTTGTCGAGGTCTACGCTCAGGCTCTTATCCCGTTTGTCAGATCGTGTCGCGTGACACTCAGGACAGAAGGTTTTCACCTTTCCCTTGATACGTCCTGAGGGTATCTTAATACCGTATTCCGAGTATGTCTTCATAACAGCGTCCACTCTTGGGTTGAAGCATTCCACGCGTGATTCTCAGAGGGTCGGGGAGGGGCTGACAGAGGAATGTCGGCCATTCCTGAGCCGTAAGAGCGTCGTTTTGTCTTGGGGTCGATAAACTCACCAACGCCGAGCTGTACGCCCGCCACGTCAGACGAGACGGCGCGAGACCCGCGCTCATTGTCATAGTTACCCTCCATAACCTTGACCCAATTCTTAGAGTTTGAGAAAAGCCAATCGAAGGTTGCCGTCCATCCTGAGTTACTGTCCCCTCTCAGGAAATCAGAGGCGTTCACGCGGCTGAAAAGCTCGGTGGCCTTCTCTATGTATTCTGTCGGTTCGCCTGTCAGCTCATTGAGACGGAGGCGAATCTTCTCCCGCCTGTCATCTGTGAGTTTCTGAACCTTCGGGAGGCAGTTTCCGCAGAGAGAGTTCCATAACTCTATTATATCCTGATAAGGATAGACTATACTCTTCTTTACTTTACTCTCCTTTTCTTTTCTTTCCTTTACTTTACTATGTGAGTTATCGGCGCGATAATCCTCCGAAAACTCAATTTTCGCCTCTGAAACGTGTCCCGTCTCAGGTTTTTGCTTCGATTTCATTCTCTCGAGGCGCTCACGGTCACGGGCACGTTTCGTCAGGAGGCCGTCGAATCGACGTTTGTGTGCCTCAGAGAAAAGACGCTGGCCGTCCTCACTCCGTTGAAGAAGGCTGATATCGACGCAATAGTCTGTGACGGCTTTCAGATCGTCAGGCGACACGTCATAGTCGGCTGCGAGAAGCTCCTGTTGTATGGTACCGAAATCAAGCTCAAAGCCGTCCTCACCTGTCAGCGTCTCTAAGAGGTAACACCACACGGCATACCCCATATGTCCGAATTTGCGTCTGAGAGCCTTCACTTTCAGGTCATTGCGCATATTGGCATCGTGGCTGAAATATTCAGCGTTATTCTTTGTTGGTCTTGCCATAATCTCAGAATAAAAAGGAGCCGCCCCTTAGAGCTAACCACGCATAACAGCTTGCGTCGTGCGCCTTTCGGCTGACACACCCGTAAGCGGCTCCAAAAATTGTTTGTATCTTCATTCGGTTACGTTATTGTCTGCTGTTACCTTATTTGAGGAGGAAGCGGCGCGCTCCGACGGTCTCACGCATATATGGCTCACAGAGGGCTTTGTTCTCAGCCTGAAAAGCCTTTGCGTCGAACTTCATAGAAGGCTTCGGAGCTTTCCACGTCGCGAGGGTCTGCCCACCGTAACTGATGGCCTCCGCGTCACCGAAACCGAGCTTTACCTGAGCCTCCAAAGCCTCCTTGCGTTCTGTCAGAGCGTCAATTTCCTTCTTTACGTCTTTCAGTTCCTGACAGGCCGAAAACAGCTCCTCGGACACCTCAATAATCTTACCGTCCGTGTGGCGGTTGAACTTCAAGAGAACATCCTGAACGTCTGTTGCCTCAGGCTCAACGTTTCCAATAATGTTGTCTTTCCAAAACTTATCGACCTCCTCAACCAACCACATATAGAAGTCGGGGACAAAGGCGAGGTTCTTATACCCGAACTCACGGCCTGAGCAGAGCCACGCGAGGCTTCCCTGAGTGAGACAGGCGACCCCCAGCTGATACTGCACCTGACAGAACCAATGCTTTGGGATATCGTCACCGTCAATCGAGAGCTGTGTGGTCTTACATTCGAGAATTCCCTTGTTCTGAGCGTTGCGTGGCTGACCTGAGAGCCAATAAGTGCGGTCGGGGCTGACCTGAAGATACGGACGCTCATCGTCACGGATAAGCCAATCCCCTGCGCTGCGCTTGATAATCTCCTGACCTGTCTCATCATGCCAAAACTGAGCAACGGCATCTTCAAGATAGTGACCCGCTTTCATTGCAAAGTTTTCCTCCTTTGCGGGATCAAGGCCTTTCTTACGTCTCCATAGCTGATAACGTGTTTCCCAAGGGTTCAGGCCAACAATCGTAGCAACCTCTGACGAACCTATACCGCTCTCGCGCAATTTCAGCCAATCCTCGCGGTCTTTGGGACGGATAACGGTGTTACTCATTGTCTGCCTCCTTTCCCCCCTGTCTGAGCGTCATTATTCGGTGATTCCTTATCGTCATCCCATAGACCGAGCTTTTTGGCCATCTTCTCTATTTTGCTGGCCTGTTTACTCAGATGTGAGAACATAACATCGAGGTCAAAACGAGACATAGCACGTCTGAGCAACGCTGGCAATACGTTGTGTTCATTCTTATCCTCATTCCTGTCAGACATCCGATGATACAGGAGGTCAACCAACAGACCTTTCTCCCCGATGACCAAATCACAAGAGGACATATCATTCTTTCCGTCCTCCTTCTCAATTCTCTGTGTTGCTATAACGATGATAGCACGGTTCTCTGAATCTTCTTTCTTCCAAGCCTCGACGGCCTGTTCGATAGTATTCATTAAATTTTCCATAATTCTCTGTTATTTGAGGGTTAAAAATGATTCCTGAGAGAGACAGGCCGTCCCCCTCAGGATAATAATTGTTACTCTGCGGATTCACGACGTATAAGTTTGAAATCAGCCCACAGGTCGATGAATCGTGTCGCGGCGAGGTCGGCAAGCGACTCGTTCTTTAAGCAAAGGCGAGAGCCGAAATTCGCGAGCGAATACGAGGGGGCGTTAGTCGAATCCGCATAGGCGAAGCCCGCCCAACCTGTCTGTTTGTACGCCTCTATTGACATCAACGCCTTGCGCTGCTTCCATTCATCCGATTTCTCTGAAAGCTCCTGTTCAGTCCACAGCCAATGCCACGGATACCAACGTATTTCGTCCCCTGTGAACTCAGGTTCCCAACCGTCATTGAGAGCCGCGCAGATGATACGGAGTTTGAAGAATGCAGCAATATCAGGACTTACATTCTCCATTCCAATACAGGTATCGACAGCGTTAAAATCAACCACAAACTTGTGTTCCTGACCTAATGCGAGGCAAGCGTCCTTGAACGTATAGATGCGCTCCTCAACGGGTATTGTCTTATCCTGTTGACGGACATAGCCCTCAGGCTCAACAACCACCTCTAAATGAGCGTCAGGGAATAACGCTCTGAGGAGGGTCTTCTGTTCCTCACTTGCAGCCTGATAAGCCGCGATAACATTCTCTTTCTGAATATTCAACACTTCCATAATCGCTGTTACTTTTTGTTGGATTTCTTATTGCTCTTTGTCTCTGTCTCAGGCTTGATTTCGCCTGTCTCTGTATCAACATTCGCTGGCACCTGAGCGTCGCCTGTTGCCTGAGCGATAGCGGCTGCGGCCTTGCCCTGAGCCGTCTCAGTCTTAGCGTCTGCCTCCTTCTGCAGTTGTGCCTGTTGGTAAGGCTTGATGAAACACTCCTCAACGGTGGTTGTCCCTTCCTTAATGGCGTTGGCCGTCGCACGGAGTTCAAACACCATCTGTTTGTCTATCTCTGTGATGGCCTTCACGCCGAGATAGAAGAATAGCTGCTCCTGTGTAGCGCCAATCTTGTTGAAATAGGCCACAAGGTTCTGACGTGAGGTTTCGAGGTCGATAGACTGACCCAAAGCTACCTCCTTTACGGAGTTGATGACCTTCTTTGTTACCGCCTTCGGTATCACAGCAAGGACGGCGTTACGGAACGCGATAGAGGCTGCGGCGTTACCTGTTACAACCTGCATATCCTGTGAATAGGTCTTTCCATACTTATTCACGATGCTGCGCTTGACCTCCTTCGATACGGCAAAGTTCGTCTCGAGGTCGTGACAGACGGCCTGTGCGGTAATCATCTTGCCGTCGTTACCGATGATGCGGGTCTGAACACGCAGATTGCCCCACGCTCCCGCGATAATCTCAGCCATACGGACAGACAGTCCCTCGATGACTGAATCTGAGCCGTCAGCGGCCTTACGTCTCAGGACATAGAAACAGTCCTCTGCCGTCTCTTTATCCATTGTGGCATACGTCTCAATCTTATTGAGCGTCGCCGTCAGGTCACGCGGGTATTGCTTTGCCGTCGCGATCTGAATGTCAACCTCAGCCCGATTTAATGCCTGGAGCATATCGGCCTGTTTCACTTCGATGATTTCATTTTCCATAATTGTGAATTATTTGGATTCCCCTCTAACAGCTTCGGGGCTTGCTTTACTCAGGTAATAGCGTGCAAATCTCATTGGCTGACCTGTCACGCTGTTGGTTTTCTCGACCATCTGACGCTCGATGTTCATACCTTCCTTTTTCAGTTCGCTGATACGGGAGGCCAAACGGTAACAGCCATAGTCCCTCAGGGCTTCTATGACGGTTATTGACTTGCCCGCCAAGAGATGTCGCCTGATTAACGAGCGGTGGGTCTGACTTTCATATACTCCTTCCATAATCATACGGTTATTTGTGGGTTACGCAATATGTCTCAGCCTGAGCATTGAGCTGGGCGTTTGTCAGGACGCGCTCCTGTGTCATCCAATCGTCAAGCTCAGACTTCCGAAAATAGAGTTTCCCCGCCTGTTTGAAATGGGGAATCTCGCGTCCGCTTGTGAGGCGGTAGAGATAACCAACGGAACGGCCTGTATAGATAGCCGCCTCATTGATGTCGAGAGTGTTCTTTGCCCCGATCAGGGTCAGACGCTCTATGCGGTCGAGCTGTGCCTGAATCTCCGTCATAGTCAATCCTCCTCTAAGATTTTCATCGGGAGCTTCGGGAGGTTACCTGTCTCAGAGAGCCAAAACCAGCCAATGCCGCAGGCAATCAATACAATGAGAGCGACAGCCTTCAATAGAATGAGCTGAAACCAAGTTATCGAGGCGTTAGGGTCTTTCTCACCCAAGACCATCATCAAAGCCACAGCCGTAAGAAGGCTGAGAGCAGAAACCGCGCCCCATCTCAGGACTGATACGATAACGCTTTTCATAACTCGCCTCCTTTCTGTTCCTCGACACGCTTTATGATGACATAGATTGTGCCGTGACTGCCGATGTCATACTTCTGCATAAGAAACTGAATAATGTCGCCTTTGAGCTTACCCTGAGAGAGAAGCAGCTGATAGTCATTGTAAATCTCAATGTCGCGCTGCTGTCGCTTTTCCTTCTGACTGACGAGGCCAGCCTGTTTTCTGAATGATTCAAATTCCTGAATCGTTTCCGTTTGTTTTGACATTGCTTCCATAACTCTTAATTAATATTAAACTTCTTAGTTTATTTCCGATTTTAATTATTATTTCGTATCTTTGTCCGCAGATAAAAACGTATTCGGCTGCAAATATAAACAAAAGTAGATATAAAACATATCAAAGACTGTTTATTTTTAAGATTTTTTATAAATTGTATTGTTTATGAAGGGAAGTGTTTTTAAAGAGAGGATTTTGAAACTGACAGGTTTAAAACAGGCAGAAATCGCACGACGCGTTGACAGACAACCACAGGCGTTAAATTCTCTATTCAAAGCAGAGGATATCAGTTCAGGACTGATAGAAGAATTCTGTCAGGTTTTTAATATTCCAATTTCCAAATTGTATGATGGAGAAGGATATGCCGCAATAGCAGGAGATGGTTCAACTGCAGTTGCAGGTTATGGAAACAATGTGAACGATTCTGTTGCTTTGATAAAAGCCATCGATGAGATTTCTGCACAACGCAGAGTGACAGAGACGGCACAGGCTCAGATAAATAAATTAATAGAACTGTTAAATAAATAATGAAAAGGATTGCTATTTTTATTGCTCTGATTATATGCGTATCAGTCAGAGCACAGGACAGAGTGGACGCTGCGCCTGAGCAGCTGTCGTGGAAATCACAGGCTATTGACAACGCCCTGTTTTGGGAACAGAATAAAAACGGGAAATGGGTCAGTCGAAAGAACACTAAGAAACCTTATCACGGAGAAGGCGTTGCGATCGAGAATTTTAATACCACATTTACAGGCGTGTTTCGTAATGTCAGGTATCTGTTCATTGACGCTTTCGGATATCGATGGCGTTACCCTAACCTTGAAATGGAATGGATGTACGAAAAGAAAATGTACGCGTTTGAACTGACAGACAGCGATTATTCTAATCTTCAAAACCTCAAAGAAGGCGAGACCGTCTCAGTGATGACAAAGAACCATAATGATATGTTTGTGGGACACGATGATTATTCTTTTCCTTTCTTTCTAAGGCTTACCGACACACTCAGAGGCACAGAGGAAACACCACAATACGCAATCTGTGCCAAACGCACAAAGAGCAACGGTACCGATGTTGTTAGATTTCTGATCGCGCCAACGTGTCTTCCTGACCTGATAGACACAAACTATTTCGAGGTCAATTATGACACGTTCCAAAGACTATTCACACAGGATAAAAAGAACACATATAAATGAAAGAAAGATTACAGCAGATTATCCGCTATAAGACAGGCGGTAAGCAGACGGCCTTCGCCTCTCTGATGGGGTGGTCACCTCAATATCTCGCCAAGCTCCTGAAAGGCGAGAATTTCGGGATTCAGCCCGTGAAGTCAATCTTGGAAGTTATGCCTGAACTGAACGCCCGTTGGCTTCTTTTCGGGGAAGGACAGATGTTAGAGTTCAATCACCTGTTCACGCTCCAGCGCGAGGTGTTCTCTCACGCTCAGACGCTTTTGGAGCTTGAAAAGTACATACCCTATATGTCACCTGAGGAGATAGGAGAGTTTGAACAGGCTCTCTCAGGCGGCAAATTACCCTCTTACAGCCCCGACACGCTCACGAAATGGGAGAGCCTAATAACTGAGCGCAAAGAGAGTTTAGACGCGAAATTCAGCCAAGCAATATCAAAATCAGACGAACTATGCAGACAACAGACAGCCAAAAAGTGATAGCCCGTTTCTTCGAGGCCATATACCGCCTGAAAGCCGACCACGTTATCAGAGGCAAGCAGACCTTCACGGCTCGCTTCGGTATCAACCGCTGGAATCTGAACTCTCTCGAAAAGGATATGTCCCGCGACATCTTCCAAACCGCTTGGCTGTCTTATCTTGTGACAGGCTACGGCGTGTCGGCAGAGTGGCTACTGACAGGACTCGGAGATTTCTATAAAAAGAAAAAGGAGGCCGTTTAGACCTCCTTCTTTTCTTCCTCTGTCTCAAGCTCAGGACTGAATATCGACGGTATCGACGAGACAGCGGCCTGTTTGTTCTTATCCAAGACCTTTGCGTAAATCTGCGTCGTGCTGAGTTCGCGATGGCCGAGCAATTTGCTGACCGTATAGATATCGGTGCCGAGGTCAAGCATCATCGTTGCGAAGGTGTGCCGTCCGCAGTGAAACGTTATCTTCTTATTGATCCCCGCGTCCATACACCAAGTCCGCAGCGTCGCATTGGTACAGCTCGGCGAGTGAATCCATTCGAAAACCTTCTCTGACGGCTTGCCGCGCTCGCCCAGCAGCTCTGCAGCCTCAGGCGCGAGGTCGAGGTATTCCACGCCGCCCGTTTTCTTCTGAGTGAAGATGATACGGGTATAGCCGCCCTGATGATGAACCTCGCCCCACGTCAGCTTCAGGATGTCAGAGCGTCGGAGGCCTGTAAGACAACTGAACAGGAAAGCCCGCTTCACGCTGTTATAGGGGCACTCCGTCGCGGCCAGCTTCCTGACCTCCTCCAACGTCAGATACATACGGCTCTTTTCCTCCGTCCTGATCGTCTCTATGCCGCGCATAGGATTGACGGCTATAACCCTTTCCTCGAAAGCCTGATTACAACAGGCGCGCAGCTTATTGAAATAGCTCTGACGGGTGTTGCGCGCCATACGACGGTCTTTGATGCGCTTTCGGTAGTCCTGAGACCAAGCGCACGCCTCATTCTCGAGATAGTCCTTGAAGCCCTGACAATAGTCGTGGTCTATCTCAGACCACCGACGCTTCCTTACCTGAGGGTCGTATTTCTCGAGGTGTTTCAGACAGGAACGCCAATTACCCCAATTCCCAGGCGACCCAAGCCGCTTCTCACACATAGACACGTAATAGTCATAGAACAGGGTGCCGTCCCTGAACTGACCCTTGAAACCGAACTTACCGTCGTGCAGCTCAACGAGCCGTTTCCCCCTGATGGCCTCCGCAAGAGCCAGCGTCTCGCGGTTCTTATCCTTGTCGGCCTTTGACCTCTCAGGGATAAGGTACATCTTCAGATACTCATAGGAACGTCTGCCATCCAAATAGATGTCAAGATACAGGCTCTCTAACCCTGAGGGCGTTTTTCGCCTCCTCAGCCTGATAGGGTCTTTCGATTTTACCATAACGCACTTTCTTTTGTTGCTTTTGTTGCTCAAAAATCACTTTCAGCAACAAAGTAACAACAAAAATATGATAAAGCGGATATAACGTCGATATAAAACCTGATAATTTAGGAATGTTTCACAAAAGCCGATACACAAAGGCTTCTTTTATACAAATTTTATATCGGTTTTGTATCGTGTTTGATATAGCAAAAGATAGGCTTACTTTCCCACGCAGAAATTTTTAAAGATATTTCCTAAAACTTCATTAGGGGTAATTTGGCCACCGGTGATTTCAGCGAGGGTGTCAAGGGCTTGGTGAAGATCTTCGCTGAGGAGGTCTCCGCTTAATTGTAACTGCAGACCGTCGATCACACGTAGGATGTGTTCATGAGCTCTAGTCAGTGCGTCGTAATGGCGGGCGTTCGTAACGATGACGTCATCCTGCTGTAGGTTGTGAATGTTTGCTGCCTGATAGATGGCTTGTTCAAGATCATCGATGCCTTGGTTGTATTTGGCTGAGATTTTGAGAAGTGGAGCTTGAAAAGCAGATAGTGACGAGTTGAAATCTTCTCTGGTCTTGTCGATCTTGTTTTGAATGATAACCAGTGACTTATCTTTGCATCGTTCGTGCATATCTTTAATTTCATCTTCGCTAGGTTTGGCATCAATGAGCCAGAGTACGATGCGTGCTTTCTCAATGGCGGCATAGGTGCGGTTTATACCAATCTGCTCAATGGCATCTGTGGTCTGGCGAATGCCTGCTGTGTCGATGAAACGGAAGGTAATACCTCGTATGTCGATGGTATCTTCGATAGTGTCGCGCGTGGTGCCATGAATATCTGAAACGATGGCGCGATCGTCTTTCAACAGGGTGTTTAGAAGGGTGGACTTCCCTACGTTGGTCTTGCCCGCGATGGCCACAGGGATACCTTGTTTTAGGGCTTGTCCTGTCTCAAAACTGCGAGCGAGCCGAGTGATGTGATTGTCAATTGTTTTGGTAAGTTCTTGAAGCTCGTTGCGATCAGCAAACTCCAGGTCTTCATGGTCGGAGAAGTCAAGCTCCAGTTCTAATAATGAGGTGAGCTTCAGGAGTTGCTCGCGGAGCTGTGCAAGTTGGGAAGAGAAATGTCCTCGCAACTGACTCATCGCTATCTGGTGTGTGGCTTTATTTGATGAGGCTATGAGATCGGCTACAGCCTCTGCTTGCGAAAGATCCATCTTGCCGTTGAGATAGGCTCGCTGGGTGAATTCGCCAGGTCCAGCCTGACGGCATCCGTTCTCTATCAACAACGCCAGCACCTTATTCAGAATATAGCGCGAACCATGACATGAAATCTCTGCACTTTCTTCGCCCGTGTACGAGTGGGGCGCGCGGAATATGCTTACCAACACCTCGTCTACAATCTCTTCTCCGTTCTTGATGTGGCCATAGTGGATGGTATTGGGCTGGGCATCAGAAAGGTCTTTGGTAAATATATGAGAAAGAATCTCAAGCGATTGTGGGCCTGAGATTCTGATGATTCCGATGGCGCCACCAATAGCGGTGGCAAGAGCACAAATCGTATCGGTCATGTGCGATATTATTAAA
>JAEEGL016043455.1_pt1 | contig 23449 bp, 10 predicted proteins | sample 9134231 | NCBI WGS metagenome assembly JAEEGL01 (sample SAMN16246548, study PRJNA631951) | gut metagenome | biome: gut microbiome; feature: rumen; material: fiber-attached | host: Bos | place: Iran: Karaj | collected 2018-10
AGCGTACCGGTAATACGCCTCTGGAAGCGATGGTATTTGAGTATGCACAGCTCAAGGGCCACTTAAACGGCATGAACACTCAGGTCATAACAGACCTTGCAGAATACTATGAAAAAGAGATCGGATATGAAATACCGGATCACACACCTTTTGTAGGAAAGAACTTCAATGTCACAAGAGCAGGTATCCATGCAGACGGGCTTCTTAAGAATGAGGAGATCTATAATATTTTCGATACCGAGAAATTCCTTCGCCGTCCGCCGGTAAGCGCAGTTTCCAATACCTCCGGTCTTGCCGGAATCGCCCACTGGATCAATGTTCATTACAAGCTTAAAGAGGAACATGCCCTTACCAAGCATTCTGAGCTTGTTGTAAGGCTGAAGGACTGGGTTGACGGAGAGTATGCAGGCGGAAGAGTTACCGTAATGACTGACAAAGAGCTTGTGAATAAGATCGATGAAGTTTCGGCTGAGCTTGGAATAATAGTAAGGGAAGGAGAGGTGGTTACTTCAAAGTAACCCTGATGAAAAATGGATAATCGGGATTTGAAGCAGGAAGTTACAGACAAATACTCACTACGAGGTCGCGTTTTCCACAGAATCAGAGAGGACATTCTTAACGGTAAGTATAAGGATCATGAAGAACTAAAGGAAGTAGCCATCGGCCAGGAACTTGGTGTTTCCAGAACTCCCGTCAGGGAAGCTTTCCGTCAGCTTGAGCTGGAGGGACTTATTCAGATCATCCCTAACAGAGGAGCCTATGTGACAGGTATCAAGGTTAAGGATATCCAGGATATTTATCTCATCAGATCAAAGCTTGAAGGGCTATGTGCAAGATGGGCCTGTGAGAATATAACACAGGAGCAGCTTGAGGAGATGGAAGAGATCATCTATCTTGCTGAGTTTCATGCTGCCCGCGGACATATGGAGCAGATGGCGGAGCTGGATAACAGATTCCACACTATTTTATATGAGGCATCAGGTTCAAAGATGCTGGAGCATCTTTTAAAGGATTATCACCAGTATGTCTGGAGAGTAAGGCAAAAGACGCTTTCCTCCAGCCGTGGTGCAGTTTCCAATGTTGAACACAAATATATTATGGAAGCAATCAAGGAAAAGAACCCTGACAAGGCAGAGGAACTTGCTAACCAACACATGATCAATGCCTACGAGAACATGGTGGATAAGGGACTGCTTGAGATGTATAAGGAGGAAGCTTAAAATGGACAAGATTCAGATGACAACACCCATCGTCGAGATGGATGGTGATGAGATGACAAGAGTTCTTTGGCAGATGATCAAGGATAAGCTGATACTGCCTTTTATCGATCTTAAGAGCGAGTATTACGATCTTGGATTGAAGCACAGAGACGAGACAGATGATCAGGTTACTGTTGACAGTGCCAAGGCAACACTTAAGTACGGAGTAGCCGTTAAGTGTGCCACCATCACACCAAACGATGAGCGTGTCACTGAGTATAATTTAAAGAAAAAGTGGAAGAGCCCCAACGGCACCATCAGGGCAATCCTGGATGGAACAGTTTTCCGCACACCTATTATGGTTAAGGGAATCGAGCCAAATGTAAGGACATGGATCGAGCCCATTACCCTTGCAAGACATGCCTATGGCGATGTGTACAAGAATGTTGAGATCCGTGTACCAGGCCCCGGTAAGGCTGAGCTTCTATTTACAGGTGAGGATGGAAAAGAGATAAGGGAAACAATCTTTGATTTTGAAGAGCCCGGAATCATCCAGGGTATGCACAATAAGGATTCATCCATAAAGAGCTTTGCCAGAGCATGCTTTAAGTATGCGCTTTCTGAAAAGAAAGAGCTTTGGCTCGGAACCAAGGACACTATCTCCAAGACCTACGACAGGAGATTCAGGGATATATTTGATGAAGTGTTTGAGACCGAGTTCAAGGCAGACTTTGAAAAGGCCGGAATCACCTATTTCTACACTCTTATCGATGACGCCGTTGCCCGCGTAATGAAGTCAAAGGGAGGATTTATCTGGGCCTGCAAGAACTACGACGGAGATGTAATGAGCGACATGGTATCATCTGCCTTTGGTTCACTGGCCATGATGACTTCAGTTCTTGTATCACCCACAGGAGTATATGAGTACGAGGCTGCTCACGGTACTGTGCAGAGACACTACTACAAGTACCTTAAAGGTGAGCCGACTTCCACAAACCCTGTTGCAACTATCTTTGCCTGGACAGGAGCACTCAGGAAAAGAGGAGAGCTTGATGGAATAAAAGGACTTTGCGACTGGGCTGACAAAATGGAAAAGGCCACACTTTCCGTTATTGAATCAGGTCGCATGACTGGTGATCTTGCGCTTATTACAACACATAAAAATCCGGTTAAACTTGGAAGCGAAGAATTCCTTGATGCTATAGCAAGTGAGTTTGAAAAATAAAAAAGTACTCGGCAAAAAGCCGTTCCCTATCAGATTAGGGGACGGCTTTTTTTAGCTTTTTTTCACAATTTGGATAGCTGTCAGGACTTAAAATTCTTATCTTATTTCGATATAATTATAATCGGAGTAATGTATATTTATAAAAATGTTATTCCTGTTTTTTTCTTACTTCGTATAAAGAATTTAGAACAAAAATGGCCTCTTGTTTCATTGGAAGGAGCAGCTTATGGATATTGAGATTAAGAATGTACAGCAGTTACAACAGGTCAATGATCAGGTAAGGAATCTCACAAACTTTGACAATGAGAACAATCCATACAACGCTATAGAGGTTCATCAATATGAAAGAAACGAGGGAAGACAGGCAAAGCGTGTTATCGATGCTGCGGACTATGATAACAAGCTTATTGACTATGCCATGAGGTTTTCTGACGAGTTTCATCTTGATACTTCCAAGAAGTCAAAACTTAAATACTTAAAGGGGCGCAATTTTTCCCAGATACTTCTGAATAATCAGCGCTATCGCAAGGACAGCGATGAGATGGTAAGGGTAAAGACTGCCATTTTAGCTGTGGAAGAACAATTAAGGATTCCTCTGTGGACTAATATTCAGGAAAATGATCCTGAAATAATAGCAAGCTCCAAGGCTAAAGCTTTAGAAGACGTAACTATAAAATATCAGACTGCCATAGTTGAATGCATGAGTTATCTAAGTGGCAAATCGCCTTCTTCCGACAAAGGAATAGACCGCTTCAAGCTGGTAAGGCAGAAAAAGGATCATCTTCTGGAGGAGATGAACCGTCTCAATTTTGCAAAGCAGATGGTAACTCGCGGAAAAATAGGGATTAATGCCACAAATATAAGAGATCTGCTGCTGGAAGCTGATACCTACATGGAGACATCAGGTAAGTATACACAGGAGGAGAAAGAGGACTACCGCATCAATGGTTATGCAAAACAGAGCTATTATTTTGCCAGCTATAGGTTAAACGAAAATGAACACCGGACGATGACGGGTGAACTTCGTCTTTTCTATGATGCGGTCAAGCAGCAGGTCCCGGCAGATATTCTTGTTAAAAACTATGGAAAAAGCAAGAAGGACAAGGCTCAGGCAGCACATCTTCTCACCAATCTAAGAGACACAATTTCACTGTTTCGCGAAGGTGAAAAAGCCTGCGCTTCCTTTATCGTGGGAAAATATGTTATCAATCTGTTCCAGAAAGAAGATGGCACCCTGGATATGGGGTACAGCTTCTTTGATGAGAGAGAGAACAGGCTCGTTACAAGGCAGCTCAACTTAAATATCACAGCCAAGGCTCTTTCCGGCAATATTGGCATAAATATGGTGGAGAATGAAACAGTATTTGGGAAGGCTAATACAGGAAATATAATAAGGCAGATCAGGGATATCGATGGGAATATGAGCGAATTTGACAGGTCAAGCGCCTGTGATACTGCATCAGCGTATCTTCGTACGAGACTTGGCGTTTCTAATACGCAGCTCACCAATTATCCCGCAGATCAGCTTGTGCAGATGGCAAAAAGCCTTGAAAACAACACCATGACTAATGAGGCAGCTCTTTTGAGGATAAAAGAGTTTGAGTATGGAGACAAGCAGGCAAAGGCCTCAAAAAAGCGTCAAAAGCTCGAGAAGCTGGGCAATAAGATGGAAAACTTAAATCTTTCTGCTTTTACAGAAGGCTACCACAACATTGGAGAAATGAATGAGGAGGCCCTTCAAAGAGAAAGAGAAGAAAAAGAAAGGGCACGTCTTGCGAATCAGGCGCAGCAGGCGAACCAGAACCAGCAGGCAAACCAGAACCAGCAGGCTAATCCGCAGATGGAAGGAATTGAGATTCAGCCCCATCTGCATCAGAATGCCCAGCCGGGACAAAATGTCAACAACGAGCAGATCCGGCAGAATCAGAATGCTGACAATATACAGATCCGGCAGAATGAGAATAATGAGATAATTCAGATTCAACAGGATCAGAATGTCCAGCATATAATTCCGCAGCCTGTACTGAATGTGGAGTTTCCGCCGGAAGCCGTTGCTTTTGAGGAAGGACTTACTATACAGGAACAGGAGGTTCGCCGCTTGTCCCAGGAGGTTAAGGACAGGCTGACAAGTGAGCATAACCAGGAAATTCAGAATATCGGTTTTGAGATGGCACCATCTCTTCAGATCCTGATGCAGGCTCAGGACGAGATAAATACCTATGAGAGAGAAAAGGAAAACCGTAGCCAAAAGCACGATCAGGACTATTCACAGTTCAATGAGGCCCTCGGTGAAAAGAAGGCTGAAAAAATAATAGAGCTCAACAAAGAGTATGACAGGAAGGAAAAAAAGTTATTAAAAGAGTTTGAGAATTTCCCCGAAAGTATTGAGCTGGAGAAGAAAAAGCTTGATCAGTGGTATGAGGACAGATGTGGTGAAGTTGCTTCAGACGTTTTAGAAAAACTGGAAATCTGGAGCAATAAAAAGGATAAGCAGGAGAAAAAGAAAAGACAGAAACTTGAAGATAATTTAAGAAGAGCCAGCGAACAGGTGGCATTATTTAATGCAAGGATCAATGCCTGCAACCTGAAATACCAGGAGGATATTGCAAGTGAGGACCTCAGCCGCATCGAAAAGCTGGATGATATTGCTGCGGTAAGGGATAAATTCAATACATGGAAAAACTACTATATAAGGGAAATGACCCGACCTCTTGGAAACGTTATGAACGGCTTTATGGAGGTAGGGCAGGGTGGAAATCAGGTTCAGCCTCTTGGGCGGCAGACCCTGAACTTTTGGCAGTGGAAAAATAAGCTGGAGGAAGACAGAAAAAAGGCTGAAGAAGACAGAAAAACAGCGGAAAGAAAAAAGAAACGTCACGAAGATCTTGTTGCAAAATACAGAGAAGTAACCGGAGAAATAAAGGAACTAAAAGAACGGGATCTTGACACCTTTACGGACCTTCATGTCAACAATAAAGACACCATGGATCTTTTAGAGCTCAGAAGGCGCAGGGAAGCCGACGGAACACTTAAGCAAAAGGTGGTCTATGCTGAAGAATATGAAGAGGAACAGGATCAGAGTAGAAAGAAAGAGGCAGAGAGAAAGAGACTTGAAGCTCATGACGAGATCTGGAAGGCAGATGCACAGATCAGTGTGCTTACGGATGGGCTGAGGGAGCAGGACAGATTAATAGCTGCTAATGACAGAAAGAGGCAGGAACTTCAAAAGGAGAGAGAAAAGATTATAGCTCCTGTGCTTGAGCTGGTCAAAAGACTTCCCGCTGACAAGGAAAAGTCTCTGCTTACTATGTTTGAAAAGATATATGACAGAGTGAAGCTGATGAAGGAGTCGGCTTTAGACAGCTATAACGAAAAGACAGGTGAAATAGATGAGCTTATCAAAAACAAGAAGATAAGCGCCAAGGCTGCCGAAAAGTGGAAGAAAGAATTATCGGAACAATACAATGAAACTGTCCGGATAGGAGACTGTTTCGCTGACCTGTTTGCAGACGAATATACTGAGAATGCAGATGAAAAGCTGGAGCTTTCAGGCAAATTTGAAGCCGAGCTTAAGAATATTGAGGATACGGCTAAAGAAAGCGGCCTTACTCCAAAGAAACTGGATGAGGCAATTAAAAAGGCGTGGCTTGATTACGAGGACAGTCTTTTAAAAGCTAATCAGAAGACCAGGAGAGATGGCGAGAAGACTAAAGAACTTCAGGAGATCAGGAAAAAGGAATACGAGGAAAAGCTCAATGCACTGGAGATGGAAAGAATCTCTCTTGATGAGGAGCATGAACTTTTAAGTTCAAAGAAGAACGTCATAAACGATTCTATTGTTGCCAGAGAAACCTTAAAGGCTGAGCTGAATGAAAAGATTGTAAGGTATACCGAAGAGATCGCTGAGATTGACAGAAGCATGGCAGAGCGCAAGGCGAAATCAGTAAAAGAGTATGAGCCCACAGGCTGGAGCGCCGGTGAAGATCGCTTGCTGGAGTTTGTCTCAGAGCTTATTTATGCCCAGGATTCCTGGGAGATGGATAATGATGAGCAGCCAGAGCTCCGTATGGTAAAGCTTATGCAGAAATACAGCTCTGATATTGGAGTTTGGCTGGGAAATATCAATAAGACTAAAGAGACAGTAAATTCCCTTCTTGATAAGTTGCCACTTAAGGTTTTGGGACTAGAGAGAGAGTCTCTTACCGGCTATGTCTTTAAATGGCTGGATTCTACACGTGCTACGGCAGAAAGCGGACTTGAAGCTGAAAAACAGAAGGCAAGACAAAGGGAAGCAGTCAGAGAAAGTAACAGAGCCAGGAAAAGAGCTGAGATAGAGGAGAGAAAACGTCTTAGAGCAGAGCAGCGCGCCGCAGCTAAGGCTGCTTTGGATGCAGAAAAAGAAAAAGAAGAACAAGCGCGGGCTAATGAGATTGAAGATTACGAAGGATTAGCGAATATTACAGGAGAGCTTGATAAAGAGATCGAACTGGAGGCTAGAAGGAAAGCCAAAAACAGAGAGGTAAGAAAAAAGAAGATAGTCAATGGTTTCATGAATGCTTTTTCATTTGGCTTTAACCTTATATTTGCAGGAGAGGTTGAGGAAAAAGAAGAGGCAGAGGAAGAAGAGAAGATAGAAGAAACCGAAGAAGAAAAGAAGGTCAGACTTGCGAATGAAAGAAAACAGCAGGAAGAGGCAAGAAAGGCTGAGCAGGAAAGGCTTGACGCTCTTGAGGACCAGGCCTGGGAAAAGGAGATTGAAGAGGCGGGAAAGGATCCTCTTGCAGAAAAGGACTCAGCTCTCCTTTCCATGACAAAAGAATCCCTTATTCAGGTTGGAGTACAGGAAAAGCTTAACTCAATAGAGGGACCGGAAGATAATGAGTTCGTCAAAGATCTCTGCGACAAGCAGAAACAGATGGATGAGGAACTTCATAAGTATTTAAGGAAAATGAAGGACAAGCTCCAGGAGTATATAGAAAAGAGCTTCGGAGAGGTTGGGAATGAAGAGCAGATCGATCCTGTGCCATTTTACAGGGAGAGCAATATAGGTGAATTCGAGCGAGTCAACAGAATAGCTATGGGAAATGAAGCCCTTGGGAAAATGATTAACAATTCCATGGTGGGCAGAGAAGGCGAAGGGCAGTTTATCAGAAATGTGCTCTCTTCCTATCTTTCTGAAAGCAGTGCACTTGATCTTAGGTGTATGCTTGCCGGTGCAATAAGAAGTGCAAGACCTTCGCAGCTTCCTGAAAATGCGACCGAGCAGCAGAAAAATGAAGCCATGACTCCGATGATAGGAGGACTGTTCAAGGGAGCAGGACCTCTTCTTCAGAAGATGCTTCAGGGAATGCCGGATAAAATAATACCGAAGGGAATGGAGAAGGCCTTTGAGGATCTTAAGGACAATCTCTCCCACATACCAAGACAGATAGTGGAAGCCCAGATGCTGTCTTTAGTGGAGCGCTCTGACGGACAGATTACAAAGATAGAGATCGTGAAATCTCTTGGAGCAGCTTCTGTGGGAGAAGCTTTCCTTTGCAAGGTTCATAAGAGAGAAAGTGATGTACCGTCTGATGTTGTGGTGAAACTGCTTCGCTCAGATGCAAGAAACCGTATGCTCAGAGAAAAACGTATCATGGAGAAAGCTGCTGCGGAAGTCGGCGAAGGAATGTCAAAGACCTACCAGGGACAGCTACAGCGGTACATGGAGGAGCTTGATCTGACCATTGAGGCCAGAAACTGCGAGCTTGGACATGTCTATGACAATAACAGCGATGTTTCTGCAATGAAGATCAGTAAGCTGACCAATCCTACTCCAAATGCCATGATGGCAGAATGTGCTCCGGGCGACACTATTACGAACACCCTGAGAAAATCCAGGGAACTTCGGGGCAAGATTCTTGAAAAATTCTATATGCGTGATGCGGATAATAAGCTGGTTATACATAATGGGAATCCTTTACCCAAAATACCTAACGGTACGGATGTACATAAAGAACTGGCAATGATATCACAGCAACTTGCGAAAATTAGGAATCAGCAAAAGATGCTTTGCAAGATGGCAAACGCATGGGTTAAAGAGGCTGTATTTGGCGAAGGTTTCTATCACGGCGATCTCCACTCCGGAAACATTATGGTCAGTGATGATCATCTGACAGTGATAGATTTCGGTAATGCAACCAAGCTTGATGCTTTCCAGCAGAAAAAGATAACACTCATGCTTGTTTCTGCTGCGGCAGGATCCGCTTCAGGATTTATGGAGGGCTTTACAGATCTTTTAAGCGAACAGTCAAGAGAACTTCTAAAGACAAAAGAAGCTGAACTTAAGGCCGTTTTCCGGGAAGTGATGAGGCTTGGAGATTATAAATCAACTGCAGCCAGAATAGGTGCTGCTCTTGTCAGAGCACAGAAGCTTGGTTTTGAGCTTCCGCCTTCAATCTACGGATTCCAGCAGTGTCAGCAGAGAATTCAGAACACCATTGACTCCTATAATGAGGAGATAAATGAACTTAGAACAGATTACAAGCTGTTGGATTTTGCTCAAAGAAGAACTATTTTTTCAGTCAAGAAGCAGTATGACAGGACCATCAGAACGTCCAGGACTCATGCAGCGCGAATGCGTATGACATTGATACCGGAAAATGATTTTGAAATTAGAAAGTTCATCCATGACAGAAGTCAGGATAACAGAGATTTTCTGGAAGGGTTTTTCCATGACAGCTTTGATAAGACTTTTGATACCGCAAAAGTTGATTCAGCCTCGTTTGGTGAAGTTTTTTTCACAAATGGTGACTCTACATATGAACCCTATGATATGGCGATTAAAGATTTTGTTCCGAGAAAAAAGTGGGATGAGATCTGCGTAAAACATGGGCTGGTGGTCTATGACAATCCTCCTACAGAGCAACAGATTGAGCAGCACAGAGCCCGCTTTGAGGAAATGAATGAGGAACAGAAAACAAATGCCAATAATGAGTTCAAAAGACTTATAGACGACTATGATGTTCTTGGAAAACTTAAAAAACTGTGGATGGCTCAGGATGATGGCAAGGATGAGATGGAGATAAGAGTTCTTGAGGATGAGGTAATAAACAGCATTAAACGGGCCAAATATGGATATCTGGCAATGATGGCAGATGAGCAGGATCATGAATTTAAGGAGGATTTTGTTGCTTTTGAGAATAATCCTCAAAAAATCGCTTTAAGAGACAGCAACAGGCAGCAGTATGAGCAGGAACTTATGGAGCTGAAGGCCCATAAATTTGAGAATTATTTTTTGGATGCCATGTTTGAAGACACTAAGAACAGACTTAGGGAAAACAGGGATACTATATATGATCAGGGCAGACGGGAACTGCAGAATCTGTTTAATAATCCGCAATTTGGACCATCCCTGGAGTTTTCCTATGAAGCATATTTTAATGCGAAAAGAGAAAATAGTCCAAGAGCCGAAGAGCTCCTTGATGAGCTTATGAAAGAATACAGACTTGCTGTTCTGACCACTTTCTATAAGGCAAAGGACGGAATAGCTCTTGCACGATATGAGGAGGGAGCTCCTCAGACCTTTTTCGATGTTATGAGTGGTGTCATAAACGAAAAGTGGTGGACTTCTCTTAAACATGTCGGGTATCTGAAGGCCCCGAAATACGCCATAAGGATACAGGGAGACATAGATGAAAGAAATCTTAGCGTCGGAGAAAACATAAAGCTGACATATAAGCTTTTAAATGAACTCAGGAAGGGCTGATCATGAAGATTGCGGTGCTATTAAGCGAACATTTATTATATTTTTCCGGCCTTGACCCTTTCAATTTTCTTGAGAGAGGGGATTTTCCGGACAGGATATGTGTGGGAGCTGTGGAAACAAATGAGAAAAGCGGATATGATGAGCCGGTGGGCCTTATGATACTACATCTTCAGGTTGATTATGTCAGCGTGGAGTGGATATTTGTTGATGGACAACACCGGATGAGGGGCATAGGCAGTGCTCTGATGGAGCATGCCTTTAATCTGGCAGCAAACTTAGGTTTTGACAAGCTAAGACTTTATCTTAATGAAATGCCAGACAGGACTCTGTTTTGCCCCTATGAAGCTGATTTTATCAAAGAATATTCCTTTGTGCCTGTATCGTTACTTCCCGGGGAATGGAGCACTGATGTAGAGGCGCTTATGGATCACCCCGCCATTGGTCATAAGGCTCACAAGAACAAGAAGACTGTTGCTGTGTCAGAGCTTAATGAGGAACAGAAAAAGAAGCTTATGGAATTTGTTCAGTCTGAAAACAGTTCATGCTTTTTATACAATAAGAACTATGTGGTTGAACTTTCGGACAGGAACATTTCCAGGGTTCTCCTTAGAAAGGATGAGATCAAAGGCACCATTTTCCTCCAGAGTAACGGTGAAAACATCTATGTTACGGGGCTTTCCTGCAAGAACAGAGAAGACGAGCTCTCCCTATGCCACGGCGCCCTGATGGCAGCAGGGGAAAGTGACGGGGAATCGCGTGGTATTCATGTGCTGGAATATGATAACATATATTCAGGGACTCTAAAGGGACTCTTTGGAGATGAACCTATAAGAAACAGCATATATGAAGCTTCTGTAACGGATTATTTTGAAAAGCTGAATTCTTTTGTACCTATAGAAGAGCTTGGAAGTGGTAGTTGCATTTTTCAGAGGGAGAGTGTTGAATGAACATAGTTAAGTTGTCTCCGGGAAACATTGGAGATTATGAAAAGCTTTCTTCTTGTGATTTTGCAGAGAATATAGGAAGGATCTGTTACAGGGGGCTTATCGCTTATGATGATACGAAAGCACTTGGGATTTTAGTCTGGAAGCTGGTGTCATTGGAAAAAGGACAGCTTGGCGAAGAAATTGTTATGTTTGATGCGGATACTGAGGATGCTGCCCGGATGCTTTTGGTGGCCCACGAGCATCAGGCACTGGATGAGGACATTACGCATTCCTTTATCGAGATGGATGAAATTCCGGATTTCATAAAAAATCTCCTGGAGAAGGAAGGATTTATTTTCAGAAAGGCAGAGAGCAGGGATATTCTTGTTTCCATAAAGGAAATAGGAGCTGCTAAAATACCTGAAATAGAGATCCCTTCCGAGGTGGTGAGCCTTAGGTCTTTGTCTGAGGGCGGCTATTGGAATGCTGTCTCACTTTGCGTCTATCATCATAAGATGGGGCTGGTGGAGGATCTTGAGTACCTGGATATGGATTTTTTTGAGCCGGATCTTTCCTGCTGTAAGTGTACTGAAAAATGGATAACGGGAGTGTTTTTGTTTCACCAAAATCCATCCGGGATAATTATGCCGGAGCTCTTTTTTGGCGGGAAGCACTACAAAAAAGTTTTGCCCTATCTCATGTTATATGCAAGAAATGCTGCCTTGAAGAAGTACGATGATGAGACTAAAATTCTTATAAGAAGACATAATGACCTGACTAAAGAGCTTACTTCATATCTTTTCCCCAAAAAGAGGGGGAGAGAAGTTATAGTCGGAGAACGGGATATAAACAGGTTTTTGTAAGTATGGCCTATTTGAAATTTCCGACATTTTTGGAGGATCATGACTGAGAACAGATTATTAGGAATGTTAAAGAGCACCGCTGCCTTTCGGATCTGGTTATCCCTGGCAGGGACGATTTTTAATGTTCTTTTGGCATTTATTGCGCACAGGTATAGTCTGCCTGTTTATCTTGATACCATTGGCACCTTTGCGGTGGCTGCTATAGGAGGTCTTTTCCCGGGAATCCTGACTGCGGTTGCCACGAATACTTTGTGCGCTCTGTTTAATATCAATGCTATCTACTATGGCTTTCTTAACGCTGCCATGGCTATTTTTGTGGTATGGTATGCAAGAAAATATTCCTTTAAAAAATTCTATACTTTATTGTATCTGATCATTCCGGCGGGACTCTTCAGTGGCAGCATCAGTGCTGTCATCAACTGGTTTATACTGGATGGAGCTACAGTTGCCAAAAATTCGGAGACAGTAAGACTCTTTGTTTCTACCACCGGTATGCTCTATTTCTGGGCATATTTTATCTACAGTATTCTTCTCAATCTGATAGATAAGGGTATATCTATCATTGTTGCGTCGCTTCTATTATGGATAATCCCTGAGAGTAAACTTGATGAAATTGAGCGAGGCAACTGGAAGCAGACTCCACTGTCTCAGGAAGACATTGAAGAGCTTAAGGGATTCGGAAAAGAAGCCAATATTCCCATGCGAACAAAGACTACCCTTACTATACTTTCCACATCTCTTTTGCTGGTAATAGTAACCGGGTGGGTTGGCATAAGAATGTATTATAACAATCAGAAGGAAGAAAAGACCAAGGATGCCTTAAGTTCATTAAGGCTGGCTTCTGATGTTCTTAATGCTGATTTGGTAAGTGATTATATTTCCTATGGTGAGGGTGCCATCGGGTATACATATACAGAGAATCTGATCAAGTCAATAAATGAGAGCTTTCATTCTGTAGAATATCTTTATATTGTAAAGATCGGAAAGGATGAGGGAAGACTTGTCTTTAACCTGGGACCTGCGGGATATTCCTCTGATGACAAGACAAAGAAGATACAGTATGATGAGTCAGTTGTTCCCTATCTGGACCAGCTCCTTTCCGGTGAAAATATAAAGCCTATAGAACATGAAAGCCTCGGAACATGGATGCGTTCGGTTTATCTTCCCATATTCGATAAAGAGGGCAACTGTGTATGCTATGCAGTTGCAGATGTTTCCATTAACGATATGGCAGGGGATGTGAGCAAATTCTCAATAAAGACCATCATCATTCTGCTGGGATTTTTTATCCTGGTTATAGCCCATGATCTATGGGTTACAAATGTAACACTGGTTTATCCTGTAAGAAGTATGGCAAGATGCGTTGAAGACTTCTCCAATCGGGGCTATGAGCAGGAACAGCTGGATAATAATGTACGTAATATAAGGGCTCTCGACATACATACCCATGATGAACTGGAAAAACTCTATAACTCAATCTGCAACATGACTCTTAACCTTTCAGAACAGATGCGTGACCTTAGAAGGCTTTCTGATATAACTGCCAAGATGCAGGATGGTCTTATCATCACTATGGCGGACATGGTAGAAAACAGGGATTCCGACACCGGAGCACATATACAGAAGACTGCTGCTTACGTAAAGATAATCGTGGAAGGATTGCAGAAAAAGGGCTATTACGCAGAGAAGATAACACCTAAGTTTATATCTGATGTGGTGAGATCTGCGCCTCTTCACGATATCGGGAAGATAAACATTTCCGATGGAATCCTCAACAAGCCCGGAAAGCTTACGGATGAAGAGTATGAGATCATGAAGACCCATACCACTGCAGGAAAGAAGATCATGGAGGATGCCATAAGCACTGTAAAAGGAGAGAACTACCTTAAGGAAGCCAGAAATATGGCAGCTTATCACCATGAGCGATGGGACGGGAAGGGCTATCCTGAGGGACTTCACGGTGAGGTCATTCCGCTGTCTGCCAGGATAATGGCTGTTGCGGATGTTTTCGATGCGCTTACATCAAAAAGAGTATATAAGCCGGCTTATCCAATAGAAGAGGCTCTGGATATCTTAAGAGAGGGCGCCGGTACCCAGTTTGACCCCAAGTGTTTGGAAGTTTTCATGGATTCAATTCCTGAGATCAGGGTTATAGTAAGAAAGTATAACAAGGACTGATAGATGAGAAAAAGATTGCTGCGTTCAAAAAGAACAATTAAATATATGGCAGCTTTTCTTGGTGCGCTGTTTCTTTTGGCAGCTTTGTGGGGAAACTATGCCCTCACCAGCTATGCAGAGGAATCAGCTCCCTTACCGGCTTATTCAGGTTCGCAGTATTCAGTTTATAAGTTTCTTGGTGGCGGATATGCTGCTACCGGGCAGATAGGAGGAGTAGGATATGCTACTCAGATCTATGATGCCACCAATGGACTTCCAACCTCCGATGCAAACTTTATTTTGTCGTCAAGAGACGGGTACATCTGGATAGGCACTTACAGTGGAATTTTTAAATACGATGGTTCTGTTTTTGAAAAAATCACTTCTTTCGACGGACTTACCAGCGGAAGATGTCTTTTGGAAGACAGCAAAGGGAGAATGTGGGTCGGAACAAACGACAACGGTATCGTGGTCATAGATGGCGGGCGAAAGGCTACCTGGATTACATACAAGGATGGGCTTCCATCTTCTTCTATCAGAGATTTTGCTGAGGATAACAATGGAAATGTCTATATCGGCACCACATCCGGTATTTGTTATGCAGATGAAAGCTTAAATATCAGTGTCATAGACGACAGCAGAATAAATGAGGAGAGGATCCTTAAACTTGATTCCGATAAAACAGGAGTTATCTATGGTCAGACCAGAAACGGAAAGATTTTCTCCGTAAGTGAAAAACTTATAACTCATGTATATGATTCAGCTGATCTGGAAATGGATAACAGGATATCAACGATCTTAGTTGACCCTGACAATGTTGGATGCCTGTATATTGGAACCGAGGGCAGCGAAGTATATCACGGGAGATTTGGAAGCAAGACCGGGGAAATGAAGCATATCTCTTTAGCTCCGCTTCAGGGCGTTCACTGGCTAAGCTATGACTGCGGAAGGATATGGGCTTCCTCTATAAGCCAGACAGGTTACCTTGATAAGGGAGACAGCTTCAAGCTTATAAAGGATATTCCTCTGAACAGCGGAATTGAGATGATGACCTCCGATTATCAGGGAAACATGTGGTATGCCTCATCAACCCAGGGAGTGATGAAGCTGGTGACCAGCAACTTTATAGATCTTTCCAAAAAGACAGACCTTAAAGAAGAGGTAACAAATTCCACTTGCATGGTCGGAGATACTCTATATATAGGAACAGACAATGGGCTTCGGATACTTGACGGAAACAACAGGGTTGTGGAAAACAAGCTCACAAAATATATCGGAGACACAAGAGTCCGCTGTCTTATGAAGGATAAAAGTGACAACCTGTGGATTTCGACCTTCACCAACAATCTCGGTCTTGTCTGCTATTCCAAGGCTGGTGAAATAACTGCCTATAACAAGCAAAAGGGAATGCCAAGTGATGAGATAAGATGCACGACCCTTGCAAAAGACGGCTCGGTCCTTGCTGGAACAAACGGTGGTCTTGCCATCATCAAGGGCGGAGAGATAAAGCGAGTTGTTGGAGCTTCGGACGGTATTAAGAACACTGTGTTCATGACACTTGAAGAGGCAGATAACGGAGTGATATATGCCGGAACAGACGGAGATGGCATATATGAAATAAACGGAGCTAAGATACGCAGACTTGGAAGGGATGACGGACTTACAAGTGATGTTATCCTGCGCATCAAAAAGGATGAAAAGAGAGACCTCGTTTGGATCATAACCTCCAACTCCGTGGAATATCTAAAGGATGACACCCTCACAGCTGTGTCTTCCTTCCCTTACAGCAATAACTACGACCTTTTCTTTAATAAGAATGACGATATGTGGATAGTCTCGTCCTATGGAATTTATATGGTGAATGTGGATGAGATGGTGAGAGATGAGGTATCGGAGTATAAGCTGTACACTCTTGCAAACGGTGTTACCAGTACTCCTACCGCTAATTCTTTTAGTGAACTGGACGAGAGAGGTAATCTCTATCTTTCAGGAAGATCCGGAGTCTGCAAGGCAAACATTGACCTTTTTTTCGAAAAAGATACTACGGTCAAGACCGGTCTCAAGGTGGCTTTTGCCGGGGATAAGATTCTTTTGCCTGATAAAAATGGAATATATACCATCCCGCCATCAGGAGGGCGTGTGAAGATAACCGTATCGATTCTTGACTACTCTCTGACGGATCCTCCTGTACGAATCTATATGGAGGGGGAGGAGAAGGATGAGATACTTGAAGCCAGAAGCAAGCTTCCCGCTCTGGAATATACCGGCATGTCTCACGGCAATCATGTGCTTCATGTACAGGTTCTGGACAGCACTAAAAAGAGTGTCATCCAGGAGGAAACCTTTGTGATCAATAAGCAGGCCAGCTTTTCCGAACTGATCATCATCAGAGTGCTCCTTTTTATCTTAACCGGATTATTGGCAGGATTTATAGTATGGCGTGTTATGAAGAATACTGTTATCAGGCATCAGTACGATGAGATCAGACAGGCCAGGGATGATGCTGAGCGGGCTAATTCGGCAAAGACCAGGTTCCTTGCCAATATTTCCCATGAAATCCGCACACCTATAAATACCATTCTTGGTATGGATGAGATGATCATGAGAGAAGATCCCACCAATGTTCCCAAGGGATATTTTATGTCCATGATGAACTATGCCTTCGACATCAGGAATGCCTCTGAAACACTTCTTGGTCTTATCAATGATCTTCTTGATATGACAAAGATTGAGTCCGGAAAGATGCATCTGGTGGAGATGGAATATGATGTTCAGGAGCTGCTCAGATCTATTGTCTCCATGATCCGTGTAAAGAGTACGGAGAAGGAGCTGATGTTTGATGTCGTTGTAGATGAGATCCTTCCTACACGTCTCTATGGTGATGCGGGAAATATCAAGCAGGTGGTGCTGAATCTTCTGACCAATGCTGTAAAATACACGGACAAGGGCTGTGTCATTTTAAGCGTAACAGTAGATGAGCGCAAGGATGACGATCTTAAGATAAGCTTCTCTGTAAAAGACACCGGAATAGGTGTAAGGCAGGAAGACATGGACAAGCTCTTTACCGCCTATGAGAGACTCGATGAGGAAAAGAACAGCGGCATTCAGGGAACAGGACTGGGACTTGATATTTCAAGAAGGTTCTCGGAGCTTATGGGAGGAAGCCTTACCTGCGACAGTGTATACGGGAAGGGCTCGGAATTTATTCTTTCGCTCCATCAGAAGATAGTTGATCCTACGCCTATAGGTCTTTTCACAGAGCATGATGACAAGGCTGCAGGAGGACCGTATATTCCTAAGTTCATTGCACCTGATGCGGATGTTCTTGTGGTTGATGATACGCCTATGAACCTTAGTGTCATCAAGGGGCTTTTGAAGGCTACCAGGATATTTGTAACCACGGCAGGCAGCGGCGAAGAATGTCTTGAGAAGATGAAGACCACAAAATTCAATGTGGTGCTTCTTGATCATATGATGCCGGGAATGGACGGCATTGAAACTGTTGCAAGGATCAGGGAGAGTGATCCTGACATTCCGGTTTATGCACTTACTGCCAATGCCACAGCAGGAGAGGAATTCTATAAATCCAAGGGCTTCACCGGCTATCTGGCAAAGCCCATTGACAGTGCTGCGCTGGAGAGCGCTATCATGAAGCATCTGCCTGAGGAGATCATGTTAAAGCCTGAGGCTGCAGATATTGTTGAGGAACCGGAGAGTATTCCTGAGGATCTCATGTGGATCTATGATACAGAGGGGATTGATGTAGAAGAGGGAATAAAGAATTCCGGCGGAATATCTTCATTTATATTCTCGCTGAAGCTTTTCCTTGATACCATTGACGGAAATTCAAAGATAATCAGCGATGCATATGAGACCGAGGATATAAGACTCTATACAATAAAGGTTCATGCTCTTAAGAGCTCCGCAAGAATAATAGGTGCAATGGCGCTTTCCAAACTTGCCGAGAGCCTTGAAGATGCAGGAAACAAGGAAAATACAGACTTCATAGAACTTCATACACAGGAGCTTTTGACAGACTATGCAGAATATAAGACTAAGCTGTCGCGGCTTGATTCAGGTGCTGTAGATGATTCCGGAAAAGAGGAGATCCCGCCTGAAGAGCTTGAGGATGCATATGGGGCCTTGAGGGAAGTAATTCCTCAGATGGATTATGATTCTGTTGAGATGATCCTCGATGATCTGAAGCAATATAAGCTTCCAAAGAAGGACACAGAGAAGATGGTTCAGCTTGCTAAAATACTTAAGACCCTTGATTGGGAAGCTATGGAAGAGCTTGTAAAAGAGTGACACAGGAGTAAATATGTTTGATTTTTTAAGGATGCACCAACTGAATATCATGCTTGTCCTGTGCGGAGCCTGCGGCGTGATGGCAATTCTTTTGTTCCTGACCCGTTTCCTCGAAAAAAAGAGGAAATGGATACTCATCTTTATGGAGCTTATAGCTGTATTTTTGTTGTGGTTTGACAGAATGGCTTATATATATGCCGGAGTACCTACAAAGACGGGATTTGTGATGGTCAGAGTTAGCAATTTCCTGGTGTTCTTTCTGACCTCAGCCGTGGTGTTTACGTTTAATCTGTACATTAAAAATCTCTTTGGGGGTGAGAACGGTGAAGCTATAAAGTCAAAGCGGCTTACTTTTGTCCAGATAGCTTCGGGATGCGGAATGTTCCTGGCGGTCCTTTCAGCTTTCACCGGACTCTATTACTATTTTGATGAGACCAATACTTATCATAGAGGACATGGCTTTCTTATTGCTTACATTATCCCTGTTATCTGTCCTCTCATTCAGTACTCTGTCATAAGACAGTACAGGAATATCATAAGCAGACTGATCTTTACTTCTCTGGTCCTTTATGTTTTTGTACCGATTGGCTGCGGAATCCTGCAGATATTTACTTACGGTATTTCTATAGTAAATATGGCCATGGTCATGGTGTCCATAAGCTTGTATATCTTTACCTATCTTGATATTAATGAAGCTGTTGAGCACGCCCATGCAATTGAAATCCAGCATATGCAGTTCGAGCAGTGGAAGATGCAAAGACTCTTCGATCAGACAGCCAAAGCTTTCGTATCCGCTGTTGAGAAAAAGGATGACTTCACTAAGGGTAATGCAGTAAGAGAAGCTGAGTATGCAAAAAAAATAGCCATGCTCAGCGGAAAAGATGAAGCAGAGTGTGAGAAGGTATATTATGCGGCGCTTCTTCATGACGTCGGGCTTATCGGAATACCTGATTCAGTCATCAAAAATGAGTCGGATCCGACGAACTGGGATTATGAAGCGATAAGGCAAAAGCCTGTTATCGGAAAAGAGATATTATCAAACATTACCGAGTATCCTTATCTTAGTGTTGGGGCTCATTACAGCCATGAGAGATACAACGGGAGCGGATATCCTGAGGGGCTTAAGGGAGAACAGATACCTGAGATAGCAAGGATCATAGCTGTTGCCGATGCCTTTGTCACCATGACCAGCAAAAAGAGGTATCGCGATAAAAAGCCGGATTTTGTAGCCAGAGAGGCCTTTATAAAAGGAGCCGGTGTAGAATTTGATCCTGTCTTTTCCAATTTAATGGTTAAGATAATTGATGAGGAATCAAGGGAAAAGATCCATGACGACATCACCCTGGTTGAGAAGGAGCTTTCCTGCAAGGAGTACAGAGATACAGTATGTCTGGGAATTCCCGTCTCCGGTAAGATAACCAATATCCGGTTTGACTGTGAGCTTTCGGAGAACTCTCCAAGCGGCTTCAGCGCTCCGTCCATTATTCTGTTTGATTCCTACGACCGCAGAATTCACGGAGATGAGAAAACCATAAAGGCCTACCACTACTGTGAATACGGTGAGATATGGTTTGATGATCACAGTATCTGTACAGAAGCAAGAAAGATAAAGGAGACAGGAACACGTCTTGATGGGATAAAGAGTGAGGGTGATTCGGATTATGAGATAACAGCTGCTAAATATGATGATCATATGAAGCTTATTATGAGAAGCAGGTTCTATGAGAAGGAAGTTATAATATCTTTTATGGATGGCTCTACATCTGTATATATAGGTCTTACCGGAGAGTACTGCGAGATTAAAAACATCTCGATAGAGCAGACAGAGGAAGTTATTGACTCCTCATACATTCCGAGAATATCAGATGAGATAAGCTATATTGATCACATGGAGTCTGATATTGCAAACCTTCAGATCAGCCAGACACGCTCGGCATCCACGGAAGGAATTGAACTTGGCAGCAGACTTAAGATTAATTTCCATACAATGAGTCTTCCTGTTTCAAGCTTTATCTGGCATTGTCCGTATATTGTTATTTTCTCATCTGAGGATGGGAAGGTGAACGGTCCGAACTATCATGAATACGCCCTGATCAAGATTAACGGGGAGAATGAGCTTAAGGACAGTTATGCTGAAAACAGCTTTATAATGAAGAAGACCGAGAACTTTCCGGGGTGGGAGACCTGGAAGGAGAAGAATAAAGAGGGAATTGAGTGCGAAGTATCTTTTGAAAGAAGGGGAAACAGGATCTTTACAACGACAGATAATCTTGGGGTTCATATAGAGAACACCACCAGTATTCTTGAGGAACCGGAAAAAGTATATGTGGCACTTACAGGGGACAGATGTGCTCTGACGGATATCAGAGTGAGATAAAAAACATTATTCAAAGAAAAAAGGGGAGTTGGGAAAATGAAGCTAAACTATAAACGTACATTACTTATCGGACTGGTCTTTTTGTCAATTACAGCATTTTGGACCTTCTATGAAAATGAGATTCCAAAGATACTTAAGTATTCCTTTGGACTAGGGGAGACTGTCACGGGAGCTATTATGGCGCTGGACAACGTATTTGCGCTGTTCCTGCTTCCTATTTTTGGCGCACTTTCTGACAGAACACAGACCCGTATCGGAAAGAGAATGCCTTATATTCTTATAGGAACAGCTCTTTCGGTTATTTCTTTCATAGTACTGATCCAGTTTGCACGTCCCAGTGGAAATCTGGCTTTCTTTATAGTTGTTCTTCTGGTACTGCTGGTAGCTATGGGCATCTATCGTTCTCCGGCTGTGTCGCTTATGCCTGACCTTACACCGGCACCACTTAGGAGCGCGGGAAATGCGGTTATCAATCTGATGGGAGCTCTGGGTGGAGTATTCACTCTGGTCATGACCATGGTTCTTCTTAAAACTCCTGAGAAGTTAGGAGGGGAAAACTATACTCCGCTGATGTTCAGTGTGGTTTTGTGCCTGGTAGTATCAGTTGTAATATCATTCCTTACAATAAATGAGAACAAGATAAAAAAAGAGATTGAAGCAGAGGGTGGACTTGGTTCTTTTGGAGAAAAGATCTCTGAGGAGAGTGGAAGCGAGGATGTGAAAAACGATAAGCTCCCTCCGGACGTATTAAAGAGCCTTGTATTTCTTTTGGTATCAGTAGCGTTCTGGTACATGGCATATAATGCAGTGACCACCGCATTTACAAGATATGTCGGTGAGGTCTGGGGAAAGACTGACGGAAGCTATGCAGGGAACCTTATGATCGCCACAGTGGCAGCAGTGCTTAGCTACATACCAATCGGTGCGATTTCCAGTAAGCTTGGAAGAAAGAAAGTTATCCTTTCCGGAGTTGTTATGATGAGTTTTGCCTACATTATAATTGCCTTTCTTCCAACATACACTTCTCTGGTCAATGTGTTTTTTGCCATCATCGGAGTGGGCTGGGCAGCAATAAATGTAAACTCATATCCTATGGTTGTTGAGATGAGTAAGAGCGGAGATATAGGAAAGTTCACCGGAACCTATTACACCTTTTCCATGGCAGCTCAGGTTCTGACACCAATACTTTCAGGCTTTCTTTTAGAGCATGTTTCCTACAGGACACTGTTCCCATATGCTTTTGTATTCTCTACGCTGGCATTCTTTACAATGCTCATGGTAAATCATGGTGATTCAAAGCCTGAGTTAAAGAGCAATATTATCGAGAATTTCGATGTTGAGGATTGAGATTACTGATTATTTTCTAAAAATCTTATAAACTCTTTACATAATTTTTTTATATGAAAGAGCTTTATTTGTTGCGTAATCAGAGAAAGCAATGTAAAATAGTTGCGGACAAGTTTTAAATTGGAAGTGGGAAGTGGCTTTTTGATGAAATTTCTCAAGGTTTTATGCATGGTTCCGGCAATTATATCAGGTCTTTATCTCTTTATGATAATGCCAAGAATGAGACGCAGACCGGACAAAAAAGCACATCTTGATGTGTTGTATGCACACCGAGGTCTTCACGATAATAAGTCTGATGCCCCTGAAAATACCATGGCAGCTTTTCGCAAGGCAGTGGACAAGGGCTTTGGAATCGAGTGTGATGTACAGCTGACAAAGGATGGAATACCGGTCATTTTTCACGACTTTACTTTGGCCAGATGTGCCAGATATCCGGAGGGAGAGATCCCCACAGATGCCGTTATCAATAAGGACGGCAGCGTAGGTGTGGTTGGAAAGGTCATTGATTACACCTATGAGGAGCTTCAAAGATTCCATATTCTTGATTCTAAAGAGAGAATTCCGAAGTTCGAAGATTTCCTTAAGATGGTAGAAGGCAAAGTTCCACTTATCATTGAGCTGAAGATCGAGTTGAAGGACTTGTCTGTATGTCCAAAGGTTGATGCTCTTCTTAAGGACTATAAAGGTGTTTACTGTATCGAGTCCTTTAATCCGCTTGGAGTTTTTTGGTACAGAAAGAACCGCCCGGAAGTAATGAGAGGTCAGCTTTCTGATGAGTTCCACAAGGATTCACCTGAGGAATTTAAGGGAATTCTTTACTTTATTTTAACCAAGTTATTATTTAATTTTATAACCAAACCTGATTTTATAGCTTTTAACTGTAAGTACCCTGACAGCTTTTCCTTGAGGCTGTGCAGGAACTTATTTGGCTGTACCTGTGCTGCCTGGACTGTAAAGAGTAAGGAGCAGCTTAACGAGGCAAAAAAGAGATTCGATATCTACATTTTTGACAGCTTTATGCCTGATAGTACAGCGGTTTAATAGTGGTAATTCCCACATTTCGGTTAGCTCCGTTTTAATGTGGTAGTTATAAATAATGTATATATGAAAGGTTACCGGTATAGAGGCCGGTAAGAAAGGTAAAAACATGGCGAACAAATGGGTTTATATGTTTAGCGAAGGTGACATGACAATGCGTAATCTTCTCGGTGGTAAAGGTGCTAACCTTGCTGAGATGACAAGCATTGGCCTTCCGGTACCACAGGGCTTCACAATCACAACAGAGGCTTGTACACAGTAT
>JAEEGL010502655.1_pt1 | contig 23448 bp, 14 predicted proteins | sample 9134231 | NCBI WGS metagenome assembly JAEEGL01 (sample SAMN16246548, study PRJNA631951) | gut metagenome | biome: gut microbiome; feature: rumen; material: fiber-attached | host: Bos | place: Iran: Karaj | collected 2018-10
TCGCCCCCGGCGGCGAGGCGCCGATCTTCGCCGTCGCGCCGGCGGCGGCCCCCGATGTCGGCCGCTGCCGCGCCGGCAAGAAAAGCTGGGCGCTCGAGGTGGATGAATACACCGGCCGCTCGCCGCTGGACGGCTTCCCAGAGGCGATCCACTACCGCGTGCCCGCCGCGGTCTACACCCGGGCGCACCTCCTCTTTGTCCTTGACGACGACCCGAAGCGCGTACCGGTCCTGACCGTGCGCCTGGCGCGCTACATCAACAACGGTTCCGGCGCCAACATGATCGGCGACCGCGTCTTCGACCTCTCGGACGGCGCAATGCCGCCCAACGCGATGAAGGTCGGCGAACTTGTCCGCGACGGCCGCGTCTATCCCGTCTACCGCCTCGCCGTTGATCTGGCCCTCGACAATGTCATGGACCTTGTCGCGGATGGCGGCTACCTTGACTTCGAGCTTCTCGGGAAGTGTTCCGGCGTCCACGCCGACAACGCCTCGACGAGTGCCTTCACCATCCTTGGCGCGACCCTGGAGAAAAGCCCCGTCACCCTCGGCGTCATCGCGCCGGAGGGTGCCTCTGGCAATGTCTTCACGCTGGACGAGACGAACCGCCACACCACGCTTTCCGTACGCGCGGAACGCGCCGGCGCCCGTGCCGCGCTTGCCTGGACGGCGCGCGACATCGCGGGCCAGACGGTCTTCGCCGGCTCGCGCGACCTCTCTTTCGCCCGCTTCGGCGACACGGAGGAGATTCGGCTCGATCTCAACGGCGTCCGCGAGACCGGTCTCTACCTGCTCGACGTCGCGGTGGACGACGGCGCAACCGTCGTGACGAACAAGGCCCGCTTTGCCATCCTCCCGCCGGCCGGGCGCGTCGTGGACAAGTTCCGCTCGCCCTACGCCACTTGGTGGTTCGTTGGTTCGCACGGCTCGCCGGCCGCCTACGAAATCGGCGGCACCATCATGCGTAAGGCCGGCATACGCAAGGCCAGCTATCGGGGCCTTTCCACAAACGCCTGCGACACCTACGACATCACCTTTACGGGCAATGTCCGAGCGCCGGGCCAGAAGAACTTCGACGCCGAGACGGGCCACTTCAAGGATTGCGACGGACTCTCCGGCGAGGAGTGGTTCAGGAGCGAGGTCCAGAAGCAGATCGACGCGGTCCCGTGGGTGGATCACATTCTCATCTGGCATGAATCCTGCCCGCCCAGCGGCATCCCGGAGGAACTCCTCGACTTGCCGGTGCCGGAGGCCACTGACGCCGACCGCGCTGCCGGCGCCTATGTCAACGAATGCGGCCGGCTCATTCGGAAGTACTTCCCGAAACTGCGCATCCAGATCGGCAACTCCTCGGCCTCGCTCGGCGCGGCCTTCCGGCCCTTCCGCGGCGGTGCGAACCCCGACTACTATGACTCCATCGGCATCGAGACGCCCTCGCAGGCGATGATGCCCGAGCGCCTGCTCGTCTGGGGACTCCAGGGCATGGTCATCGCGAAGGACGCCGCCTCCCGCTACGCCGGACGCGAAGTCCCGCTTGCAGGCTGCTGGGAATATGTCTACCGCACGGAGAAGGCGCTTGGCGAAGAAGTGCAGGCGCAGTGGTACATGCGCGACGTGCTGATCTCACTGGCGAACCGCATGTCGCTCATCTCCCCGGCCATTCTCTTTGACGTCCGCAGCGGCTACTACAACACCCTCTGGGGCAAGGCGGGGATGCTGCTGCGCGCGCCGTCCTGCTACCCGAAGCGCTCCTACGTCGCCTACGCGGCGCTCACGAAGGCCCTGGACGGCGTGACTTTCCTTGGCCAGCACGACACGGGCTCGACGACCGTTTACGGACTCTCCTTCAAGCGGGCCGATGATCGCTACGCCTCGGCCTTCTGGTGCGCGCGCGGCGAGGCCGAACTCGCGCTGACGCTTTCGGGCGCGGCAGAGGCGACCGACATGTACGGACGCCCCGCCAAGATTCGCCGCGGCATTCTGGGCGGGCCGCTCCGCATCACGGCTTCGGAAGGACCTGTCTATGTCGTCTCCGAAAAGCCTGTCGCGGCCGTCAAAATCACGGGCCGCTCCTTCCGGCAGACCGAAGCCGCCGCCGCCCGCTGCCACGAGGTCTTCCGTTTCGACTCCGTGGCCGCCGTCACCAACGCGCCCGACCCGCGCATCGAGTCGAAGTGGCACCTCTGCCTGCCCATCATGAAGCCCAGCCCCGATTTCTCCGTCAGGGAGGCCGATGACGCCGAGCGCGGCCGTTGCCTTGAAGTGTTGCTCGACACGTCGCGCACGAATGTCTCCAGGTATGTCACCGAATACACCACCTTGCGTCTTACCGAGCCCATCGAGGTAGCCGGCCCCGCGAACCGCATCGGAATCTGGGTCAAGGGCAATTCCAGCTGGGGGCAGGTGCGCTTCGAGATTGAGGACGCCGAGGGCGGAACCTTCGTCAACTACTCGCATCCGAAGAACTGGGACACGCTCGACTGGCAGGGGCTTCTCTGCGTGAACTTCGACGGCTGGAGCTTCGTTTCGGTGCGCCTCGACAAGGGCGGCTTGAAATACGATGATGCCACCGGCCTCTCCAACAGCCCGTGGCTGCGCGAGGCTGGCAAGGGCAGCCAAAAGATCGACTTCCCCGTCAAGCTCAAGGCCGTCACCGTCGGCATCAACCGCGAGAAGCTCGATCTCCTCGACTTCAAGCCGACGCTTCCGTCGATCCGCCTCGGCCCAGTGATGGTCGGCGACTGACGACAAAGAAGCACAATCTTGTTTATGGAAAAATCTCATTCAAAAAGTTGCGGTAGTTCGAGTTGTCAGTTGCGTGAATATAATTTAGCCGTTCGCGGCTTTATTGAGCAAGGCATCTTCGCATTTGTGTTTGCAGAAGACAAATGCGCCGTTCCGCCTTCGTGCAAGGGCTTGCCTATCTTTAGAATAGGGAATTCGCTTAGCCACGTATTGGCCATGTTGCTTGGGCAGGTTGACAAGTTTCCCTTTTTCCGCTTTCGTCTTAAAATAAAGGCGAAGAGGCGATTCAATAACAGGGTTTGGTATTGGGGCTTTCGCGCATTTGGGAAGGATTGGTTGGCGGAAATCGAACTTATAGCAGAATCTTCCTGTGTTTGGCGAATTTGGACAACCCCTTCGCGATAGCTATGATAGCCAGACAAACACGCGCGTGAAACGCATTTTCTTCTCGAATGCGGTCTATTATGCCTTTTGATAGAATAGTTTCATTGCAGAAAACCTCCAGAAACTTTCCGTCTCTCACATGTACACCATTGACGACTTCTCAAGACGAAACCCTGACGACCAACGCTCCCTAACAGAAGCCTTGGCCTGGGCGAGCTACAAATACTATGTCGAGAACGACCCGCCTATGTCGGACTTTGAGTTCGACATGGAATACAAGCGCCTGCAGGAACTCGAGCGGATTTCGGGAACGGTTCTGCCTAATTCGCCCACGCTGCGGGTCGGCTCCGACATCCAGGGATCGTTCAGGAAGGCGCGCCATGTCATCCCGATGCAGTCGATTGAAAATGTCTATTCGGACGAAGAGCTGCGCGCGTGGATTGCCGCGACGTCGGCGAAAATCGCCGAGGCCTTCCCCGGCGAGAAGGCGGCCTTCACATTCGAGCCTAAGTATGACGGCGTCTCCATTTCGCTCGTCTACAAGGGCGGTATGCTGGAAGACGCCGTCACGCGCGGCAACCAGCTGGAGGGCGAGTCGGTCATCGAAAACGTCCGGACAATCCGCAACGTCCCGCTCGCGCTCGACCGCGCCGTGTGTGCGGATCTGCCCGATTACTTCGAGGTGCGCGGCGAGATTCTGATGCCGCAGGGCGCCTTCGAGCGGCTCAACGCGGAACGCGCGGCCGCCGGCGAACGGCCGTTCGCGAACAAGCGCAACGCAGCCAGCGGCAGCCTGAAGCAGCTCGACCCAAAAGTCACGGCGCGCCGCGGCCTGATGCTCAACGCCTTCGCGGCCTACTCCACCGACGAGGACTTCCAGCGGCGCGTCATGTCTTCGCAGACCGCCACGCTGGCCTTGCTCTCGCGTCTCGGCTTTTCGCGGTACGCCGAGGATCGCGCCTTCACCGACATCGCTGCGCTTTCCCGTGAAATCGACGCCTTCAATGCCGTGCGCGAATCGCATCGGCTGCCCTACGACTGCGATGGCGTCGTCGTGAAGGTCAACGAGCGCCGCCATCAGGAGTATCTCGGCCTCAACACGACTTTTCCGAACTGGTGCAAGGCGCGGAAGTTCCCGCAGGAGGCGCAGTCGACGCGGATCCGCGACGTGATCTTCCAGGTTGGCATGACCGGCCATGTCACGCCTGTCGCCGACCTCGAGCCCACGGCCATCGGCGGCGTGATTGTCGCGCGCGCCACGCTCAACAACGAGACCTACATCCGCGATCGCGGCATCGCCATCGGCGCGTATGTCTTCGTGCAGCGTGCGGGCGAGGTCATCCCGCAGGTGACCGGCCCCGATGCCGCGCGAAACGACGCGGAAGGGGTTGTGACGCGCCCCGTGGTCTTCCCTAAAAAATGTCCGTCGTGCGCGACGCCCCTGACGCGGAAGGGGGAGTTCTACATTTGCCCGAACAGGCGCTGCCGCGAACAGGCGATCCAGCGGCTCGAATACTGGTGCAGCAAGGACTGCGCAGATGTGAAGGGTCTGGGGCCGAACATCATTGCCGACCTCTACGACAAGCTTGACATCGCCACCGTCGACGACCTCTACCGCCACTTTGTCCGCGATGATGCAACGCCGATTCTCGAGGAGTCGCAACGTGAAAAAACCCTTCGTCTCCTCGGCGAAGGCTATGGCGAAAAATCTGTCGGCGCGATTTTCGACAGCCTGCGGGAGAGCATCGCCTCGCTGACGCTCGACAGAATAATCGGCGGTCTTGGCATCGACAGCGTGGGAAAGATCACGGGGCGCGATCTGGCGCGCCATTTCGGCTCGCTGGAAAAACTGCGTGACGCGACTTTCGAGGATCTTATCGCCGTCGAGAACATCGGCGAGATCACGGCCGCCAACATCCTAGACTTCTTCGGACACACTGCGACGGCGGCCGACCAGGGCGACGCGGCGCTCGGCGGCCTCTTTGCGCTCACTACGGCCGATACGGAAGGCGAAAAGGAAAAGGATGGCGAGCCGGCTCCCGTCGCTGACTACTCCTGCCTCTTCGACCCAAGCTATGGCTTCAAGACCGAATACGTGGCTAAGGAGAGACTGGGAAACGCGCTCGACGGCCTGACCGTGATCTTCACCGGCACATCGGAGAATTTCGGGCGGGATGGAATCAAAGATTTTCTCACCGGCCTCGGGGCAAAATACGTTGGGTCGGTTTCGTCGAAAGTCGACTATGTGATCACCGGCGACAAGCCTGGCTTGAACAAGCTTGAAAAGGCGAAGTCACTCGGCATCCCTGTCATCTCCGAGAGAGATTTCAGGGAAAAGTTTGGGATTTAGCGCCGAGATGCGACGGCGCATCGCGCCGCCGCCAGAAGTTAAAGCACTATGCCCTGCCTTGTACCTCAACACCTCTATCGCCCGGGAGAGTTTCACTTCTGGCGGGGCGGCGGCGCCGCCTCGCTCTCTTAGTTATGCATCATTACCACCACTACTACGGCTATGACTACTCGCACGGTGCGGTGATGTTTGTCACGACCTCGACCGAACCTCGCCAGAAAGTGTTTTCCCGCATCGATGGTGGCAAGGTGGTGCCGACTGAATTCGGGCACATGACGCTACGCGAGTTGGCTGTAACGACGCAGCGCGTCCCGGAAGTAAAGCTTTCGCGCTATGTTCTCATGCCAGACCATGTGCATCTGCTGCTCTGGATCACGCCCGGCCTGAACGATGGTCTGGTACGGCTTGGGCGATTTGTTGGCGGTTTCAAGCGGGCCGTGCGCCAGCGCTGGAAGGAACTTGGCCACTCCGACCCTCTCTGGCAGGAGGGATACCACGACATAATCTGTCTCGACCACGATTTCATCGAGGGAGTCAAGCGCTACATCGACTACAACCCTCTCAAATGGGAGCTGATGCACACGGTGAAAGGCCTGATACCGATAAGGGAGCCTCTCGACACGGCCTGGTTGCCAGACGGTACCTACTGGAAGGGCATTGGGCGCTGTGACTTGCTTGACGGAAGCCGCCGCCTTTGCGCAGCGCGTATCTCGCGCCGTGTCGAGCCGGAAAAAATCCCGGCGGTTGTTGGGCGCTTTCGCTCGGCGCTGGAAAAAGGTTTCTGCATTGTCTCTACATTCCTGTCGCCGGGCGAGCGGGCCTTATACCGAATGCTGACGGAAGCGGGTGCCGAGTTTGTGCACATCAGGGGCACCGCCATTCCGGTGGTCTATCGGCCCACGATCTATGAAACCCCGCTTTTCGCTGCAAAGAAGCTGCTCGTGATCGGGCGCCAGACCGATGAGCAAAAAGTGAGGCGACCCGACTGCCTTGCCCTCAACGATGCAATCGCGAAAATGGCACTCACCTCAGGTGGCGCGGCCGTGTATGTGAAAGAAGGCGGCCGCTTTGAATTTGCTGGTTAGCGACGGCGCACCGCGCCGCCGCCAGAAGTTAAAGCACTATGCCCTGCCTTGTACCTCAACACCTCTCTTGCCCGAGCGTGTTTAACTTCTGGCGGGGCGGCGGCGCCGCCTCGCTTTGAGCCAGGCGCGTGCAAACCACGGATTGCTTTCGCGCGTCGGGCCAGTATTTGACATAGGTGGTGCAAAGAAGTTCACCATCAGGGAGAAGCTCGACTCCTGAATAGCCCGTGTCGCCAATGAAGCCTTCCAGCTTTGTGCCGTCAGGGGCCGTTTCGCCTGACCAATTCTTCAACAGGTGTATGCGATAGGCACCGGGACGGGCGTTGCGGAGATCATCCCATGTGCCAACCCAAGCGACATACTGCCCGTAGGTCGAGGATGTGGATGACCCTGCCGCGCTCCCATTCGAGTCGAGGGCGCGGTCGCGAAAGGCGATAAAGAGCCGGCCGTCGGGAAGGTAGACGCCCTCATGGCGGTCGCCCGTAAGGCCCCACGGCGTATCGACGGGCAGCGTCCATGTGGCGCCTTCGTCGCGGCTGAAGCACATCAGACTGCGCGCGGTGTGGCGGTTCTCGCGGATGAGAAGGGCGATTTCGGAGCCGTCGGGAGAGCGCAGGGCGCACGGCTCGCAGAGGTTCTTCTCCGGCGCCGTGGCAACGACGCGCGGCGCCGACCATGAAAGACCGTCGGAAGAAGTCGCCATCCAGATGTCCTGGTCGTCCCAGGCGTAGTCCGTCGCCACATTCGAGTCGCGGCGAACTTGGCCGAAGAGCGCGAACGAACCGTTTGCAAGACGGAGAAAGCCGGTGGGCGGCATCTCGGCGGAAAGATTCGCCGGCGGCGCCTCGCGCCAGGTCGCGCCGTCGTCGTCAGACCAGACGATGGCAAGCGGGCAAAAGCCGTTCGCGGGATTGCGGAGCGACCGCTTCGCTGAAAAGACGAGCAGCCGTTCGCGTCCGTCGGGAAGCGTCATCTTCTGGAGCGTGGGACAGTTCGCATGCGTGGCGGCGTAGACGGCGGGAAGACGATCGTCTATGCGCGTCCAGGTATGGCCGCCGTCGCGTGACTCGGCGGCGGGGCCGCACGGGCCGCCGTGGCCGATCGTCCAGAAGCAGAGCAACTTGCCGGTTCGCGTCAAGACCGTCGTCGGATGGCCCTGGTAGAGATCCGGCGTGCCCGCAGCGATGATGGTTTGCCGGGAAGTATCGCCCGAAATGTCGATGAGGGGAAGATGGTCTGCCATAAGTGTGGAATTTCCTTCTTGGTAGAAAGTCTAGTATTGTCCGCATAATTTGTCAAACTTCAATCGCCGCACAAAAAAAACATTGAAAGATTTCGCTGATTGTGGTATCATTTATGTCACGATTTTGCGCTCGTGGTGGAATTGGCAGACACGTAAGATTCAGGTTCTTATTCCGCGAGGAGTGGGGGTTCAAGTCCCTCCGGGCGCACCATTTCTTTCACTCCAGGAGAGACAATGCCCAACATCAAGAGTGCTGAAAAGCGCGTCAAAACAGCGGAGAAGAGCCGCGCGAAGAACAAGGCCGTCAAGAGCCAGATCAATACCGCACGCAAGCCTGTCATCGAAGGCAAGCTTGACAAGGAAGCGCTGGCGAAGGCCGTTTCCGAATATTCCTCGACGCTCGACAAGGCCGTCAAGAAGGGCGTCATCAAGAAGAACACCGCCAACCGCAGGAAGGCCCGCGCGGCAAAGCGTCTCGCCGCCGCGAAGTAACGCCAGTTGGCGACTGCACAGAAAAGCCGCTGGTTGCCCCGCAGCCAGCGGCCTTTTGTGTTAGTGGAAGGGATGCATTCATGAAAATATGCGTCTTGGCAAGCGGCAGCCAGGGAAACAGTACGGTCGTTGTCTCCGAAGACACCGTGCTGCTTGTCGACATGGGCATCGCCTACAAGACCTTGAAGCAAGCCCTTGCCTCCATTGGCCTTTCACCGGAGTCGGTCACGGCCGTACTCGTCACACATGCGCATTCCGACCACTTCAGCGGCCTGAACGTCCTCTGCAGGAAGCATGGCACGCCGCTCTTCGCGTCGGAGGAAACGGCCACGGCCATCGACATCGCCTTTTCGGAATACAGACGAAAGTACGGCTTCGCATTCGACTGGGCGCTCGTCTCTCCCGGCAGCCCGTTCGAAATAGGGAATCTGTCAATAACTCCCTTTGAAGTACCGCATGACGCGAACGGCGCGCTGGCCTTCACAATTTCAAACGGAAACGCGAAATTCGGCATCGCGACCGACCTCGGAACGATCACCAACGCGGCGGCTTTTCACCTCAAGGACTGCAACGCACTCGCCCTGGAAATGAACCACGATTCGAGGATGCTGATGGAGTCAGATAGGACTGAATCTCTTAAAAAGCGTATTTCAAGTAGATTAGGGCATCTTTCAAATGACCAGGCGGCAGACTTTCTGGATTCCTTCAAGATGGAAAATCTACAGTATTTTTTCCCCTCCCACCAAAGCCTCGAATGCAATGAAAAATCCATTGTCTCATATACGTTAAACCAAGTCAGGGGCAAGCGGGATTTTTCCATCGTAGAAACCTTTCAGGACAAGCCAAGCCAGGTGGTGACGCTATGAAATTCAGCCTGTCAACAACCTTTCAACAACTTCAAAAAAATGACCATATCCCTGTCGATAACCTTTAAATTTCTCCAGCCTTCTTTCGATAATGCGAAAGGGCCTTTCAACAACACGGAGGCCGTTGACACGATGTTTAAAAGCGCAACAAGGCACAAAAATCAACCGACTCCGCACTTACTGAAGTTATGAACAGTATTGACAGCCCTAATATGAATACTTAAGTTAAAAAATGGTATAATTAATGGGAAAAGAAGACGGCTCACGGCCATTCAAACCAACGGCGATTCACCCAACCCACCAACTACACAACATGGACTCACTGCCTTCACCCTCTCCTCCTGCACTCTGCAAGGCGGTCTCGTACATCAATTGCAAAGTTCCCATGCGCGATGGCGTCTCGCTTGCCGCCGATGTGTACCTGCCACCGGACGCGCTTGGCACTCCCCTTCCCGTCCTTCTATCCTACTCGCCCTACGGCGCAACCTCGAACCGTGCGCCGGGTCTCATCGACGCCTACATCCCGAAGAAAATCGCCGTCGTGACCGCCGACTGCCGTGGCCTCCAACACTCGGAGGGCAGCTTCCATCCATGGCAGCCTTCCTTTGTCGACGACGCCTACGACCTGCTTGACTGGATTGCCTCGCAGCCTTGGAGCAACGGCCGAGTTGCGATGGTGGGAGGCTCCTATCCCGGCGCGACGCAACTTGCCTGCATGCGATCGGGCCATCCCGCGCTCGCCGTCTGCTCGCCTTCAGCCGTGACGCTCGACCCCTACTCCATCTACTATGCAAACGGCGCGCAGATCGTGGCGTTCCAGGGTGGCTGGCACATCGGCATCAGCACGCACGCCCCCGCGCCGCAGGGCGCTCCTTCCTTCGCCGACGCGGCGAAGTCTGGACCTGTCGGCGAGATTCCCGCGCGCATGGGCATTGAATGCGAGTCGTGGAGCGAGCAATGCCGCCACGAGGGCCGCGACGCCTTCTGGGCGGCGAAGGGCGACCTTCGCGACATCGCCAAGTCGCGCGCGGCCGTCTTCTACCAGGGAAGCTGGTACGACAAGCTCGGCGTCGCCGTCTTCGAAACCTTCGATACCTTCCTCCACAATGTGGACGACCCGTCTTCGCCGAGGCGCTACTCCTGCCTGCGCGTCGGTCCGTGGGGCCATGGCGTCAACATGCACGAGGGCGAAATCGACTTCGGCAAGGTCTCGAAGGTCACCGAGGATCCCGAAGTGGAATTCCTCTTAGCCGGACTTGAAGGCCGCGCGCCTCTCACCGCCAAGAACCCCGCGCCGATCCAGATTTTCGTGATGGGCCGCAACACATGGCGTTTCGAGAAGGAGTGGCCCCTTGCGCGCACTGTCTACAAGCCCCTCTACCTTTCCAGCGACGGCGCCGCCAACACCGCCGCCGGCGATGGGCGCCTCTCCTTTGACAAGCCAACCATCGGCGCCGCATGCGACCACTTCGCCTACGACCCCCAGAACCCCGTTCCCTCAAACGGCGGTCGCGATGTCGGCAAGGGCGGCCAGCGCGACCAGACCGAGATCGAGCGCCGCGGCGACGTGCTCGTCTACACGGGCGAACCGCTTAAGAGCGACCTCGAAGTCACGGGACGCGTCACGGCCTCTCTCACCATCGCATCGTCGGCTCCCGACACCGACTTCACCGTCAAGCTCGTGGATGTCTTCCCCGACGGTCGGCCGATGTCGGTGCTTGACGGAATCTGCCGCGCGCGCTACCGCGACGGCCTCGACAAGCCGCCGCGCCTGCTCGTCCCGAACGAACCCGCGACGCTTGAGTTCTTTGTCGACGTGACCTCGTACTGCTTCCTCTCCGGCCACCGCATCCGCGTCGAGATTTCAAGCAGCAACTTCCCGCACTTCGCGCCGAACCCGAACACCGGACGCGAGAACGCGACCGAGCATGAAACGCGCGTGGCGATGCAGACCGTCTTCCACACGGCGGACGCCCCGTCGTTCATCCTTCTTCCAACCATACCCGAAGAGGCGAAATGAAGTTCTCACTCAGCACGTGTTGGTTCGCGGGTCGCTCCTTGACAGGAGAGGCCATGGCGGATGAAGCCGCCGCGCTTGGCTTCTCGGCGCTCGAGCTCGGCTACGCGCTTCCCGAGGCCGCCGTGCCCGGCATCATGAAACGCGTCGGAGAGGGCAGGATCGCCATCTCAAGCGTCCACGCCTTCTCGCCGGTGGCGGAGGGAACGACCGGCCATCCCGAACTCTATTCACCCGCATCGACCGACGAGGCCAAGCGCGTGGAGGCCGTCGGTAAGATCCTCGGCTGTCTCGCCTTTGCGCGCGACTGCGGCGCCGACCGGATCGTGCTGCATGCGGGACGCATCACCAAGGCGGCGCGCCACTGGCTCTATGTACACAATCGCATCATGAACGAAAACGACGAGGGCTTCTTCTACCGTCGTCGGCTGCGCAAGATGAACGAATCGCGTGCGGCGGGAATCGGCGCGGCCCTTGACGCGCTGTGCCGCTCGCTAGGCGAGCTTCTGCCGCTTTTCGAGGAAGCCGGCGTAAAGCTCGCGCTTGAAAACCTGCCGTCCTTCGACGCGATTCCTTCGCCCGAGGAGATGGATTATCTCGCGAATATGTTTTCACGTTCGCCCTCCTTCGCCTTCTGGTTCGACATGGGGCACGCGCAAGTGATGGAGAACGCCGGCTATGGCGATGCGGCCGCGCTTGCGCAACGCCACCTCGCCCTGATCGCCGGCGTCCACATACACGACGTGATCGGCCCCGGCGGCGACCACCAGGCGCCTGGCATGGGCGGGATTGACTGGCGTCGCTTCTCGTTCCTCGCGACAAGCGGGAAGGCGCTTGTCTTCGAGCCGCTTTCGTCCGTGCCGGCCGACGAGCTGTCGGCCGCGCTGTCGTTTCTTGCCACCACCTGGCCGGGCAACTCCGGCCAAAAAAAGTAACGCCACACAATGCCCGATTTCGACAAAAACGAACTTGCCGCCTGGACGGGCGGAAGATGGACTTCGGACCCGACGCGCCCTCTTCGCGGCTTCTGCTTCGATTCTCGAAAGACCAAGGAGGGCGACATTTTCGTCGCGATCAAGAGCGCCAGCCGCGACGGCCACGACCATGTCGCCGACGCAATTGCCGCCGGTGCCGCAGGCGCGCTCGTTTCGCGCACAGTGTGCAGCGACGACGTGCCGCAGCTCGTCGTAGCGGACACCCTTGCGGCCTTTGCGGCGGCGGCACATGCCTGGCGGCGCAAGGTTGCGCCCTTTGTCGTAGGCGTGACGGGCTCCGTCGGCAAGAGCACCACGAAGGAGTGGATCGCCGCGCTGCTTGCCGACTACCAGCCGACGGCCTTCACCCAGGCCAACTTCAACAACGACATCGGTCTTCCGTACAGTCTGCTGGCAATGGGCGGCGAAACGCGGTTTGGCGTCTTCGAGGCCGGCATCAGCCATCCCGGCGAGATGGCGTCGCTCGCCGCGACAATGGCCCCTGACGCGGCCGTTGTGACGGCGATTGCGCCCGTGCACATCGAGTTCTTCGACTCCCTTCAGGGAATCGCGGCCGAGAAGGCCGGGCTTCTCCGCGTCCTTCCGAAAAGCGGCTTTGCCGTTCTCGACGCAAAGGGTGCCTTCTTCGACTATCTCTCCTCGCAGGCGCCCTGCCGCGTGGTCGGCGCGTGCGTCGTCGACTCCGGCGAGGAGGCGCCTGCGTCCGCCGCCTACGTCGCGAAGGCCCTTCACGACGAAACGGGCGAATTCGCAATCAGCGGCCCAGGACTGGACAGACCTGAAGTCGTTTCACTTGGCCGTCCGGGCCGCCACGGCATGGTTGACGCCATTCTCGCGGCTGCGGTGGCGCACGAATGCGGCGTGCCGTGGAAGAAGATCATCGACCGTCTTTGCGATCTGCCGACAATGGCGCATCGCTGGGAGCGCTTCCGCGCCGGCGGCATCAACTGGATTTGCGACGCCTACAATGCGAGCCCCGCTTCGATGGAGGCTTCCCTCAAGGCGTTTGCGTTGTCGGTGCCGCCGCCGCGGCCGGCGCCGCGCGTGCAGGCGTTGTCGATGATCCGCTCCTTTGCGACGATCGGCAACCCCGGCGTCTTCGAGATGCGGCACGGCGCGCCGTGCCGCGCCTTCGTGCTTGGCGACATGTTCGAACTCGGCGCGGACGAAGTTGCATACCACCAATCGGTGGGTCGCGTGCTTGGCGGCCTCGACACCTGCGACTCCGACATTCTCGTCTGCGTCGGCAAACTCGCGCCCCACTATGCGACGGCCGCTTTCAAGGGCCGCGTCTTCCACGCCGTCGATGGCTTCGATGCGGCGCGCATCCTGCGACGCGAACTGCCGGAGGGATCGACCGTTCTGCTCAAGGCCTCGCATGGCGTGCATCTCGAGGAAGTCCCCGACAGATACCTTCATCCGCTGAAGGAACTGGCCGGGGATAATCCCCGCGCGGTCGTTCTCGGCGCGGGCAAAAGCGGAATGGCCGCGAAGAGGCTGCTTGAGTCGGAGCAGGTCAAGACCACCGTACTCGACGGCGACTCGACGTTTCCCGAATTCAAGGTCGCGCTTGCGGTTGTCTCGCCAGGCATTCCAGACGGCCATCCGTGGCTGGAGGAATGCGCACGCCGCGGCATTCCCACGATATCGGAACTCGAACTCGGCTTTTCGTTCTGGCGCGGCCGGATGCTTGCCGTCACGGGTTCGAAGGGCAAGAGCAGCGTCGTCAAGCTCTGCGCCGACGCGCTCAACCTTGCGGGCGACAGCGCGGAGCCCTGCGGCAACTACGGAACGCCGCTGAGCGAAATCGCGCTTTCGAAAACGCCGCCGCACTGGGCGGTGGTCGAGGCCAGTTCGTTCCAGCTTGAAAGGGTCAGGCGCTTCCGCCCTGATGTCGCCGTCTTCCTGAATCTTCAGGCCGACCACCTCGACCGGCACGGCACGATGGCGAACTACGCGCGGGCCAAGTTCAATCTCTTCGGTCGTTTCGTCGGTGCCGACGATGTGGCGGCAATCGACGCCGACGCGCTGAAGGCGGCGGCCGGGATGGAAATCGAAACGCTCCCCGGTGGGCGAGATGTGGAAGACGGCGTCGTTGTCTTCGGCCGCGACGTCGGCGAAGCGACGTTGCCGCGCGCGCTGGGCTACTTTGGCGCCGGCACGCTGCGCAAGGCCGCCGTCTGCGCGACGGTCGCCCTCGCCGCGGCGGGTCTGACACCCGAGGAAATCGCCGACGGCTTCCGCAAGTTCAAGCCGCTTCCGCACCGCATGGAGACGATCGCCGAGAAGAATGGCGTGGCGTTCATCGACGACAGCAAGGCGACAAGCCTTGCGGCCCTTTACGCGGCCCTTGAAATGGCCGGACGGCCCTGTCGGCTCATCGCCGGAGGACGGCTCAAGGAAGACAATCTTGACGACAAAAAAAATTTGTTGGCAAAATACGCCAAAAAAGTGTATCTTATTGGTGAGAGTTCTGGCCGGCTTTGCGAAGCCTGGAAGGACGTCGTTCCATGCGAGGAGTGCGGAACGATGGAGAAGGCCGTTGCCTCCGCGATGCGAGACGCCGTGCGGGGGGAGGCGGTTCTGCTCGCGCCGGGATGCGCATCGTTCGACCAGTTCAGTGGATACGCGGAGAGAGGTGAGTGTTTCGCCCGCTGCGTGTCCGGAACCATTTAGTCAAACAGCCGCAAGGCACCACAACACGGAGAAAAAAATGAACCCCAACCAGACCTACAGACTTTTTGGACTGGCCGGACTGTGCGTCGGCGTGACGCTTGTCTCAGGCTGCCAGACCCGCTATTCCGGCGGTGACGCTTCCTTTGCCGGAAACGAGGCTTCCGTTTTCGCGGCCGACGCCTCGGCCGCGTCATACACCGAGGCCGGCAAGGTGGAGACCGTCAGCGTCAAGCCCGCCGCGGCGCCTGCGCACACCGCCGAACCCGACGCCTTCCTCTCTGGCGAAAACCCGATGCCGGCCGCCCTTGCGCCGGTGCAGCCCGGTGCGGTCAAATATCCCGATCCGAAGCCGGCCAAGGCCCCCGAGTACTGGCAGCAGCACAGCAACCCCTACGCCGGCATGACGGCTCCCGCAGGCGCCACCGCCGCGACGGGCGCTGCGGCTTCCGGTCAGTCGGTCTACGTCGTCAAGAGCGGTGACACCCTCGGCACCATCGCGCAGAAGCACGGCGTCTCGCTCAAGAGCGTCAAGGCCGTCAACGGCGGCATCAACTACGACAAGCTGCTCGTCGGCCAGAAGATCAACATTCCGGCGAAGGCCGCCGCCAAGGGCGCGTCGGCGACCGCCGCTTCCGGCACGGGCATTCATGTCGTTCAGAAGGGCGAGATTCTCGGCCGCATCGCCCGCCAGTATGGCGTCAAGATCGCCGACCTCAAGGCCGCCAACGGCCTCACGAGCGATGTCATCAAGGTTGGCCAGAAGCTGAAGATCCCCGGCAAGGGCGCCGCCGCTACAAAGACCGCGCCCGCAAAGGCTGAGCCAAAGAAGGTCGCCCCAAAGGCCGAGGCGAAGGCAACGGCCGCCCCTGCGGCCGCCCTTGCGGCGGAGACGACGGCGCCTGCCGTTGCCGCGCCTGAAATCCCCGCTGTGGCGGCTCCCGCGATCAATACGCCGGCCCCCGCCGAGGTGCAGGAGGAGAAGGCGGACGTCAAACCGCCGGCCCCGACGCCTGCCAACATGACGCGCTACGTCGTCAAGGAAGACGAGGACATTTTCTCCATCGCGGTCAAGTGGTCGCTCACCAGCGGCGAAATCAAGGCGGCCAACCCCGGCATCGCCGATTCGCCCGCGCCCGGCACGATCATCAACCTTCCGGTTCCGCCCGCCGCCAAGTAAGCAACTGACGGAGCAGCCGCGTGCGCAACGCGATTACCACGCTCTGCACCGCCACAGCCGCCCTTCTGCTCTTCGGACTGGTCCTCGTCTTCACGGCCAGTTCGGCGCAGAAGGCGTCTTCCGTCTTCTATCATCAGCTCGCCTACGCGGGCATTGGCCTCATTGCGGCCCTTGCCATCTCCCGGCTGCGGTACAAGTTCTGGCGGAACAAGGCTGTGCTGGCGATCGTCGGACTGGTTGGCATCGCAGCCTGCGCGTTGGTCTTCAAGTATGACAAGATCAACGGCAGCCGGCGGTGGATCATGGTCGCCGGGATGTCGATCCAGCCGTCCGAGTTCGCACGCATCGGGCTGGTGATGATTCTTGCCGCCTGGTACGACCGCATCGGCCCGCGTGCCGAGGAGTTCATTCGCGGCGCCCTCGTGCCGGCCCTGCTGCTCGGCTTGATCGTTGCCCCCGTGGCGCTCTCTCCCGACATCGGCGCCACCGGCGTCATGTGCGTGGCGGCGGGCGCGGTGGTGCTCGCCGGCGGCATCAGGAAGCGGTGGCTCTTCCTTGGCGTCGTCGCGGCAATCGTGCTCGTCACGTTCATGGTTCTGACGAACGAAAACAAGCTCTCGCGCGTGATGACGTATGTGGATGGCCTCCGCGGCCGCGAGACTTCCTCTGAAACCGCCTACCATGTCGAGCAGTCGAAGGAGGCCTTTGCGCGCGGCGGCTGGAAGGGACGCGGACTCGGCGAGGGCATCCAGAAATACAACTACCTTCCCGAGGCCAACAGCGACTTCATCTTCGCCTCCGCAGCCGAGGAGTTCGGCATCTTCGCGACGGCGGGCATCGTCCTCGCCTTCATGTTCATCCTGCTCAGCGGGTCGATAATCGCCTACCATGCGGACGACCGTTTCGGCCGCCTTCTTGGGCTAGGGCTGACGGTGCTGCTCTCGTTCGAGGCGGCCTTCAACGTCGGGATGGTTACCGGGTGCCTGCCGACGAAGGGAATCGCCCTTCCCTTCAATAGCGCCGGCGGATCGAGTCTCATCGCATCGCTGCTGGTCGTCGGCCTTCTCGTCTCAATAGCCAGGGGTTCGGCCGACGGCGAGGCGGAGCGCGTCATGCGCAACGCCGCCGTCAAGTGCTGATTTGATGCGCTAGCGCGAAGCGGCGGCGATGGCCGCGTCGACGGCATGGCGCACGGCCAGCACCCATTCGCGCTCGTGCGGGTAATGGGTCATCGACAGATCTCCGAAGTCGGCGGGCAGGGTCTGGCGGATGACATCCAGTGTCGCCTCGCGTCCGACAAGGCTCTCCAGCAGGTCAAGGGCGCGGACGTCCTGTAGGGCCTGCGCGAAGACCTCGTAGTGGATGGACGAGACGGGTCGGCCGTCGGGTCCGGGATAGACGACGAATGAGCCGCCGCCGCAGAAGTCGCCGCCGGCGCAGGTGTCGTGCCACGGGTCGAGGTCCTGGTCGAGGGATTCGCGCGAGAACCAGAAGTTGTATCCCCAGTTGAGGAAGCCGTCCATCTTCAGCCAGTAGAGCAGGACGCCGAGGACGCGGTTGCGCCAGGACGGCATGCCGAACTGGCGGTTGGGCACGCCGTCGGCCCAGTTGCCGCAGTAATAGACCCAGCGCTCGGCGACATCCGCATCGGCGAAGGCGGCGGCGGCGTTGGTCACGGGAATCGGCCGGTCGGCCAGGCCGCGCTGGAAGAACTCGATGTGGGAGAGCGCATCGACGACCGGATAGCCTTCGAGAAGGGGACGCAGGAAGCCGACGGCCTTGGCGTAGCTCTCGATGTTCGAGGCCGAGGGTTCGTCGGAGACGTGGAAGTAGCAGTTGGCGGGCGTCACGCCGCGGCTGCGCAGGAAGGGCAGGAGCGCGGCCATGAGCTGGCGCAGGAAGTCCCGGTACTCCTCGCCGTGGGCATCGGTCTCCCAGCCGAAGATCCGGCGCTCGGCCCCGTCGATCTCCGCGATGATCTTCGGCGCGTGGGCCGCGCCCCATTGCGTGTAGGCATGGGACATTTCAAAGGAGTCGATGCCGCAGTCGCGTGCCAGGGAAATCCAGCGGTCGAGGCGCGAGAAGTCGAACTGGTAGGCGCCATTCTTGTACGCAATCTTGAGAAGCTGGCATGTCGGGCGCTCGCCGCCGATGGCGGTGTCGAGGGGAACGGACCACAGCGGCGTGAGGAGGCAGTTGACACCGTGCGCGGCGCGGTCGCGGAAGTAGTGGCCGATGATCTCCCAGTGACGCTCGCTCCAGGCCTCGACGCCGTAGTGGCGCAGCAGGCAGTCGGCGTAGAACCACATGATGCATTTCAGGCGTTGCGGCGGAAGGGCGTAGCCGAGGACCTCGGCCTCGGCCGAGACAGTCATTTCCGAGGGGCTGGCGCCCGACACGCAGGCGAGGCGGAAGGAAAGCTCTCTGCGCCCGGCGGCGGCGCAGTCGCCGGGGCGGAAGCCGATCCAGAAAGACTGCCAGTGGCCGGGACGCAACCAGACCTCGTTGCGCGGCAGTAGCGGATTGGGGAAGAGACCCGGCGCGGCGGTCAGGATGAAAGGGTCGGCGTCGTTGGCCGGACGCGTGCAGGCGACATGGCCGACGGTGCGCACGGTGACGGCGCAGTCGCCGGGGATGGAAAGCGTTTCCAGGCGGATGTGGGCGAACGACGGGGCGTCCGGACCCGGCGTGACACGCACGGCGATCTGGAAGGCCGCAGTCTCGCCACGCGCCGCCGCGACTCTGTCGAACGACGGCGCCTCCAGTTGCTGCGAGAGGAAAACCTTGTCGAGGGAGGAAACGACCCGCACCTCCAGATAGTCAGCAATATCCATGTTGCCTTTGCTCCTTTTGTGAACCGTTACCATTATACACGATGCACGATTAACAAAGGCATTCTTGCCTGTCTTTGCCAAAGGTTGTAGAATAATAAGCATGCAAACCGCCGAGAAAAACACACAGAACAATGAAACAAGGGGTGCGCGAGTTGCCGCATGGGAGGCTTCGCGGGATCAGGTCATTGCCTGGTTCGAGGACAACTTCTACGGGCGGCCGCCCGTCGGGCGGCCCGACGACATGGTCTTCGACGATGGGGGCGTCACATTAGCTGATGGCCGCATTCGCCTCAACCTGCGTGTTCGTCTCCCGGCGGGGGCCTCTCCGGCGGCTCCCGTGCCGGTCTTCGTTTTCGGCGACCACACGCGCCCCGAAGACGGCGGCCGCTACCCGAATCTTCCCGAGGATGAAATCGCCGCGCGTGGCTATGCCTTCGTCCATTACAATTTCAACGACATCGCGCCCAACATGTATGTTTACGAGGAAGGCCGCATCGACGGCGTCTTCAAGGTCTATGGCGGCTGGGATCGTCCCGACGGCTGGGGACGCCTCGGGGCATGGGCCTGGGGCTTCTCGCGCGTGATGGACTGGATCGAGACGCGACCGGAGCTGGACGCCCGCCATGTTGCCGTTGTCGGCCACAGCCGGGGCGGCAAGACGGCGCTATGGGCATCGGCCCTCGATCGGCGCATAGCCATGGCCGTCTCAAACTGCTCGGGAACGGGCGGGGCGCACCTCAACTCCGTCGTCACGCCCGGATGCGAGAAGGTTGAGGCCTTCAAGCGGGCAAGAAGCTGGAACTTCTTCTGTCCGAACTTCCTTCTGCTTGACGGTCGGGAGACCGAACTCGAACATGACGCCGACGACCTGATTCGCCTTTCCGCGCCGCGACTGGTCTATGTGGCCAGCGGGGCGGAAGACTGTGGCGCCGGGCCGCAGGGGGAGTTCGAGGCGGCCCGGCGTGCCGGCGAACTCTGGGAGGCATACGGCGGGAAAGGTCTATCGCTGCGAGCCTATCCCAGCCCCGGAACAACCGACCACGGCGGATCAATCGGCTATTTCCAGCGACCAGGCGGCCATGCTCTTGCCCCCGACAGCTGGATGAACTTCCTTGACTTCGCCGACGCCCACGGCTGGCGATAAAGCGCGATAAGGAGCGGATAAATGCGCCGCCCGTTTGGGCGGTTATTCCTGGACGACTTCGATCTCGGGCGAAACGAACTCGCGGAGCTTGGCCTGGATGAAGTCGCGGCGCGTGATTTCGGCGGTGGGGCAGCCGGAGCACATGCCCCGGAAGGCAATCGTCACCTTGTCCCCCTCGATGTCGACGAGGTCGATGTCACCCTTGTCGCGGCGGAGCGCCGGACGGATTTCTCGCTCGATGACATCTTCCACGAGCTTCATCTTCTGGAGGTTGGTAAGCTTCTTCGGCGCGGCCGCGTTGACGGCCGCCACTTTTGCGCGCTCCTCCGCCAGGCGGTTCAGGATGGCCTGGATTTCCTCCTTGCACTGTCCGCACGCGCCGCCGGCCTTGCAGTAGTGGGTGACCTGCTCGACCGTCGTGAGATCGTTCTCTGTCGCGACGCGGATGATCTCCTCCTCGGAGACGCCAAAGCACTTGCAGACGATCTTCTCGTCCTTGAGGTCGCGCACGACCGTCTCGCCGGTCCTGTAGTTGTGGATGGCGGCCTCGAGGGCCTCGCGCCCCATTACGGAGCAGTGCATCTTCTGCTCGGGGAGGCCGCCCAGATATTCGGCGATCTCCTTGTTCGTGATCTTCTCCGCCTCTTCCAGGGTCTTGCCCTTGACAAGTTCGGTCAGCGCCGATGACGAAGCGATCGCCGAGGCGCAGCCAAAGGTCTGGAAGCGGACGTCTGCGATCCGCCCCTGGTCGTCAAGCTTGAAGGTGAGGGTCAGCGAATCGCCGCAGGCCAGCGAACCGACCGTCCCCGTGCCGTCGGGGTTCTCGACCTTGCCGACATTTCGGGGGTTGCGGAAATGATCCAAGACTTTTTCAGTGTAGTTCCACATGGAAAGTGACGAGTGACGAGAGACGGGTGAAAGACCTAGTGCTTGAACGACCGCTGGCCAGTGAAGACCATGGCGACGCCGGCGTCGTTGCAGCAGTCGATGACATCCCAGTCGCGCAGGGCGCCGCCGGGCTGGACGATGGATGTGATGCCTTCGCGGATGCCGACTTCGGCGCCGTCGCGGAAGGGGAAGAAGGCGTCGGAAACCATTGCGCAGCCGGGGAGCCCGCCCTTGCGCGCGGCGACTTCTTCGTCAATGGCGGCCTGGCGGGCCTTGCCCTCGTCGCCGAACTTGAGGACGAGGTCGTTGTAGGGCGTCGCGTACTTGTCGAAGGCGATCAGATCGGCCAGTTTGCGATAGGCTTTGTCGCGGGCGATTTCGGCGACGCCGACGCGATCCTGCTCGCCCGTGCCGATGCCCACGGTCACGCCGTCCTTGACGTAGAGCACCGAGTTGGAGGTGACGCCGGCCTCGACGAGCCAGCCGAAGACCAGGTCGTCGTATTCCTTCTCGGTCGGAAGGCGCTTGATGCGGTGGACCGTTCCGTCCTTGCGGGTGCATTCGGCCGGCATGAGCGCCTGCGCCGTGCGGGCCTCGGGAACGAACGACCACTGCGCGACGATGCCGCCGTCGATCAGCGACTTGAAATCCACGACGCGCTTCGCGACGAAGTCGGTAAGGCGCTTCATGTTGCCGATGCGGAAGACGCGCAGGTTCTTCTTTTCGGCGAAGAGATCCATGACGCCGGGGGCGAACTCGGGCGCAACGACAACCTCGGCGTAGTTCTCGCAGATTAGCTTGGCCGTCTCGATGTCGCACTCCCGGTTGAGGGCGATGCAGCCGCCGAAGGCCGCGAGGCGGTCGGCGCGGTTGGCGCGGTTGTACGCCTCTGCCAGCGTGGCGCCCTTTGCGACGCCGCACGGGTTGTTGTGCTTCACGATGACGGCGCACGGCGTGGCGTCGAGATAGCGGAGGATGTTGAGGGCGTTGTCGGCGTCGGTCAGGTTCGTCTTGCCGGGGTGCTTGCCCGACTGGAGCAGCTCCGGGTCGGAGGCAAGGACTTGGTTGGCGTCGATCGACCGCACGTCGCCGAGGGCGAGGTTGCCGTTGACAAGCTTATAGACGGCGGCTTCCTGTCCGGGATTCTCGCCGTAGCGCAGACCCTTGCGCTCGTCGCCGATCACCCACGAGACCTTCTCATAGACCAGAGTCTGCCTGGAGTCGCCGTCGATGAAGGAAATCTCCATTCGAGGCGTAAAATGGTCGTCCATGATGGTTTTGTATGCTGCCTTGAGGTCCATGTGAAGCTCCTGTGTCAAACGGTTGTGGATTGCAAAAACGACGGTAACATTATACTACATTTCGCACGATTTAGAAAGACGCTCCGCGTAGGCCTCGAACTGGCCGGGGTCGACGGTCTCGGCCGCGGCCTTCACGCCGAAGGCGCGGCAGGTGTCGATCCAGCGCTTGACGAACGCCGCCTTGTCACCGTAGCGCGTCCTCCAGTTCAGAATGAGCGCGTGGTCGATGGAAAGCTGCTCGCGCCGGACGCGCCTCTCGAAGTCCGCGCCTTGTCCGGCGGCGGCGCGGCGGGCCGATTCCATCAGCCGCGCGGCCTCCTCGATCTGTGCGACGGAGAGCCAGTCCGTGACATTGTCGTGATAGCAGCGCATCGGCTTCTCAGCCGTCGCGCCGGCGCCATTGACGAGCGCGATGTAGTCCAGAATGAAGGGTGCCGCCGCGCTGCCGTAGTAGCCTTCGGCAAATGTGCGCACAAGTGCCTTTTCGTCGGCCGCCGGATCCCAGAGCAGGTGCGAGACGAGCCAGAAGCGCAGGGGGGCGAACTCCCCTGCGGCGCAGCCGGCATCGCCCTGCTCGAAAACGCCGGCGGCACCGGCGGCAACGAATGTGCGGATGTTCGGCGCGATCGAGTAGAGGTTCGGGTGCGGGAGCATGTAGGAGGTGAAGTTGGCGAGATAGTCCCAGATGAAAAGCCGCCCTGGCGCGACGGCGCTCCAGTCGGAGAGATCCTTGAGGAAGGCACGGTTGACCTCGAACGCGCTGAGCGGACGGTTGAAGGCGCACTCGATGTCGCAGAGGCGCACCACCACGTTGTGGCGCGGCTTCGCAAACTTCGGCGCCGCGCGCGTGAACTGGTAGGCGAAGGTATCGACGGTGACGTTGGAAAACTCCTTTTCCACAGCTTCCGCGACGCGGTTGGCGAAGCGCAGATAGACGCCCGACTGCGCGCCCTCCTTTTCAGCTGCGGCACGGCAGGCATCGCATTCGCAGGCGCCACGCCAGTCGTTTTGGCTCACCTGGATGAAGTTGGTCGCGGGATCGCCGCGGAGCCGCCGGAGCGTCTCCTCGATGAAGGTCTCGGCCATTTCCTCGTTTGACAGGCAAAGTTGCTTGGCTTCGCGCTTCCCGTCAATCAGCGAAAACCACTCCGGATGCGCTTCGAAATAGCGCGCGGGGGGGAGAATCTCGAAGAAGGAATGGTAGGCCGAGCGACGGCCCTCGAAGAAGAAAAGACGGTAGTTTCCCCCAAAA
>JAEEGL015020976.1_pt1 | contig 23448 bp, 25 predicted proteins | sample 9134231 | NCBI WGS metagenome assembly JAEEGL01 (sample SAMN16246548, study PRJNA631951) | gut metagenome | biome: gut microbiome; feature: rumen; material: fiber-attached | host: Bos | place: Iran: Karaj | collected 2018-10
ACATCTGCAAGGCTTTCGGCTTCGACATTCCCAAGGGTTGCGAACCCAAGTACAAGTCAAAGAAGCCCGGCAAGAAGAGGGGAAGGCCACGAAAAAATCCGTAGGCAAGAATAGCCGTTACAAAAAAATTGAAAATTCAGATATGTATCAAAGAGGTCTAACTGTCGGATATTTTGACTTGCCAACCATCGCGCTCGCTGCTGTTCAAGCAGGTTCCAGTCCAGTTTCAGACAGTTAAGCAAAGTGATGATGTTGACATAAGCACCCAAAGTCACTCTGGTCAACATAACGATGTTCGAGAATGCCAACTTGCTCATCGATTTTGTCTGAACGACCCTTAGTAGCAAATACGCAATCATGGTCACCCATATTTGGATTTCTATGGCATTGACATTGTCGTCGAGGAAATATTTCAAGGGGAAGTTCTGTTTCAGACGCTAGGCACACCTCAACCTGGCCGTGCTGGCCGACAGGATCGTCTCAGTCACCAAGTACCGACTGAAACTGAAGGAGTATCCAAACATCCGATGGGATGAGATCATGCGCATAGCACAGGCGCAGGTCGTGGTGACGGCGGAGATGGACACGGAGGATGGCAGCAAGGTGGCGGTGCGGCAGAGCACGGAGGCCGAGGATGAGCTGGCCGTCATCTACAGCCTTTTGGAGATCAATGCAAACCCCATTGGAAAAGTAAAATCCGTGGTACCCCTAAAACCGCCTCAAAAAAACCGCCTACTGAAAATCAGGGATTTACGTAGGCTATAGCTGCAATGTGGGTTAAAAGATATTCTGCCCCAAAATACACAAATCTCAATATTTCGAAAAATACCCTGAAACCACAACGGTAACTACTAAAAAATGGATTTACTGCAGTAGAAAACAAACAAAATCATCACAAAAAATCGCAAACTATCGCTTTAATGTAAATGATAATGATATTGTAAATGATATAAGAAAATGATATAAAAAAAAGAATATATCCCTTATGGGATACAAAGAAAAAGCGGTTTTTCTTTGCTTCCCTCCCTTGTTTCAAAACGTAGAATAGATGACTGATGAGAGAAGGAAAGTTGAGTAATCATAATTTTAAAATGACAGTACGGATAGCCAAAGAACAGATAATTTTGCTTGCAGAACCAAAATTTTACGATTATGAAACCGACATCAAAGAAAAGTTTTATCATTTACACAGACCTTATCAACCAAATGCAACTGCTCAGCGACGAAGAGGCGGGCATCGTGTTCAAGGCCATCCTACAATACAATCTGACTGGAGAAAAGCCCCATTCAGATAATAGAATCGTCGATGTGGTGCTGACAGGTCTCATCACACAGATAGACCACAACACACAGAAATATGAGCAGATACGTGAGAAACGGTCAGCTGCGGGCAAGAAAGGCAATGAGAAACGTTGGCATCAGACCTCTCCTTGCGCGTCTGAGAAAAACAATGACAATTCAGAAACTAAAGAAGAACCTATCTCCTCTCAGCAACATGACAAAAAATGTCCTGACCATGAGAAACGTATCGAAAAAAGCAAAGAGAAGTTCATCGATACCATAAACCCCTACGCCAGCAAATATGACCGAGAGATGCTCAACGATTTCTTCCGCTACTGGACTGAACTAAACCCTTCGCACACGAAGATGCGCTTCGAAATGCAAAAGACATGGGAGACGGGCAAGCGTCTCGCCACGTGTAGGAAATCCTACAATCATCCATAGCTTTCTATATGACAAATATACTCTTTCGTCTTACGGTCATAGTTGATGCTCACAAAACTTCATGTTTGCTACCATAATTTCAAAGTTGGATCCTCTTGTATTTTTTGGTAAACCTGCTCTTTAGTCACTGTATTCTTCATCTCCTCCAAATCGAGACTACGTAAAGAATAATCCACTACCGTCTCTGTCTCTTCATCTACGTCACTATATACCCACGCCGTAAAAACGTTCTCAGGCTTGTCAATAAAGAGTATCTGAATATACAAACCTCCAAGAAGAAAGGGTTCTACATTGGCGACAACGAATTTGCCCTTAACATCGTCTTTACAAGACTCTAGCGCGGCATCTTCAACTTCTCCTTTGTTGAAAGCATCTATATAGTTACGCAAGGTTCGATTATATTCGTTATCATACCAGTCCTTGTCAGTAAAGTTGGCAAATCGGATATCATTGAGTGACCCACCCCTTTCCGTACTGTCATTAACTTCCATAATGCTGTCTGTGTCAACAGCGACAACACTATCCATTGATGTTTGGACTTCATTGGATGGAGTAGTTTTTGAACACGACAGGCCAAATCCTGCCAAAATAAAAGTAATGATGCAAAATAAGCACATTTTCATGATTTTCATACTCCAATACAATCTGAATTATTTTATACCAAAACGAAAAATACAAACATGTGCAAAAATAATCATTTCTCCGTTCGTAACCAAGAAAAAAAACAGAAAAATCACTCAACACATGATGGAGAAGAAACAACAATTATTATAGAAAAAGATGGTTGTCTCATAAAAAAGTGTTATCTTCGCACCCTATTTTGAATTGACCGCTTATGAGACTGCTTGCACATGCCAGAAGGAGGTGGCAAAATCTGACATGAACTCGTTATACATCATTGAGAAACTGAACAGGAAATATGGGGCATGGTTGTTCTATACGGCATTGGCTTTGTTCTTGGTCTCCTTTTCCTGGTTTTGGATTTCTGATGTCCCACGCCAGATTCTGCGAATAAGAGAATTGTTGGTCACAGTGTCTCAAGTGCTTTTCCTTCTCAGAATCGGACTGCTGAGTTGGAAATACCGGGGGTTTGTGTTGCTATGCGCTGTCATTTTATTCTTATTCTATCTGTCTTCACACTTGAGCCATAGTTCAATCATCAAGAATACAGCCTTAGTGATTGCTGCGTCAAGAGATGAGGACAAGAAAAAGGTTCTCAGAATTTATCTCCTCGCTTTTTTGTTTGTCTTGATGACAGCTCCCATCACCTGTGCCATGGGATGGACTGGAGATATCACAAAGCACAAATATGAGCTGACAGGGCATTCTTGGGGATTTTTCAACCCCAATCGGTTGGCTTATTTCTTACAGATGTTCGTCTTTTTAGGTTTTGTATATTTACGTATCAAAAAAACTTGGGTCGTTTGGGCCATTAGTTATACTGCCGCCGCTGTGATAGGATGGACGACGCTCAGCATGACGTCTGTAGCTATTATGCTTCTTTTTCCACCACTCTATTGTTTTTTGAAGCATCATTCTATCTCGCCTGTCTGGTTTGCGTTCATTCCAGTGTTCTTAACATTGCTGTCTGTTACCCTTTCTTTATATTTCGGACCCTCTACTGGCGATACTACATTTGAGAGTCGTTTCAGTATTCCATATCAAATATTCAAACAACAAGACATCAGCCTTTTAGGACAAGATTGCGGCATCATTTCATGGGTAGATGCCATCAAGAAAAATATCGATCCATATTATATGAATAACATGTTTCTGGATCTGATTATCAGACATGGGGTGATCACAACATTGATCACAATCGCATTTTACAGCCATTTCTTATATCGAATGGGGCGTATCAACCATCCGCAAATCTTGGCGATGTCTACTTGTATAGCATTCTCAGGATTGATGCAATTGTTTCCTCTGTACATCGCACTCAATTTCCTACTTTTATATTATTTCCACCAACCATTTCCACTAAAAGGTAGAAGATGCAAAGAATAAAGCCTGTCACGTCAGAGACAATAAGCCTTGTGCGATTCCCCTTGGCAGCCTTAGTTGTCATTATGCATTGCTTCTTCCCTATCAAAGGCTGGCAATACGACCGACTGGCTGAACAGGGATGGGGATGCAATTTGACTGCCGAACTAATGCTTTCAGGCAGGATATTGACTTCTTTTGTCGTGATTTTTTTCTTTCTTATTGCTGGCTATTTGTTTTTCATACGTCTTGAGGAGTGGAATGGGAAGGTGTGGCAACAGAAAATATCACGACGGATTTGGACACTCCTTATACCATACATTCTTTGGAACACGTTGTATATTGTATATTGTTTGGGGCCCAACATCGCAGGAAGTATCCTCCATGGGGATTCTTGGGAGGTTGTAAGCGCTTGGGTGAATGAGCATGGAGGATGGCTCGGAATGTACTGGAATGCCATTCAATTGGGCGAAGGACAAGTTGACTTATGGGGACATCCTTCCCATTCAACGGTTCCGATATTATTGCCACTTTATTTTGTTCGCAACTTGATGGTGCTGGATATTCTCTCGCCTTTGTTCTTTTTTTTATTGCGATCGAGAAATCAAAAAGTCTCACCTTGTGCCATCGCCACTTTGGTGGTTTTAGCCTTTTTATACCTTACCCAAACCTCTTTTATCGTTCCAGGATTTACTGCCGAGGCTTTCTTCTTCTATGGGTGGGGGGCGTTTCTGTCATTAAACCGTTACGAATTGTCGGAGGTGTTTTATACTAGGCGATGGCCGATTGCCATAGTGACCCTATGCCTGTTTCTAGCAGAGTTATATGTGGGTTTTCTCTATTCAGAGACAGGAAAGATACTTCTTCCATTCTTTGCAGTATTTGAATTAATGACGGCGGTGAATTTTGCCTCATGGATGGTGAAAAGAAGCGCTTCAAACAGACGATTAGCGGTTTTCAAAAAATGGATGCAGACATGGCAGAATGCATCTTTTATGCTTTTTGCACTCCATTTATTCTTCCTTCCTGATGTGTTCAAATGGCTCAATAAGGTAGGAGGTGCCCTGACAGGATTCTATCATGTGAGCAACATGGAGATGAGCAATCAATATCCATATCTTGTGATCATGATTTTTCTATTGCAGTGGATCATCGTTGTTTCCATTTGCATGATGGTCTATGTAGTTATGCAAAAGTTGATGCCACGTGTATGTAAATTGTTGTGTGGAAGATAAAAAAAGTTGATGGATATGTTGAAAAAAATACTGAAGATATGTTTGATCTTCTTTTTAATAGGATGTGCCACCCTCGCCGTGTATCTGTATGGACCATGGTGGTGGACAAAGTATCCGGATTTTGACCACACATACGGGAGTATTGGGCAAATAGAACTGCCAGAGGGATACAAGAGGTTTCCTGATGATGGAAATGGATATGCAGACTATTTGAGAAGCCTCCCCCTGGCTGCACCTGACAGGGTTGTGCGCACGACAACTCGAGAAGTCGTCGACTCGCTGTTGCCTTACACTTATCGTGTGGTCAACGTGCCTTTGCTGCACCACTATGAGCAATGCGCGGATGTCTGCATCCGTTTGCGGACGGAATATCTCTATAAGACGCGCCAATTTTGGAAAATTCATTACGATGACACGCAATATCACACCATCAGGTATTATGGTGGGGGATGCAGGAGGCTATTATTACGTTACTTGCATCAGGTGTTTTTATATGCCAATACTGAATCTCTCGTCCATGAGATGCCCAGACGCCCATTAGGGGAGATACAGTGTGGTGATGTTTTTGTCTATAGTGTGAAAGACCGTGATGATAAAAAGTATGGCCATGCCATTTTGGTGGCAGATGTAGCCGTGCATCCCGTCACCGGCAAAAAGATCTTTATGCTGTTGCAGGGAAGTACTCCCGCTTGCAGTATGCACATTTTAAAAAACAATGCCAATCCTGCCATCTCTCCATGGTTTGAAATGGATGAGAAAGCTTCAACGTTCGACTTCGGAACAGCTGTTTATCGGAATGACGAATTAAGGTATTTCAATCAATGAATAGTAGTATGATCAATATGAGAGTTGCCGTTTGGTGCGTTACCATTTCTCTTCTGGCACTTACAAATTCATCTTGTAACAGATGCAAAGGCATTCTACACACCACCGATCCGACTTATGAAGCCATTGTTTCGGATGAGAACGTTCCCGATGAAGTGAGGATAATAATGGATTGTTATCCTGAACAGAGACTGAAATTCAAGGACAACCGTTTTTATTTTCCCAATGGCACACAAGTGATCTATGATGACAAAAAGGAAAAAAACTTCGAAGAAATGCTGGATGACTCTGACATCAAGGATATGTTCAAAATGGATTATTGTAGACAGGACACGCCAACATATCTCGCAGATGCTGGCCGAAGCCGTTGTGAGGCATTTTTCAAAGGGATGTATGGCTCTTCACCTAAAGAAGTAAAGAAAAATCTTGTCCGTGTTGACTGGTTTGGGAAAAAAGTGCGTATGACTCGTGTGAATGGTGCCGCCAAACAGTTAAGTAAAGTCGCTCAAGAGATGGCCAAGCATCCTGAACTGGAAAAATATATGTTATCATCAGTATCCTTCTATTGGCGCAAAGTACGTGGAGCACAAAGGCAGAGTGCGCATAGTTATGGAATTGCCATTGACATCAATACTGAGTACTCCAACTATTGGCTGTGGTCTAACAAGGGTGCAGCAGAACAAGATAGCCTACATTATGAGAACAGAATCCCCCAAAAAATCGTTGAGATTTTTGAGAAATACGGATTTATATGGGGAGGTTATTGGTATCACTTCGACACGATGCATTTCGAATACCGCCCTGAAATATTGAGATACCAGACTCAAACGGACAGCCTTGACACGAAGACAAATGACGCACACGCCTAACAAAAATGGCCGGCCTATGGAACGCTCTTTTGAATAAAATTTCATTAAAAGCCTTGCTTTTCGAATATTTTTACTATTTTTGCCAAACTATATCTTATTGTTTCACTAATAAAGACTAATTATGAAAAAATTATTGATCGGTTTGTTTGCCTTTGCACTCTGCATGGGCATGAATTCTTGTGCGAAAGAAAATAAAGAGGCCGCTGAGAAGGCTGGAGAGGAAGTGGTAGAAGTAGTAGAGAAGACCCCTGTACTGGCTGATATAGTAGCCAAGGCCAAGGCCGAAGGCGCCAACTGGAGTGTGGACGAGTGGAAAGAGCAGTTCAAACAAGTGCTTCTTGCTATTAAACCTATGATGGTCGAACTGAGCGACATGGCCAAACAGGCAAAAGCAGACCCCTCAAAAGCGATCGAACTGATGACAAAGGCTCAAGATATTGATAAAAAATATCCTGACTTCAGCAAACTCATGGATGAGTTCACTGAGATTGCTTCCGCCACAGAAAATGGCAAGGTTGTCATCGACGACGAGGAATGGGGCAAGAAGATGATGGATGAACTCGGTGTACCCGATCCTGATATAGATTAATCAATTTACAAAAAAATGGCCGAGGGGTTTCGTGTGAAAGAATATGGGCAGCCAGTGAAACGCTACTGCCAGACCATGGACCTAAAAGACAGTCCACAACTGATAGCGGAGTACAGACGGCGCCACTCCCGTGAGAATGCATGGCCAGAAATTTTGGCCGGTATTCGTCAAGTAGGCATCCTCGATATGGATATCTACATTCTGGGCACACGCTTAGTGATGATCGTGGAGACACCACTCGACTTCAACTGGGACGAGGCAATGGCACGACTCGCCACGCTGCCCCGGCAACAGGAATGGGAGGAATATATGGCGCTCTTCCAGGACTGCCGTAGCGACGCCACTTCTGATGAGAAATGGCAGATGATGGAGCGGATGTTTCACTTATACGACTGAATATCCACAAGTTCCTAACTACCCCAACTGCTGTCTCACCTCCTCGAGGATAGACAGCAGTTCTTTTATGGTCTCTGCGCGAAGGATAGCGATACGGGTCTGACGGAAGTTGGGAATGCCCTTGAAAATAGGGCTGGCAGCCAGATGACGACGGGTATGTAGGATGCCACGGTATTCGTCGATGCGCTCCACATTGATACGCAACTGCTCCTCCAAGATGTCAAGCTTCCACGAGAAGTCCATCGCGGGGTCTGGCTCACGGCCTTCCAAATAGTCACGTATCTCCTTGAAAATCCATGGACGGCCAAAGGTGGCGCGACCCACCATGATGGCATCGACACCATAGCGGTCAAAAGCCTCACGGGCCTGCTCGGGCGTAGTGATGTCACCATTGCCGATGATGGGGATATGGATACGAGGATTGCGTTTCACTTCACCGATGAGTGTCCAGTCGGCCTCGCCGGTGTACATCTGCGAACGGGTGCGGCCATGGATGGTCAGCGCATGGATGCCACAGTCTTGCAACTGTTCCGCCAGGTCGGTGATGATTAGGTTTTCTTTGTCCCAGCCCAGACGTGTCTTCACCGTCACTGGTACCTTCACAGCCTTTACCACCTCACGGGTAATATCGAGCATCAAAGGTATGTTTCTCAGCATACCGGCACCGGCGCCTTTGCCCGCCACTTTCTTTACAGGACATCCGAAATTGAGGTCGATCACATCGGGGTGTACTTGCTCCACGATACGGGCCGCCTCTACCATGGAGTCGACATCACGACCGTAAATCTGTATACCCACCGGGCGCTCCTCATCACGGATGGTCAGCTTGGCCACCGTACTCTTGATAGAGCGCACCAAAGCCTCGGCACTGACAAACTCGGTATACACCATCGAGGCACCAAAACGTTTGCACAGCAACCTAAAACCTATGTCGGTGACATCCTCCATCGGTGCCAAAAACACTGGCTGCTCACTGAAATTGATAGGACCTATTGTCATTATTCGCAGTTCGTAATTCGTGATTCTCGGTTCACTGTTGCTGCTAACAGCAAAACCGAAAAGTCTAAATCAAATGATATGTGCCACCGGCCAAACTTCTCACAACTCCTTTCATCTCCAACTCGAAAAGCACTGCTGTCAGCCGGCTCACTGACAGGCCTGCCTGCACGGCCAAGATATTCAGGTTGAGGTCGTTGTTAGACTTCAACACCTGCACCACTGATTGTTCCTCTGCAGACAACTCAGGAAACATATTCCGCTCGATGCCCACAATCTTAGCCTTACTAAGCATCGCGTCACTCTCCCACCCCATCGCCTTGGCGAAACTGGACGCATCAGTGAGCAGGGCGGCGCCATTGTCGCGTATCAGGTTGTTACAACCCTCTGAGTACATATCGCCGATGCGGCCAGGAAAGGCAAACACATCGCGGTTGTAGCCTCTCGAGATCTCAGCGGTGATCAAGCCACCACCATGCGCCGCCGACTCCACTAAGATACAGGCGTCGGAGATACCTGCCACAATGCGGTTGCGACGCACAAAGTTGATCTTGTCTGCTTTGGTATGGGTCATAAACTCAGTGAGCAGACCGCCATGGGTGACCATTTTCTGGGCGGTCTGCCGATGGGCGTTAGGATAGAGATCATCAAGCCCATGGGCCAACACACCCACAGTCTCCAGCCCACATTCCAAAGCCTGACGATGAGCTTGGATATCCACACCATAGGCTAAGCCGCTCACCACCAGCACCTCGGGTGATAGTTGGCGCAATCCGCTGACAAAACTCCTGATCAGATCCTGACCATAGAGGGTACATCGACGAGTGCCCACAATATTGATCACACGATTGGCATTCAGATCGGCAGTGCCCTTGTAAAACAGCACCAGCGGCGCATCATCGCACTCACGCAGGCGATAGGGGTAGGCCGTGTCGGCCATGGCCAGCGTCTGGATGCCATGCTGCTGGTTGTAGGCCAACTCTGCCTCTACTAAAGGGCGCATCTTATCGCAGTCGGCCAAGATATCTATGAGCCGCTTCGACACTTCAGGCACTATATCCTGCAGGTTGTTGCGGTTTTCCACCACCGTAGTGGCATTGCCCGCTTCACGGTAGAGTTGGAGCATGCCCGCCAGGTTGTAATAACTCAGACGAGCCAGCACCATGCTATTGAGTATTTCTTGTTCGTTCATTTCAAGAGTATTTCATCATATTCGGAACTACGGGCCAACCGACCATTGACAAGACACACCAACTCGACAGTACTTCGAAATGCAAGTGTCTCATCTGGAAGACGATACAAGTCTTGGCTAAACACATACTTGATACCGTCTTTTCTCAAAGCCAGACGAGACACAAACTCGTCATCGCATTTGAGGGGCACTTTAAACTGCATGTTGACACGGGCCACTACCGCGTCGATACCGCGGGCGTGCATCTCCGCAAAACTAGCACCCTTGCTGCGTAGGAAAAGATGGCGTGTATGCTCGATATAGTGCATATAGTTGGCATTGTTCACAATGCCTTCTATGTCGCACTCATAGTCGCGCACTTCCATTCGGGTCTCAAAAATATAGTCCATAGGTAAAGTTATGAGGTTATGGGGGTCCGGTCTGGGGAGGTGTCAGGGCTGGTTTTCAAATACTCATACCCGATACGGCAGCGCAGACAGTCTTTGCGGTCGCAATACTCCTTTTTGAGTTGGATGAGCGCCTGACTGTCACCAGCGTTGAGCACTTCCAGTCCGCAGCCACGCCACATACGGGTGATATGATTGTCCTCTGCCTTCAGTTGTTCCAAGAGGTCAAACGCCCGGTCACAAAGGCGCTCATTGCCTAAATGACGCCCATAGGCGAAAAGCATCGGCACTGCCGTATTGATCAGCAGCAAGTTACGGGAGAAAGGAGAAACATGCTTCTCATTCTTCGTGCTCTCACTGCCAAAGACGTAATGCGTCTCCCAGTAAGGTGTGACACTCGTGGCAAATATTTTCTCAAACTGTTCCAGTGTCTCACAATCTACCAGTGCACCCAGACTCGCGCGACGGGAGTAGTAAAGGCTCGCTAACTGTGAGATACGGATATGTGGAAAATTCTGCGGACGCATCCTGAGAAATTTCCACCGGTGATAGTCAATAGGCTTCAGACCGAACTTATGCGCCAGATATTGGTACTCATTGCGCAGACGAGCCAAATACCCCTCATTGAGCGCATCTCTCTGATAGCGCTCAGGCACCGACTCGATTTCCAACAACCCAGCCTGACCCAAAAAGATGGCCTCTATCTGAAAGAGATCATCACGGTGATGGTCCACTGCATGGATCGGCATACTCATAGCCCAGGCCTCAAAGGCGTCGCCATTCACACCGAAACCATAGTTGCGGGCCAACGTGACAAAATAACCAGCCTCCCATGAGCCGTCACACAGTTTCACCCTACGTGTGATAGCCTCTGTCTTCTGCTCCAAACGCTCCGTCTGCAAAGCGCTCAGCCAACTGTGTATCTTTAGTCGTGAGAGATGAGGGATGATGCGGTAGCAGGGTGGATACTGGTCTTCCTCAAGGAGCCGCTGGTAGTTGTCGGCCACATACGCCGGCACACCCACCTCTATCTGTGGCGGTGTGCGGTCTTTCGAGGTTTTGACCACCACGTCGGCCTTCTCACACACATGCAGCACCACATTGTCGTAAGCAGCGTCGTGGTCGTGGCCATGTCGGTACCAGTCCGACGCACGGTCATGTATCTCCACATTGCCCACCCACAGCGTGCCGTCTATCTTCACTTTCGCATTGAAGAAGTCGGGACCGGCATGGCGGTTGTGCAGTCCGGGGTCAATCACCTCCACCACCTCGCCATCAGTCGTCTTGAGCTCGCCCATAGGCAGCAGCCGGTGTTTCCAACAATAGTGCAGCAGTGCTTCCATTATATTTTATATTACTAACTACCAATTACTAATTACTAATTACTAACTACTAATTACTAACTACTAATTACTAATTACTAACTACTAATTACTAACTACTAATTACTAATTACTAATTACTAACTACTAATTACTAATTATTCTTCCTCCTCATTTAATTTACAAAATTATATAAAAAAGTTGAAACAAACGAAAGTTTTGTTTTTTTATAATCTATTTCATTTTGTATCTCTCTGAAAATACCTACCTTTGCACGGAAATATAAATAGATGAAAAAATGAAGATAGCATTGATAGGATATGGCAAGATGGGCAAAATGATTGAGCAGATTGCCATCGAGCGCGGCCACGAGATTGTGAGCATTATAGATATCGACAATCAGCAGGACTTTGACTCCGAGGCTTTTGCCTCTGCCGATGTGGCTATAGAATTCACCTCACCCACAGCAGCTTACGGCAATTATTTAAAGGCTTTCTCAAAAGGTGTGAAAGTGGTATCGGGCTCTACAGGATGGATGAAAGATCATGGCGATGACGTAAGACGCTTGTGCACCGAAGAAGGGAAGACCCTCTTCTGGGCCTCCAATTTCTCCATCGGCGTGGCCATCTTCTCTGCCGTCAACCGTTATCTGGCACGCATCATGAACGGCTTCCCACAGTATGCAGTCAGCATGGAAGAGACACATCATATCCATAAACTCGACGCACCATCGGGCACCGCCATCACCCTGGCAGAAGACCTCATCTCCTGCATCGACAGCAAAAAACATTGGGTGAAAGGCACCTTGGTGGCACCCGACGGCACTGTGAGCGGCACCGACCAATGCGCCGACGACGAAGTGGCCATTCGCAGCATCCGTCGCGATGAGGTGCCAGGCATCCACTCCATCAGCTATGACTCAGAAGCCGACTGCATCACCATCACTCACGATGCCCATTCACGCAAAGGCTTCGCCTTAGGCGCTGTGCTGGCCGCAGAATACACTGCCACACACCAGGGTCTCCTCACCACCAGCGACCTCTTCCAGTTTTAAAAACCTCCCCCTACCCTTCCAAAGGAGAGAAGATAGAAAGCCAGCAAACCCATAGACACCTCTTCCTCCAAAGGAGAGGATGGCGAAAGCCAGCTTGTAAGCCCATCGTCTCTTGTAAGCCCCGTCCCGTATGCTGCTATATCATAGCAGCCAAAACCCAAAACTCAAAAACCTCACAACCTCATAAAAATGATTGACAAGCAGAAAACAAACCTCAACATGAAGAAACAGTGGGCGAAATTCGCCATCGCACTGATACTCTACCTCGCCTTTTTGTATTGGGTGAAAAGTTGGCTCGGACTGATCATCGTGCCATTCATCTTCGATGTCTATATCACCAAAAAAATCAAATGGCAGTGGTGGAAAGACTCTGAGGGTCCCACCCGTTTTATCATGAGCTGGGTAGATGCTATCATCTTCGCACTCGTGGCCGTCTATTTCATTAACCTCTTCTTCTTCCAGAACTATGTCATCCCTTCCAGTTCGTTGGAGAAGTCTTTGCTGCGTGGCGACTATCTCTTCGTCAGCAAGATGAGCTACGGACCGCGCATCCCACAGACGCCTCTCACTATGCCCCTCACACAGCACACTCTGCCTATCGTCAACGCCAAGTCGTATATCGAATGGCCACACTGGGACTACCGCCGTGTGAAAGGCTTTGGAAAGGTGCAGCTCAATGATATCGTCGTCTTCAACTATCCTGCCGGCGACAGCGTCATGTCGGCTGAGCAGTATCAGGCACAAGACTATTACCAAACCTGCTATATGCTCGGCATGGAGAATGGTGGCAGCAATGTGGAGGTCGACTCTCTCACACCGCAGCAACAATGGGACTACTATCATCAGGTGATTGACTATGGAGCCGCTATCGTCAAGGCCAATTCCTCACGCTTCGGTGAAGTCATCTCACGACCCACCGACCGACGCGAGAATTATGTGAAGCGCTGCGTGGGCCTGCCTGGGCAGACACTGCAGATCAAAGAAAAAATCATCTACCTCGACGGCAAGCCCAACAAAGAGCCTGATAATGTGCAGTATACCTATTTTGTGCCCTTCAAACAGGGACTGCCCGACGCTGTCATGGAAGAACTCGACATCACGATGGAAGACTTGGCCAGTGCCAGTCAGAATGGCTATATGCCGATGACACATCGCGCCGCCAAAGCACTCGCCCAGCGCACAGACTTGGTGGAGTATGTACGTGAGGTCAATGACTCCGACCGCGCCGACCAAGGCAAGACCTATCCTGTCGATGCCAACACTGGATGGACACGCGACAATTACGGTCCCATCTGGATTCCGGCCAAAGGCAAGAGCATCAAGCTCACCATGGACAATATCTCTGTCTATGAGCGACCTATCCGTGTCTATGAAAACAACCAACTGGAAGTGAAAGACGGCAAGATCTTTATCAATGGTAAGCAGACCGACACCTATACCTTCAAGATGGACTATTACTGGATGATGGGCGACAACCGCCACAACTCGCTCGACTCCCGCTACTGGGGTTTCGTGCCAGAAGACCATGTCGTGGGCAAACCCATCTTCATCTGGCTCTCTGTCAATCCTGAGACTGTTGGCTCCAAATACAGATGGCGCCGCCTCTTCAGCCTCGTCGACAATATCAAGTAAGCAATTAGTGATTCTCTATTCGCCGTTAACAGTTCTCTGCGACGGCGAATAGAGAATAGCAAAAGCGAATAACCAACATGCCTACTTGTGTCCTCTCCACCACCTACTTCGGACCTGTGCAGTGGTATCAGAAACTGCATCGGTATGACAAGGTGTGGATAGATACTCACGAAAAATTCATCAAGCAGACTTATCGCAACCGCTGCGTCATCGCCACCACACAGGGCACACAGTCACTGACCATCCCTGTCACCCATGGTGACGGCATAAATCTCACACGCGACATACGCATCAGCGATCATGGCAAATGGCGACAAGAGCACTGGAATGCCATCCGCACCGCTTATGGCGAGTCGCCTTTTTTCGAGTTTTATGCCGACGACCTGGCACCTTTTTTTGAACGTAAGTGGGAGTTCCTTATCGACTTCAATGAGGCTATCATGGAAAAAATGTGTGAGCTGATAGACCTCACCCTACCCCAACTGATCTCTCCTCCTTCGGATGAACAGGGAGAGGTGTCAGAGAGGTCTTCCTACCTTGCCGACTTCCGTGAGGTGATACACCCTAAACACCCCAAGCCCGACCCCGACTTCATCCCCAAGCGTTATTATCAGGTTTTTGAACAGAAACATGGGTTCCTGCCCAACCTTAGTATCCTCGACTTACTGATGAATGAGGGCAACGAAAGTATTTTTTATTTGTAGATGAGCGTCATCATCGTCTCAGGTGAGAAAAGTTCCTGAGCCACTTGTTGTATCTCTGCGGCGGTCACCCTATCCACCGAGGCATAAAGTTTGTCGATGTCACGCTCCCAGCCATAGTGTAGGAAACTTTTTCCAAAACCCAACGCAAAGCTCTCACGAGCGTCACACGACACACCGATCTGTCCTTTGAGTTGTCTTTTGGCTGCCAGCAATTGCTGGGGTGTCAACGGCTGACTCATCACACGGTCCAGTTCATGCCGCACCAGACGCAGACATTTCTGCACATCATGATGGTCGCAACCGAAATACACACTCCATGCTCCTGTGTCACTGTAGTTCACCATCGTGCTCTCTACAGTATAGACCAGTCCGCGACGCTCACGAAGTGACAGGTTGAGCCGTGCGTTCATACCCGGTCCGCCCAGGATATTGTTGAGCAGATAGAGCGCCATGCGTCGCTCGTTATGGATGCCATAGCCGCGGTTGCCGGTCATCACATGTGCCTGATGGGTGTCGCGGCTCCGCTCATAGACCCCAGGATAACCATGGTTGGTCAAGACGATGTCTTCTGTCAAGTCCTCATCCGGCAAACAGGGGTTGGCGGCAGGAAATCCTGCAGTTGCTTTCTCAAGCAGTCGCACCAGATGGTTGAAGTGGATGTCGCCGTACGCAAAAAACACCATGTTCTCTGGGCGATAAAATGTTCTCACCCACCGCAGCGCGTCGGCTGTGGTCAACTGTCTCACCACAGACGCATTGCCTAAGATATGATGGCCGAGAGGATGCCCCTGAAAGAGGATGTTCTCAAACTCGTCGTAGATCAACTCTGCCGGACTGTCATTGTAACTCTCTATCTCGTCACAAATCACCGCCACCTCTTTGTCGATTTCATTCTGAGGATAGGTGCTATGAAACACGATATCGCTCAGCAAGTCGACCGCACGGGGCAGATGCTCACGCAGGATAGCGGCATAGTAGACGGTGTCTTCCTTGGTGGTGAAGGCGTTGAGATCGCCACCCACTTTCTCTAAGCAGTTGAGGATATGCCATGACCGGCGACGTGCCGTACCCTTAAACGTGACATGTTCACAGAAGTGGGCCAGTCCGTCCTCGCCGGGCTTCTCGTCGCGCGAGCCGGCATTGATGCCATAACCACAAAAAATGACAGGTGAATGGTCATGGCGGTGTATCACCCTCAGCCCACAAGCCAAGGTATGAGTTTGATATTGCATAGTAAGGTTGGTCTTTTCAAAATGCAAAAATACAACTTTTTCCCCCAACAGGCGCAGAATATGAGAAATTTTATGTAAGTTTGCAGTCCAAAGGAAAACTACAGGTAAAACACATGCGTAAAGTAATAGGAATAGGAGAGACAGTGCTCGATATCATCTTCAGAAACGAGCAACCCATAGGAGCCGTCCCTGGCGGGTCGGTGTTCAATGGCATCATTTCCCTCGGCCGCTCCGGGGTGAAGTCATCATTCATCAGCGAGGCCGGCAACGACCGCGTGGGTCAGAACATCAGGAAGTTTCTTAAAGACAACCATGTCGACGACCGAGACATCTACGTCTACCCTGAGAGTAAGTCGCCCATCTCATTGGCCTTCCTCGACGAGAACAACGAAGCTGAGTATCTTTTCTATAAAGACCACAGCCATGATCAGCTCGACTTTGTCTACCCAGAGGTCAACCCCGACGACATCGTCATGTTCGGTTCATACTATGCCGTCAATCCTGTCATCCGTCCACAGGTGCTCGGCTTCCTCGACCATGCCCGCAACCATGGCGCCATCCTCTATTATGATGTCAACTTCCGTCCGTCTCACAAAAACGACGTGATGAAAATCACACCCAACCTGTTGGAAAACCTCGAGTACGCCGACTTCGTGAGAGGCAGTGTCGATGACTTCAAGGTGCTTTACAACAAAGAAGACCCCGACCGCATCTACAATGCTGAAATCTCCTTCTACTGCAAAAACTTCATCTGCACCAATGGTACCAAAAACGTGGAGCTGCGCGCCACACGAGGCGTGAAAAAGAGCTTCCCCATCATTGAGACCAATGTGGTGAGCACCATCGGTGCCGGCGACAATTTCAATGCCGGCTTCGTCTATGGCCTCATGCGCTATGGCATCACACGAGAGGCCCTCGACAGAGGCATCCCAGCACGTATCTGGGACAAAATCATCCACTGGGCACAAATGTTCTCTGCCAACTGCTGCCAGAGCATCAGCAACTCTGTCTCGGTAGAGTTTGGAGCAGAGATGGCCCGCGACGCCATCGGTGAAAAAGACACCTACCTGGAGTGGTAAATGAATACCTCCCCCAGCCCCTCCAAAGGAGGGGAGCTAGAAAGACGTCTAGAAAGACCTGCTAGAAAGCCATCCAGAGAACCATCTAGAAAGACCTGCTAGAAAGTCATCTAGAAAGCCATCCAGAGAGACCTGCTAGAAAGCCATCCTGAGAGACCACCGTCCCGTATGCTGCTATATCATAGCAGCCAAAACCCAAAAACCTCAAAAAACTAAAGACATGATAGAAATCACCAACAACATCTACTATGTAGGCGTCAACGACCGCAACAAGTCACTTTTCGAGGGTTTATGGCCCCTGCCCAACGGCGTATCCTACAACTCCTACCTCATCAACGACGACAAAATCTGTCTCATCGATACAGTAGAGGTAGACTTCTTCACACAGTTCATAGAAAACATCCATGAGGTCATCGGCGACCGCCCCATCGACTATCTTGTCGTCAACCACATGGAACCAGACCATAGCGGCTCTATCGCCCTCATCCGCAAATATTACCCCAATATACAGGTGATCGGCAATAAAAAGACATTCGGCATGCTCAGCGGATTCTATGGCGTCTGCGACAACGAGTTGGAAGTGAAAAACGGCAGCACCCTGGAGCTGGGTCACCACACCCTCAACTTCGTGCTCACCCCGATGGTACACTGGCCTGAGACCATGGTCACCCTCGACACCACCAGTCATGTGCTCTTCTCTGGCGATGCCTTCGGTTGCTTCGGCGCCCTCAACGGCGGTATCATCGACAGCGAGATCAACTGCGACACTTTCTGGCTGGAAATGGTGCGCTATTATTCCAACATTGTGGGTAAATACGGAACCCCTGTGCAAAATGCACTGAAGAAACTCGCCGGCGTGAAACTCGACTATATCTGCAGCACCCATGGCCCCGTGTGGCATGAGCACATCGACCGTGTCATCAGTCTCTACGACAAGATGAGCCGTTATGAGACGGAGGAGGGTATCGTCATCTGCTACGGCACCATGTATGGCAACACCGAGCGCATGGCAGAGGTCATCGCACGCGCTGCCAGCCAGGCCGGCATCAAGAATATTGTGATGTACAACGTGTCGAAGACACACCACTCCTATATCCTGCGCGACGTGTTCCGCTACAAGTCGCTCATTGTAGGAGCACCCACCTACAACACCAGCCTCTATCATGAGATGGACGTGCTGCTCTCTGAAATCGCCCACAAGGATATGAAAAACCATCTGCTCTCATGGTTTGGCAGTTATGGCTGGGCCAGCAAGGCTGTGGCAAAGATACAAGAGTGGAACGACAACCACCTGCACTTCGAGGCAGTAGGTGAGCCCGTTGAGATGAAGCAGGCCATGAACCCGGAGACCTACGCTCAATGCGTGGCCTTAGGAAAAGCCGTGGCAGAGCGACTCAAAAAAGCTGAAAACTGACACCCTCAGCCCTATTAAAAAATGAGACCTACCGACTTACAGTCAAAAGTCATCGCGTTTCTGCGGTTCCCGCTGATTGTGCTGGTGTTGTTTGCTCACTGCAACTTCACCACCATCAGCGAGGCGTGGGCCTCATTGCCTTTTGCCAGTCAAGTGATTGACATCTTCTCACGGCGGGTGGCTTCCAACGCTGTGCCCATCTTCTTTTTCATCTCTGGATATCTCTTCTTCAAGACGGGCTTGTTCTCCATCGATATCTGGCTGAAGAAACTCACACGCAGGTTTCAGTCGCTCTTCGTCCCCTACATCTTGTGGAACCTGCTCTACCTCCTCCTATGCATCATCGTAGGACTGTTTACCAGCAATGTGCCCATTCTGGGCATACCTATCAACGATTTGTCGTGGTCGGCGGTCTTCAAGGCGTTTTGGGACATCTCCCTCATCCCTGACGGCAGCAACTTCAATGCCCCCATCGCCATCCAGTTCTGGTTCATCCGCGACCTCATGGTGGCTATGCTTTTCGCACCTGTCATCTATTTCGCTGTCAACCTTTTCATCACCATTTCCGGCAAACGGCCGCTGGTGCGCTATCTGCTCTTCCTCGCCATCATCTATGCCTTTGGCTACTGGCCCGACATCACCGGACTCAATGCCCAGTGCTGGCTTTTCTTCGCCTACGGCGCTTATTTTGGCATCAAGAAGAAAGAGTTTATCGTAGCCATGCTGCCCTATGCCTTGCCCGCTTTTATTTTCCTCATTATCCTAATAGTCATCGAGCAATTCCTACCCTGTGAGTTTATTTATCGTTTAGAATGCGTCACCGGCTTGGTGTTCGTCATGTCGCTCACTACGATGATGGTACGCTCTGGCACCTGGTATGTCAACATGGCCCTTGCCAACGGCAGTTTCTTTATCTTCTCCTATCATTATATGGTGTTAGGTTCTATCGTCAAACTGCTCGGCACAGGCATCATACCACCTTTCAACGACTATCTCGCACTCTTCATCTATCTCTTCTCAGTAGCCATCGTGGTGGGCCTAGGGATGTTGCTCTACTGGCTTATGCGCACACGCACGCCTTTCATTACCTATATTCTCATGGGCGGACGTCGATAAACGTCACTCACCCAGTGCTGCTGTCAGTTCTTCCAATGTCGTGGCAAAACAAATCTGACGGTGGTAGTCGCCACGCATCATTTTCTGCTCGCACAAGTGGTCGAGCAGAGCCTCCAAAGGTTTCCAGAATCCCTTCATATCATAAGCCACCATTCTCAGTTGATGATAGGCCAATGTGGCAGAGGCAGCAGTGGTGAAGATCTCATCCAGCGTGCCGAGGCCACCGGGCAACGCCACCACTGCATCGCTGCGGTCGAGCATCAACTGTTTACGGTCGGCCAAACTCTCACAAGGTATACATACATCCACATATTGTGAGGTGTGGCCACTCCGCAGCAACACTTGAGGTATCACACCTATCACCGTGCCGCCTGACTGATGTACCGCCTTGGCCAGACACTCCATCAACCCTTCGTCATGGCCACCATAGACCAAGGTATGTCCATGGCTGCCCATCCATTCACCCAATTGCTCCGTCAGACGGAAATATTCTGTATCAACCCAGTTATTAGACGAACAAAAAACACATATTTTCATAATACCATCTTTTTGATAACAAAAGTAATGAAAATCACTGAATCACCGCCTGTTTCCACAAAAAAAATGTATTTTTGCAATCTAAAGAATCCCTATCGACCCCATTAAACCCACAAAGCCCATTAAACCCATCCCCCCATGACCCTAGAACCCTACATCCTCAGCCACATTGACCCCGAGGGCGACTATCTCCACCGGCTCTACCGTGCTACCAACATCCATCTGTTGAGTGGACGCATGGCCAGTGGACACCTGCAAGGCCGGTTGCTGAAGATGCTGGTACGCATGATACGTCCAAAAAATATCCTCGAGGTGGGCACCTTCAGCGGCTATAGTGCCATCTGTATGGCAGAGGGGTTGGAGCCTGGTGGCAAGGTCTACACTTTTGAGATCAACGATGAACTGGAAGATTTCACCCGACCCTGGATTGAAGGCTCTGACGTGGCCGACCGTATCGAGTTCATCATCGGCGATGCTGTCACCGAGGCGCCACGTCTTGGCATCACCTTCGATATGGCCTTCATCGACGGCGACAAGCGCACCTATCTGCCCACCTATGAGATGGCTCTCCAAGTGGTGCGTCCAGGCGGTTTCATCCTGGCCGATAACACTCTCTGGGATGGTCATGTCATCGACCCTGCTTATGACCATGACCCCCAGACTCAAGGCATCGAGACATTCAACGACTATGTGGCCCGTGACAAACGAGTGGAGAAAGTGATTCTCCCACTACGCGACGGACTCACCTTGGTGGAAAAATTAAAGATGAAAGACGAAAAATGACTTATCAATAAAAAAGGTGACGATATTCACATACCATCACCTGAAAACATCTTGAACTTAAAAAAACCTAATAACCTATTATCCTGATAACATAATAACCTAAAAATCTAATAACCTATAAAAATTGACGATGCAAAGATAATCATCCCACCCAACAACACAAAATGTAATCAACCAACAGGCCCATTTCTTCAATAAAACCCGACATTGTTGGTTTATTTTGTAAACTAACGTTAAAAATTGGCATTTTCTTCCCTCAATTTTTGGTTTATAAAATAAACCGTTCTATCTTTGCCCTTGAAATCATGGGTGTGAAAAGAGTATGATGCTAGCTTAAGCAAGTGAGAGTCGACCTCCTTGCTTCTCTTTTTACCGAGATGGTTTAGAAAATAAACCAAATGTAAAACCTCCTCCTTTTATCCTATAATAGGAGATCAATGAAAAAGAAAATGGAAGACAAGAAGATTACTGAAAAAGAGAGTCTGGAGATTATCACCCAGATGATACAAAAGACGAGACGTAATGTGGTAGATGGAAACTCTTTTATCTATTTAGGTCTGTTGCTGGTGGCTTTGTCACTGATTGCTGGAGCATTTACTCTGCTGACAAAAAATCTTTGGTTTGCCGTTATCAACATGTCTCTTCTGGTTGTATGGAATATCTGTGCATGGTTGGTCATACGTAAGGCTATTAAAAGAAACGGTGCATCGCTGAGTTATATAGATAACATGCTGAAGATCACATGGGATACCGTTTGCGGTATAGGCTTTGCAATTCCTCTGATGATAATGATTGGGCTCCTTTTTTCTCTGGGCTCCTATTTGAATCTATTGGCACATTATTGGGCTGTTCCAATGATTCAATCCATGTTGCTCATTATTGGGTGTCTGATAAGTGGTCAGTTGCTTGGAATGAAACTTGCACCGATGTCCGGATTATTAGGAGCCACCATACCTTTGGTGGCATTTATGGTCAATTTTGAAGTATCACCTATATTCGAATTTGGGTGTGCCATGGCAGTTCTGACAATAGTTGCCGCTGTGACGATCACAGCCTTTGGTTATTTTCTTAAAGTGAACAATTTGAAGCAGTATGAAAGAGCTTGACCCTTTGCTGCATAGTCAGCTGAGATTGGCTATCATGTCCATCCTGCTGAGTCTTGAAGAAGCCGACTTTGTCTATCTGAAAGAGAAGACCGAATCGACTGCGGGCAATCTGAGCGTACAGTTGGAAAAACTCTCTTCAGCCGGCTACATATCAAAAGAAACAGATGGTTCTGGTAAAAAACCACGAACCATCTGTAAGATGACGGATGCAGGGCGTGAAGCGATGAGAGAGTATGTTGAAGCACTGAAGACCTATTTTAATGGTCTTTGAACGAAATCGTCCGTAGTCACCTAATCGTTATGTTCAGAGATACACCTTCAGCATTTTTTTCGGTTTCGCTGAGGGTGTTTTTGTTGTTATTGCACTAACTTCGCAATCCGTATTCTATCTCACAACAAGAAAAATGAAAAAAATTGGCGATTCCGTAAAAAAACAAGGGGTCTGAAGTGTCTTATAGTTAGACGTGCCCTTATACGGGGTGCAAGTTTGAATTGACTGATATGCTTGAACAGAGATATATAGAACAGCTTTTCCGCCAGAATTACAGCGAGATGATCCATCTAGCCAGGGTCTTGCTGGGCAATGACGGAGAGGCTGAAGATGTGGTACAGGACATTTTCCTGCGAATCGCCGACAGTGACATCCCGCCAAAGAGCGACAATTATCTATTGATTGCCGTGCGCAATGCCTGCCTGAACAGGATACGGCAAAAGCAGTTGCATGAAAAAGTGAGGAACTTACTGCCCATTGACTCCGATGCTGACTTCCAGCCCATCGAAAAACAGCAGGAAAGGCTCGAAGACATTGCCGCTTTCGTGGACGAGCAAATGGAGGAACCGCACCGCAGCATCTTCCATCTCCGTTTCGATGAGGACCTGACCATAGCAGACATCGCCCGTCGGCTTGGCCTGAACCCGAACACCACCTACAAGTATCTCGCACAGTGTATGGAGCATATCAGGAAACACTTCAACATCCATTAAAACGACAACGACTATGGAAATGACCAACGAAAACATCCGCCAACTGTTGGAAATGCTCGACCACCCCGAAGCATACACCGAGCAGGAAATACACGACCTCATCAACCATGATGAGGATACACGCGAGACCTACCGGCTGCCGGCGGGGGCCAAGCGAAGCCGCCGCAACCCGCAAGACGAAGCTCCCGTCGATGTGGATGACGCCTGGCAGCAGTTCAATCAAAGACGTCAGCCCAAGCAGCGTGGTAGGGGTTGGATGAAGATGGCCGCATCCTTCATCGGTGTGCTG